>JACKQG010000136.1_pt1 | contig 103719 bp, 100 predicted proteins | sample 8237621 | NCBI WGS metagenome assembly JACKQG01 (sample SAMN15677084, study PRJNA649215) | marine metagenome | biome: marine; feature: Black Sea; material: saline water; isolation source: suspended particulate matter (SPM) from the Black Sea western gyre | collected 2013-06-09/2013-06-10... | reverse complement strand
AAGGCTGCTGCCGGTGAAGCAGAAGAAGCTCCTGTCGTTGAGGCTGAGCCTGAAGCAGAAGAAGCTCCAGTTGCTGAAGCTGAAGCTGAAGATGCTCCCGTCGCTGAAGTTGAAGCAGAAGAAGCCCCAGAAAAAGATTCCGAGTAATTACTTTGAATTTGTTCAACAAGAGCGCTCTCAGCCATTTGGTTGAGGGCGCTCTTTTTATTATATTGATGATGGCAACTTCAGCCTGCTCATCAAGCGCCGTTGATCCAACTTCCAATGAGTCAGCCGAGCCAATAGTTTTTAGCGACGACCCGTTTTCTGAAGAAGGCATTGAAATTGTTGAAGCTAACGTTGTCGAAGGCATAGAAGCAACTTCTTCATCTAAGCTGGTTGAGGTTGATTCTGCACCCTTAGTCATTGAAGATGCTGAAATTGCACGACAAAATAGCGAATTGAATTTAACGGTTTTGCAGGCCAAAATTGTAGCCGACGAACTGTCTAAATTGTCAAATATCGACATTGGCGATCCGGTCCATACAATGGGTGAAAATCTACGTGTGAACTTGTCAACTCAAAACCCATTTGGTGATGTTATAGAATTAGTCTCGCCATCCAAGGGTTTGGTATTTGAATTCAACTGGACGGTTGAGCGCTGGGGTGCCCTTACTGGTTCTGATAAGGTGCAGCGGCACCGAGTTTATCGGTATCCAGATTGGTTTGTCTTAGAGCCTGGTGATGTCTTCGAAGAGTTCACCATGTTGCCTTTAGAATCAGACGGCGCGCCTGGTGCGGTGTGGGTGGTTGAGATAGATGCAAGAATTCGCTGCGAAGGTGTTATGCAGTCGTCCAAAAAGCTGCCGGTACACCAAATAGATTTTAACGCTGTTAAGTTTTTGGTTCTGCCCAAGGGCTGGCAAGAGTTTGCTGAACAGCCGCTAGAGTCACTGCGTCAAGTTCTTGAGGTTGATGCAGAGGTGGCTGATTTGCATGTCATGGTCTGCTGTACGTTATTGCCTAACAATCAGCGTGCTACAGCGGTGCAATTATTGATAGATAAACTCCGCGAGGGTGGCGATGCTCATCGCGCCTTAAGCGTCACCCAGGCGCTGAACTGGATTACTAGAGAAGAGCTAGGAAGTTTGCCGCATGTTTGGCTCGAATGGGCCGACCAGTACAAACTATAATAGCAACTCATGGAACTGCAAGACCTCGTGCAGCGCTTCACCAGCGACGTTGTTGGCGAAGAGCAATTTGAAAAAATGTTGGAAAAATCGGCCGCTGCTAGCCAGCCGCTGCGCATTAAATTTGGCATTGACCCGACATTTACAGATGTACATCTAGGGCATGCTGTGCCTATTCGTTTGCTGCGTGCCTTTCAAGATCATGGGCACTTGCCGGTATTAATTATTGGCGATGGAACGGCGCGATTAGGTGACCCTACTGGTCGTAACGAGCAGCGCCCCGCATTGACTGAACAAGATGTCGCCATCAATTCAGAAACCTACCTGCAGCAAATAGGAACTATCCTCGATTTAAATCCTGCAAAGTGCGAAGTGCGGCATAACAGCGAATGGTTCGGCGAGATGAACTTTTTCGATGCACTTAAATTAGCATCACAAAGTACTGCTGCGCGACTGCTAGAACGTGATGATTTCAAAAAACGAATGCAACAGAATCAAGCTGTGCATCTACATGAAATGATGTACCCATTAATGCAGGGCTATGACTCAGTGATGGTAAAGGCAGATATAGAAATTGGCGGCAACGACCAACTTTTTAATTTGCATATGGGGCGACAAATGCAAGAGCGTGCCGGACAACGTCCACAGGTTTGTATGACAACCCCTTTGCTGCTGGGTACAGATGGCCGCAAGATGTCAAAAACTTATGGTAACCACGTCGGCTTAAATGCTAAGGCCGACGACATTTATGGCAAAATAATGAGTTTGTCAGACGATGGTATGGCGTTGTGGTTTAAGTTGGCCACTGGCTTTGGTCAGTCAGAGATAGACTCTGCTTTGGCGGGGCATCCGCGACAAGCTAAAGATATGTTAGCGCGCGAAATTACTGCTCAGATTTACGACCAAGCAGCTGCCGATGACGCTGCAAAAGCATTTGTGCAACGCTTCGCTAAAAACGAATTGCCTGACGAAATTGCCGAATGCGAAATCTCTGAATCGCCAATTAAATTGGCGCAACTTTTGAAAGAGTCTGGTTTGGTAGCTTCAACATCCGAAGCACGGCGCATGTTAAAAGGTGGCGGCGTAAAGATGAACTCTGAGCCGCAGTCAGACCCAAATTATTTAGTTGAGCTAGATTCTCAGAAAGCTGTATTGCTGCAAATTGGCAAGCGGCGAATGATAAAAGTACGTTGCGTCTAGTCAGAAACTCTTGGCAAGCTGTTTAGCCTAAGCTCCATTATGTCGAAGCCGCTCGGGTCAGAGTTGTTGTCAGAGCTGTATCCTAGCTGATTTAAAATCGCGTCTTCTTCTGCGCTCAGTGAGTTTATGATGCACTCGCTGACAGGCGAATGCTTGACTTGATTTAGATACTGTTGATGGCTTTGAAAAGCAATCGCGTATTCTTTGAGTGCTGTTTTGTAACGCGGGTCACTCGGTAATAAAGGATTGAGTTCGAGAGGATCGGTGTTACGGTCAAAAATTAAGTATGCAGAATCACTAACACGTTGTAATAACGGTATGACTTTTATTTGGTCAGCAGTGCTGTTTTTTTGATCGTAGCGGAAACGTCTAATTACGCTAAAATCATTGTTTCGCCAACCATCACTTATGTTTAGCTTGCGCGAACTACGGTGCCCGCCAGAAAAAATATTTTGGAAGGCATCGCGATTAACGACTTCGCCATTTATATCGCTTGCCAAGCTTGAGCCTTCGGCATTGTCGATAGTGCCGTTAGTGGCCAAGTCTAAGAGGGTTGGTGCAACATCGTAGATGCGACTAACGTTGTCAATCCTTGCACCTGCGCGCGCCATATTCGGTGCGCGCAAAATCATAGGAATGCGAACCTGTTCAGCAAACAGTGTCGAGCGATGACCGATGCTGTTATGTTCAAAGAATTCATCGCCGTGATCGGCAACTATCATGATAATTGTATTATCCCAGACACCTTTTTCTTTTAACTTGTCAATCAAGCCACCAACATGATGATCGACCCAATTGATTTCTGCGTCATAAAAGGCAATAACGTGCTCTAGGTCGCGTTGTGATATTTTACGGGTGTATGGAGGCTTGGTTTCCATAACGCGCGAATCAAAATACCAGTTGCTACCATCAAAATCTCCGGTATAGCTTGGGTCAAACGTTTTAGCCAGTTCACTGTTAATGCTAAGTGCTAGATGATCGTAATGAGCATCAAAGTAATGCACAAACAAGAAGAACGGCTCGCTGCTTGCCTGATCAATAAAATCAGTGGCCAACTTATTTAGCTTGGGTGAGGTGATGTCCCAGTGCGACATCCGATCACGTAGTTGCGAAATCATTTGTTGGTCCATTGGCTCACGGCCAATCGCTTTTAATTTGGCATTTTCGTCAATCACCATATCAAGAAACTCTGATTGTGAAATCATTGCCGAGCGATAATCTGCAAAACCTGAACCAAAGCCGTATTTATCTGACAAATAAGGCCCCGAATAGTAACCTGCTGTAGAGTAGCCTTGTGCGCTAAACGCCTGCGCCAAAGTTTGATGCTGAGGGTCTAGGTGAAAGCGATCAGTCTGCACTCCATGTGCAATGTCAGAGCGGCCAGTCATAAGCGCCATATGCGCTGGTAAAGTCCAGGAAGACGTTGTAAAGGCATCATCAAAAACTACACCCTGATGTGCCAAAGAATCGATATTAGGGCTGATTGCCACATCCGGTGCATAACGTGGACGCCGTCCGTAAATGCCAAGGTGGTCGCGGCGAACTGAGTCGAGGCTAATTAAAACCACGTTGAGTTGTTCGCTTGGTGCCGGCTTACTGCAACTCGGTAAAGTGCAACAGATTAAAACGAAAATAGTAACAAACTTTTTCATGTTAGCGCTTAGGAAGTATGGTGTAGCTGAGGTCGAGGGTCGGTTGTAACTGGTAATCGGTGCTAATTGTGAAAACACCATTTGCGCCTGCAGAAGGTGCCGCGCCTGTATAGCTTAGCTTATAGAAGGAAACATCGTCAGTTGAATGGTCGAGATATTCAAGCTCGAATCCTTGTTCGGAAAAATTGCGGTGGTCAAGAATGGGGGCTTTGTGTCCGGCAGCGCGTTGAACAATTGCAAATTTTTGCGTAGTGTTTTCTCGAGAAGGATCAAATAACAAGCGCTGTGGCTGAGCATAAACATCAAGCTGTACATTGCCTTGAACATTAATTTTAACGGGCGGAGCGTCAACCAAATTAGTGTTGAATTTAAACAGTTGGCTGAAGGGGCCTTCAGGTAATTCATCAGGGGCTGTAAATATAAGCTCGAAGGCAGCTCGCGAAAAACCTTCAATCGCTACAGGATTGCTTTTTACATGCCAACCATGATAAACACCATTGATGTCAAGCGAGAAGTCATTGCTGTCATGCGCGGCAACAACAGCGCGTCCTGTTTTGCGCTGGCGGATACCGATGTCTCCAAGTTCAATTGCCCAGGGTGATACAACAAATGGAGTATAAATATCTGCCGACCACTCGAGAATCATTCCGGGGTAGTCTGCGAACACAATTGGGATCGATCCGAGTTTGCGAGAAACGGGCTTGCGGTAGCGTGCCGTGTCGAGAGTGAAAATTATTTCAGCAGTTTCATCTGGACGCAGGGCCAAATTGATTACGTCACCACGCAGAATTTGTAACTGGTTATCGCGAGCAGGCAAGCGTAATTTTGCCGAAATGCATTGACAAGAGAACGGTCCAATACGACTGATAACAACATCGCTGTCAGTGTGATTGCTGAGCACCCAGGTACCAGTTGACTTTTGCCCAAACTGAATGCGGTCGAATTGCAAGCGCTGTGGAGACACGCTTAGGGGTTCTATTGCAGCCGCACCTTGCTCTTGGCAGCCAGTAAGGAAAAGACTGAGGCAAAAGAAGGCCAGTGATGGTATTGGGTAAACACGCATGAGGCACTATCCTATCGTAACCATGAGTGATACCCCATACCCTTTAACAGCCAGCCAAGATCCGCAAGTCCATGCTGTTCTGCTTGGCGAGTGGCAGCGCCAAGAAAATGGCATCGAATTGATAGCCAGTGAAAATCAAACTTCTTTGGCTGTGCTAGAAGCTTTGGGTTCGACCCTAACTAACAAGTATGCCGAAGGCTACCCAAATCGGCGCTACTATGGCGGCTGTGAACATGTTGACGTGGTTGAAGACCTCGCCAAAGATAGGTTAAAAGAATTATTTGGTGCCTATGGTGCCAACGTTCAGTGTTCGAGTGGCTCTCAAGCAAATCAAGCTGCGTTGTTGGCACTGTTAAACCCAGGCGACACCGTATTAGCGATGGATTTAAATCATGGTGGACACCTCACTCATGGGCATCCCAAAAATGCCTCGGGCGCGTATTATAATTTCGTTCATTACGGAGTTGCTCAACACGACGAACATATAGACTACGATGCATTAGCAGCACAAGCGCTTGAAGTCCGTCCGCAATTGTTGCTGGCAGGGGCGTCGGCTTATTCTCGGCATATAGATTTTGCGCGGCTCGCCGAGATAGCAAAATCGGTTGACGCTAAGTTTATGGTTGATATGGCACACATTGCAGGCTTGGTTGCAGTTGGTTTGCACCCTTCGCCGGTTCCGCATGCGGATGTCTGCACCATGACCACTCACAAAACTCTGCGTGGTCCACGTGGTGGGGCAATTGTCGCGACTAAAGAATGGATTAAGCAAATTAATTCGGCGGTGTTCCCTGGTATTCAAGGTGGGCCCTTAATGCACTCGGTGGCGGCCAAGGCAATAGCCTTTGGCGAAGCATTACGCCCTGAATTTAAAGAGTATCAACAGCAAGTTATTGACAACGCAGCCCTGTTGGCAAGTGAGCTAACTTCGCGCGGTTATCGTTTAGTTTCAGGCGGAACCGACAACCATTTAATGATGGTCGACTTGCGTGGCCCAGATGGTCCTGGCATCACAGGTGCAGCAGCTGAAGATGCACTGCACTCGGCTGGAATTACCGTAAACAAAAACCTGATTCCATTCGATCCTGAAAAGCCGATGCTAACTTCGGGTATTCGCATAGGCACACCAGCGGTTACTAGTCGTGGTTTTAAACAGGCGCAAATAAAGCAAGTCGCAGAATTCATTGACCGCGCGCTGCGAAATACTAACGACGCAGATGTCCTTGCAGAAATCCGCGCCGAGGTTCTTGAACTGTGTCAGCAATTCAAGATTTACGATTTTTAAGAATCGTAAATTTTAGATTTTGTCTTGAAGCTTTAAGTCTTTGTCAAGAACGCGGTCGTGTTGACTGCTAACAAAGTCGTCAAGCTGTTTTGCCATATCGTTGTCTGCTACCGCCAGAATACGCAGAGCAGTAAGAGCGGCATTAATAGGGCCACCGCGGCCAACTCCAACTGTAGCTACCGGTACGCCGCCGGGCATTTGCACGGTGGCCAACAGAGCATCTAAGCCACCCAATGGTGGGTTATCTAATGGAATTCCGATAACTGGCAATGTAGTGTGAGCAGCAATAACCCCGGCAAGGTGCGCGGCGCCACCTGCAGCACAAATTATTGTTTCAACGCCATTGCCGCGTGCAGAAGATGCAAAATCACAAGCTTCAGCAGGCGTACGGTGGGCGCTTAATACACGGACGATTGGCGTGATGCCGAAATCTTTTAGAGTAGCAACACAAGGTTCAAGGCGTGGGAAATCTGAATCAGACCCCATTAGGATGGCAATTCGTGAAGTGGACATTTTTATGACTGCAATGCGCAGCGGAGTAAGTCTTGGAAATCGCAGTTGTCACCAAGCTGCTCGATGGCACGCTTGGCACTGCTGGTGGCTTGCTGTTTGCTAAAGCCAAGGTCGGTAAGTACACGCACTAAATCGTCAGCGTGCGCATCATTTGCAGAAGTCGAGTCGATTGAATGGTCGCTTTTTAAGTCGTTCAAGTGATCGCGCAATTCAACAATTAGGCGCTCGGCAGTTTTTTTGCCCACGCCCTTCATCTTAACTAAGGCCTTAATATCGCCATCGAGGATGGCTCGCATCATAGTTTCTGGCGGCAATGAACTTAATAAGCTAATTGCTGTAGTTGGGCCAATGCCATTCACCAAAATTAAGCGCCTAAACAAACTGCGTTCAGTAACGTTTTCGAAGCCGAACAAAATTTGTGAAGTCTCGCTTACAGCAAGGTGACACAAAATGCGGATAGCCTTGTTGTCATTTTGCGTTTGTTTGCAAAAATCAATGCAGCGCGAAGAAGTGAGTAGCTTGTAGCCAACACCATTAGCCTCTATAACAACATAGCCACGTCCAAATGAATGAACGTGGCCATTGATGAATTCAAACACTGTTTAGCCGTGGAAAGCTTCTTCGCCGCGACCAGAGCGTAGGCGTAAGTTGTAGTCTTTGAGTTTTAGCTGCAACTCGTTAAGTGAGGTAATACCAAAGTTCGGCATTCCGAGGAGATCTTCTTCGGAATAAAGCAAAGCATCGCAGATGCGTTGTAGGTTTAAGCGTTCAACAAGGGCGCGGTGGCAACGCACTGACAAATTCAGAGTAGAGATTTGTAGTTCAAGGGCTTCTTTCTGCTCGTCAGTAAGTGTGCCCATCCACTTAAGTTCTTCTTCTAGGTTGATTGAACGTGCTGCATCAAAATCGTCAGGCACCATGAAGCTACCGTCATCGCGACGCATGCCAAGGCGTAAACCTTTTTGTACTAGCAAACGTTTAATTTCGCTTAACGAAGTCTCGCCAAAGTTTTTCCATTCGAGCATGTCAGCTTCGGTGTATGAGACTAATTCTTCTAGTGAATTAATGCCCATATTAGTTAGACAATTGCGCGCACGCACAGACAATTCAAAATCAGTAATTGGAGTGCGCAGCACTTTCATCATCTGATCTTCTTTTAGTTCGGCGTTTTCATCGTAGAACATATTTAGCGAGTCATGCGCATCAGTGAAGTACATCTTTGCTAACTTGTTCGACGGGTCGCGACGTTGCACAGCACTAAAGCAACCGCAGGCACGCTCGTAATCGTTATTGTCGTCGTAAATTAAACCAAGATTGATTAACGCCGAAGTAGGGATAGGAAGATGCTCGTTAAATGCTTCGTAATGACGCACTGCAGCGCGGTCGTCGCCATGCAAGTCTGAACGGAATGCTAGGCGGAATCTAGCATTGGTATGACGCTCGTCGATTTCAAGTGCTTGCTCGTACAAGGCAGCAGCCTTTTCGTATTCACCTTCGAGTTCTTGTTGTCGACCAGCAAAGTAAAGTTGGTCGGAGTCACTCAGTTTTGCTTTTGAGTACGCCTTTTCAAAACCATCGTTGTTACGAGAACAAATCAATGCTTGCAAGCATAATGCATTAAGCGCGAGGTCGTTGCTCGAAAAATGTCCGTCAAGGATTGCAGCTGCAGGATTGCGCTGATCAAGTTCGAGGTGTGAAGAACCAAGAATGAAAATAACTAACAAGTCGCTGGCGTCAAGATTTTCGGCAGATGACAAAGCGTTGATGTAATCGCCAGTCATCCAGGCTGCAATTGCGGCTTGTTGATGATTATTGGCCTCGCGCGCTTGGCGGGCTTTTTCGTCGAGCTTATCGACGGCCTCAGTACTAACTAAAAGCGATGCACGACTACTAAGTAGTTCGCTAGGAGATGATGGCATGTCGGCGATAAACTCGTCGACTTGAGAAGTATTTGCTGTTTGGGCTTCCACGATTAAGATGTGAGAATGGGGGATTGATTATTGGGGTCGAATATTCTACAAATACCCCTATACTTTAGTCAAACGCATCACCAATGGATTCCTTCAGAGTAACCGGTGGCCGCCCATTAAGCGGAACCGTAAAGACATCAGGCTCAAAAAACGCCTGCCTGCCGATGCTTGCTGCAACGCTGCTGCTTGACGGGCCGGCAACCCTGCACAATGTGCCACATTTGCGCGACGTAGATACCATTTTGCTCTTGCTAAAAGAATTAGGGGTGTCAGCTACTCAAGATGGCGAGGAAATCCACTATGTGGTTACTGACCAGTCAGCTGTAGATGCCCCTTACGACATCGTTCGCCGCATGCGCGCATCAATATGTGTTCTGGGGCCGTTATTGGCCCGCCGAGGCGCAGCAGTGGTTTCCCTCCCCGGAGGATGTGTTTTTGGTGACCGCCCGATTGATTTACACCTTAAAGGACTTCGTGCGCTAGGAGCAGAAATAAAAATGATGCACGGTTCTTTAGTGGCAAAAGTAGGCGAGCACGGCTTGCGTGGTGCGACAATCGACCTAAGCTCACCATTCGGATCTACCGTGTTAGGCACAATGAATGTGTTGATGGCGTCCTGTCTTGCTAAGGGGCAGACAAAAATAATTAACGCCGCACTCGAGCCAGAAGTTGTCGAGCTAATAAATTTTCTCAATCAATGTGGCGCGAAAATTAGTGGGCAGGGTTCATCGACCTTGATAATTGATGGTGTCACTGACCTGCATGCGTGCGACTATTCCGTTCCGCCTGATCGCATCGAAGCCGCCACCTTGCTGATAGCTGCTGCCATCACCAAGGGCGAAGTCTTGATTGCCAATTGCCAGCCACTACATCTTGATGCGGTGTGCGTGGCGCTGCAAAAGGCAGGCTACCCATTGACGGCCACTGATAACTCTATACATCTTGATGCACGCAAGACCGATGGGGTTGCTCATTCGGTTGTTACTGCACCATACCCCGGGTTTCCAACTGACGTGCAAGCACAATGGATGGCCTTATGCACCCAATTGTCTGGCGATTCACAAGTAAGTGAACAGATTTATCCAGAACGATTTATGCATGTTTCAGAGCTGCAGCGTCTCGGAGCCGACTTGCAGCGTTGCGCTAATCAAGTGATGGTGCGAGGTCCAGTGCGCCTATCTGGTGCAGAAGTTATGGCTTCTGATTTGCGGGCATCGGCAGCATTGGTTCTGGCGGCTCTAGTCTCAAGCGGCGAAACAATTATTAGGCGTGTGTATCATCTCGATCGAGGCTATCAAAATCTAGAAGAAAAATTGACCACACTCGGTGCAAATGTGCGACGGGTGGTAGACGAATCTAGCCCTTAATGCTAGAATAGTAGGCCATACAGGCCACAATGTTAGATAATTTAAGTAAATCATTTCAAGGCGTTTTAACTAAGTTTCGCCGCACCGGCAAGCTAAGCGAAGACGACATAAAAGAGGGCACTCGCGAAGTGCGCCGTGCCCTGCTTGAGGCAGACGTCCACTTTAAGGTGGCTAAAGATTTCGCCAAAAAAGTAGGCGAAGATTTGCTCGAACAGTCGCGCCTACAGGGAGTGACTGGTGGCCAACAAGTAGTAGCAGCTTTTCATAAGCAACTAACCGACTTAATGTCGCATGAGTTGCCCGAACTGCCTAAAAATCCTGGTCACCCAATGGTGTTGCTGCTGGCTGGCTTGCAAGGTGCAGGTAAAACTACTACTGCTGCTAAATTAGCGCTGCATATGCGCAAGACGCAGAATCGCAAAATATTATTGGCGGCATGTGATTTGCAGCGTCCAGGTGCTGTTGATCAGCTGCAGACATTGGGCAAGCAGTTAGATATCGATGTTTATGCGGAAGACCCGGCTGGTTCTACTCCAGAAAAGGTGGCAGCTAATGCCCTAAAGAAAGCTAAAAAAGAGTCCTACGATGCCTTGATTGTCGACTCGGCTGGTCGTTTGCACATTGACGGCGACCTTATGGGTGAAATTAAGCGTGTTTCCGACAGCGTCAAGCCAGACGGCACATATTTGGTGCTAGATTCTATGACGGGCCAAGATGCTGTTGAATCTGCGCAAACTTTCGCTGCGACACTCGACTTGTATGGCCTTATTTTAACAAAAATCGATGGCGATACTCGAGGTGGTGCAGCCTTGTCGGTCACTCAGATTACTGGCAAGCCAATTTGTTTCCTCGGCGTGGGCGAAAAGCCAACTGAATTCGAAAAATTTGATGCTGAGCGGGTTGCAGGGCGCATTTTAGACATGGGCGACATTGTTGGTCTTGTAGAAACGGCCCAAGACGCTTTTGACGAAAAAGAGGCTGAAGTCGACTACACCCGCATGATGGAGGGCAAATTCACCATGCAAGACCTTCTAGACCAGTTCAAAATGATGAAAAAAATGGGTTCTATGAAGAAGTTGTTGGGCATGATGCCCGGAATGGGTAAAATGTCCGGCCTGCTTGACCAAGTCGACGATTCTCAATTCACCAGAATGGAAGCAATCATTTTGTCGATGACGCCAAGCGAACGTCTCCATCCCGAGACAATTGATGGTAAACGTCGCCGTCGCATCGCCACCGGTTCAGGTGTGCAAGTGTCCGATGTAAACCGTCTTTACAAATCCTACCAGCAGATGAAGAAGCAGATGCAAATGATGAAAAAGATGATGGGTGGCGGCAAGTCGAAAAAACGCTTGCTGAAACAATTATCTTCATCAGGCAAAATGCCGAACATGCCTGGTTACAACAATTAACCAATAACAAAATAGCCTCAATGGCAGTAGTCCTACGTCTAAAGCGTTTCGGTCGTAAAAATCGACCAACTTACCGTATTTGTGCAATGGATCGTCGCACCCGTCGCGATGGTCGTGCAATCGAAGAATTGGGTCATTACGATCCAAACGTTGCAACTTCAAACGGTTCAGCTCCTTCATATAAGTTAAATGAAGAGCGTGCAAAGTATTGGCTTTCCCAGGGTGCGCAAGTGTCTGAAACGGTTGCTTCATTTTTGAAGTCAAGCGGTATCGATATTGCTGCAGCACGCAAGGGATAAGCACTTAACCTTCACAGCTCTGAGTTAACTTAAGCATGGCTAAAACAACATCCGAAGATATTAAGCAGTTTCTGCAGCGTATCGAGTCTCGCACATTCCATGTGCCAGCACGTGACGAAGACTTAAGCGCCTTGCGTCGGTTGTTGTCTCTAGTTATTCAAGAAGATGGCTCTTTTGCAACTGCTACGAAATGCATGAATGCGATTAACGAGCAGTTTATTAGCCTAAATGAGCCGCGTGTAGCACGCCTATACGAGGTTCAAGATGCGCTAGAAGCTAAAAAAGTGGGCAATGCTGCCCATAAGGCTTTGTTAATCCAAGAATATTTGCGCCGTGTTTTTGGTATGCAAAACCACCTCGATCTCGATTGGCTTTTCGACTCTTCGTCAGAACGTCGTCAAACCTTGCTCGACGCGATTGGTTGTGTTCCTGTTCATGCAGCGTATGTTTTAGATGTCGATTCAATTGACGAAGAAGATGAAGATTACGAGGGCTTACCTATTTCTCCATCTGTAAAAAGATTTTTTTCACGTATGGGGTGGTTGCCGGTAAACCCCAAAGAGGCTGATGTTCGTGCATTGCTCGAGCCCATTGTAAGCGACAAAGATTTTTATTCTATGTACACAACAATTTCTGTAGCAGCTAATATGCTTCCGGTTTCAAAGCCAAAGAAATGTGCTAAGGCTGAGGCGTTTATTAGTATTTACAAAAAGCGAAAAAGTTTGGGCGACGACCAGTTACTAGATTTGCTTGAAAGCATTGGTTTTAATTATTCACCAATGAATACTGGGTTTGGTAATAAAAAGAAAGTGGCAAAGAAAAAAGCTACCAAGAAGAAAATAGCTAAAAAGAAAGTGGCTAAAAAGAAGACCACCAAAAAGAAAGTGGCTAAGAAGAAAGCCACTAAAAAGAAAACATCAAAGGCATAAAGTCTTGGTCGGATTGCTGCCATTAATTCTTGCGAGCGGGTCTCCACGGCGGCAATTGTTGTTAGAGCAACTTAACATCAACTTTGTGGTGTGTGCTGCAGATTCAGACGGTCCGGTAGTCTCAGATAATCCAGAAACGCGGGTGGCTGGACACGCACTTTTTAAAGCCCAGCAGGTGGCAGCAAACAACCCCCAACGCTTTGTTCTTGCCGGTGACACTCTTGTTTATGGCGATGGAGAGTTTTTCGGCAAACCTGCCGATAGGCGACAGGCGCGGCAAATGCTGCTCCGCCTCCAAGAAATCGGCGAGCACCGAGTATATACAGCCACATGCTTGCTCAGCGACCAATTGCAAGTGTTTCAAGTGGTCAACTATGCAGTGGTACGCTTCTCTGAGGTCCCACAGCCTGAGCTCGATTTATATTTAACCGGCACAGAATGGTGCGACAAGGCAGGTGCCTACGCAATCCAGGGCTGGGCTGGACAGTATGCTAGCTGTGTAAGTGGCGATTTCGACAACATTGTCGGAATGTCGCCAATCGACGTAAAAAAGTTGTTTGCCGAGTCGGGCTTTCAATATTGAGCATAATCGGTTAAAATGTCCGACCCTTTGGCCTAAAGGTAGTAATAATGAAACAAGGAATCCACCCTGAATACCAAGCCTGTCACGTTAAGTGCGGTTGCGGTAACCAATTTGATACTCGCGGAACACGCTCAGAAATAAGCGTTGAAATCTGTTCTGCATGTCACCCGTTCTATACAGGCAAGCAAAAGTTTGTTGACAGCGCCGGTCGCGTCGATCGTTTCCAAAAGCGTTACGGTAGTAGCAAGAAGTAAGCCTAGCGCTTTACAGCTACCGAATGTCTTTAGTTGACACCCTGCGTGGTCGCGTATCTGAAGTAGAAGCGCGACAAAAAGATTTAGAAACCAAACTGGCCGACCCAAGTGCGTCGTCCCAGCCCGAGTTTCAATCATGGCTGCGTGAATTGGGTACCTTGCAAAAAGTGCTTGGCCCTTGGAATGCATACACGTCTCTCGACGAACAGATCACCGAGGCTAAAGAATTCATTCGCGGTAAAGACGCTGATATGAAAGAGCTTGCCGAGCTAGAATTGCCCGAGCTAGAACTGCGATTCGCCGAAGTTGAAAAAGAGATTCTAGACCGTGTTTTAGAAGACGACCCCGATGCTGACAAACCGGCGTTAATTGAAATTAGAGCCGGTGCAGGTGGCGATGAAGCCGCTTTGTTCGCAGGTGACATGGCCAAAATTTACCAAAGATTTTGCGCTCTTAAAAACTGGAATGTTGAACTTGTTGACGAGTCCCGTTCAGAAGCTGGCGGCTTCAAAGAAATTGTTCTTAAAGTGACCGGCGACGATGCATTTCGTCTACTGCGTTACGAGTCTGGTGGCCACCGTGTTCAGCGTGTGCCTGCAACTGAAACCCAAGGGCGAATCCATACTTCCGCGGTAACTGTTGCAGTGATGCCAGAAGTTGAAGCGCTTGACTTTCAGCTTGACGAAGAAGAACTCGAAATAACCGCAATGCGTTCATCAGGTCCTGGTGGTCAGCACGTTAATAAAACGTCATCTGCTATTCGTGTTATTCACTTGCCAACGGGCATTCAGGTGAAGTGCCAAGAAGATTCTTCACAATTACGCAATAAGGCTAGTGCTCTAGATTTGTTGCGTGCTAAGTTATATGAAATCGAACGCCAAAAACGCGAGGCTGAGCGTAGTGAGATGCGTCGTACCCAAGTTGGTACTGGCGATCGCTCACAAAGAATCCGCACCTATAATTACCCTCAAAATCGCGCAACTGATCACCGTTTAGGTAAATCATTTAGCCTAGAAAAAATAACTGAGGGCTTGATTGGCCCTATATTTGATGCTCTAATTCTAGCCGACCGCGAGGCAAAGCTAGCCGCCTTGTAGTCAACAACCGTCCAACTAACAATGAAAAACAAGAATAACGACATTCAACCTCTTCCTGCAGACGTCAAAATTTTGCAGAAGGCTCCAGCTGTTTCGGCATCGCTTTCTAAGCAACCAGTTCGCAAATCAGTTGCTAATGGTAGTATTGGCTTGATATTCGCTTTGGCCGGTTTGTCGCTACACTACGGTGCACCCGATTTTTCCTTTGTGCCCGGATTGATTGTCGCGCTAATCGCCTGGGAACTCCTCAGCAATGGATTGTTGCGTATCAATCAAACCTTTTCCGCGCATAAACCAATTATCCCATTCTTGGCATTAATTGCCGGCGCTTTACCTTTGGCCATAGGCGATGGCAGTGGCCTTGTTGGCGCTGTTATAACTGTTTTCGGTGCTTTGCTTGCATTGGCTGCTCCTGCTATTGCTAAAAAGGCTGACGCTAAATTGCCAGCCGCTCCTGCCGAGCCCGAAGTTGACGGACAGTTTTCAAAGTCGTTGCTGGCTTATTTGTTAGTTCTTGCTGGCTTGCCTTTGGCATGGGCTGAGGGTGATTTCGGAAACGATTCTATTCTGGGCTCTCTCACCTTCCTGTTCTGTTTAATTGGAGCATGGGCTTCATGGTCAGGCATGTGGAAGATGTGGGCTATGCCTGCTATTACCTCCGGAATGCTAGGCTTGGTGTTGTTTTTAGCGCCACTCGAGGCTGTGATTTACGGTCTGTTCGGTTTGCTACGTGTTGTTACAGGCACTGATGGGGCTATTGCTTCCCAATGGGCTGGTAATGTTGATGCAGGCTTTATGGCTTATGGTGTTGGCCCTTGCTTGGTGCTACTTGGTGGTGCGATTGCAACATACGAATTGTTTCACGGTGCAAAGAAGGGTATGGCTGCTAATAAGTTGAAAAAGCAAGCAGAGATTGATGCGCGTAAAGCTGCCCGCAAGGCAAAGAAAGAAGCTGCGTCTGCTGTTACCACAGAAAACAAGTAATTGATTTTACCACCAACACCGCATCGACAGCATGCTGTTGATGCGGTGTTGTCTTTTTTAGGCGAGAATGATCCCTCTATAACATCTAGTACCGCACGTCAATTTGTTGCGCGGGTTCTAGATATTCCTGCCCATGAGATTAGCCTAAATAATAAGCAAGCTCTATCGCTAACTCAGGTGGATACGCTCGAGCCATTACTTGAGCGCTTGCGATTGGGTGAACCATTGGCCTATGTCGAAGGTAGCGTTGGCTTTTATAAACATGAATTTAAAATAGATAATCGAGCTTTAATTCCTCGGGCCGATAGTGAGGTAATCGTAGAAATGTGTTGCGATTATTTGGCTTCTATATCTTCACCATCATTGCTCGATGTCGGCACAGGATCAGGGTGTTTGATTATCAGTTTGCTTAGTGAATTGCCCGCAGCAACTGGCGTGGCTGTTGATATAAAAAAAGAAGCACTAGGCTTGGCCGAAGAGAATGCTCAGTTAATCAAGGTGGCATCACGCTTGCAATTCAAGCAGTCAGATTGTTTGGCTTCTTTAAATCTTCGGCAAAAATTTGACTTAATTCTGTCGAACCCGCCATATGTTATGAAGGGCGAAAAGTTGGGCAAATCGGTGGCCGAGTTCGAACCGCATAGTGCTTTGTTCGTCACTAATAACGATCCAATGCAATTTTATTGCCGCATCATGAACGAATCATTGACTCATTTGAAAGACAGCGGAATATTGGTCTTTGAGATAGGTGCATTGCGCCAAGATGAACTTGCCAAAGCAGCGAACTTGTGCGGGTATAAGGTGATTGAGCAGCGCAAAGACATGGGCGGAGTCGTACGCGGCATAGCCCTAAAGCCGCTCAGCTAAACGTCTTCTTTGTCAGCGAGGTATTGACGAATTGCCATCGAACCACCTTCGTCTAGCGACTGGAAGAATATCGCTACTTCGTAGTGTCCTAGAGTCGGTGAAATTCTCTCGCAACGTACGACAACGCCTTCGCCAGAAAGCTGAATTGTTTCGCCATCACTGTCTTCGAATTCAAACGAAAATTTAACATGGGTCATCATTCTTACAGGGGTTTCTGAAAAGAAGCAGGCGCCCGATTGAGATAAGTCTCGCACACGTAAAGGGGTATCGCCATCGACGATAATAGGTAGGTCGTTGACCGCTTTACGCGGGTGTTTACGTCTTTCTTGTCCGGAGGTCATTTTCTTGTGCTTTGGCTTTGTTTAAGGGAATCGCTACCGTAGAATAACGAAAATGGCATCATACAACAAAGTAATTTTAATGGGTAATTTAACCCGCGACCCAGAAGTGCGTCAATCTCAAAGCGGCACAGCTATCGTCAAGGCCGGTTTGGCAGTAAACGAGCGTCGTCCTGATGGTCAAGGTGGATGGAAAGAGCAGGCCCACTTTTTCGATATAACCATATTCGGTTCGCGCGGTGAGGCATTTGCGCGTTTTAATAAGCGTGGTGCATGTGTCTTGATCGAGGGTCGCTTGAATTTTTCTTCCTGGGACGACCGCGAGAGTGGCCAAAAACGTTCAAAGGTTGATGTCGTAGTTGACAACTGGTCATTCACTGGCAGCAAAAACGACAACTCTGGTGGTGGAAACTCTAGTGGTGGCTACGAACCACAACAGCAGCAGTCTGCACCTCAGACTGCGCCAAGCTTCCCTGGTCCAGATTCCTTCGGCGGTGCACCAGCTGGTGGCGGCATGTCCGATGATGTTCCGTTTTAAGAAACGTTGAATCTAACAGTAAAACTGTTCGGCGAGTTGCAAGAGCTCTGCGAAAACAGTTCGTTACAATTGCAATTACCAGCGCTTTCTAGCGTTGGTGATTTGCTGTTATTGGCTTGCGCAAAAACACCATTGTTGAAAGGGCGTGTATTTCGGGTTGCAGTTAATTGTGACTATGTCAGTAACGAGTTTGAATTATCTGAAGAATGCGAGATTGCGTTCATCCCTGCGGTATGTGGAGGATAATGAAAGTTTACAGCCGGCTAGTTGAAGCTGTTGCCACTAATTGGTGGTGCATTCAACAATTAGGTTCAGATGATTCAGTCGGATGCAAACTAGCATTCAGCGGTCAAGTACGGGCTAGCAATAACAACCGCAATGATGTGGTCGCTTTGCATTACCAGGCTTACCCCGAAATGTTTCAGCGCGAAGTCGAGAAGATTGCTTCAGAGCTCGAAGGTAAATTCGAATTGACGGCCATTGCAATAGAGCATTCAATTGGCGAGGTGAAACTTGGCGAAGATGCTGTGCATGTCGTTGTTTGTGCTGCACATCGCCGCGACACCTTTGCTGCACTAGAATTTTTTATGGCGCAACTTAAAAAACGTGTGCCTATATTTAAAAAAGAGATTTACTCAGACTCGGCCGAATGGCTTGGCGAGCAGCAATAAAAAAATGTTAAAAGTTCATACAGTCCCGGTTACTCCTTTCATGCAAAACTGCACCGTGCTTGAATGCACTGAAACAAGGCAAGCTGTTGTTTGCGACTGTGGCGACGCGCAACCGGTTTTAGAGTTTGTCGCACAACGCGACTTGAATGTGGTTGCTGTTTGGGCGACGCACGGACACCTCGACCATATCGGAGGCACTCAAGAATTGGTAGCAGCATTAGACGTGCCATTTTTCTTCCCGCAGGGCGATGACTTCTTAAGAACTACTTTGCCTGAACAAGCACGCAATTACGGTTTTCCGCCGGTTAAAGTTCCGACGGTCGACACTAATATCGACAAAGTTAAAGAGCTTAGTTTTGGTAAGGTAACGATTGAAGTTCGCAATTGTCCGGGTCACACGCCAGGGCACGTCGTTTTTTACAACGCAGAAGCTGGCATAGTCATCGCTGGCGACGTTATGTTCAACGGCAGCATCGGACGCACCGATTTTCCGCGCGGCTCATTCCCGCAATTAGAAAAATCTATACAAGAGCAAATGTACAGCTTGCCGTCCAAAACTGTGGTGCACTGCGGGCATGGTCCAACTACTACCATTGGTCACGAAGCAAAGACTAACCCCTTTGTGAAGGCTAAATAAGACTGCGCGTCGTTATTCTATAGGGCAATGGAACGCGAATCACTTGAAGTAGATGTGTTGGTCGTGGGCGCTGGCCCGGCCGGATTATGTTTTGCTATCGATCTTGCCAATAAGTCGCAAGCAGTGGGGCAGGATTAGGCGTTTTGGGTGTAGGAGGGGGCGGGTGAAATTGTTCATCATCATGTGGCGGGGGAGGTGCTCGCCCAGAAGGGAATTCTTGAAATTTTTAAAGAGGCCGGAAAGGGTGGTTTACAAATTCACGCCAAGGTAAAAGACGACGCGTGGCTGTGGTTGAGTGAAAAATCGCATAAGCGTATGTCTGGTTTGTTCTGCCCGCCACAATTCAAAAACCATGGCAACTGGATAACTTCGGCCAACGAAATGACAAAGTGGCTCGAGCAAAAAGCCGAAGCTGCTGGCGTTGAAGTTTATCCCGGATTTGCAGCTGCTAGCGCTTTGCGTGACGAAAGTGGCGCGGTTTGCGGAATTCGCTGTGTTGATCAGGGGTTAAATAAAGAAGGTGAGCAAAAAGCAACTTATGCTCCGGGCTACGACATCAAAGCGCGACTAACTGTTTTCGCCGAAGGAACTCGTGGTTCAGTAACTAAGCAGTTAATCAAAGAAAATAAATTAGATGCCGACCGCAATCCGCAAATCTGGGGTGTTGGCGTCAAAGAAATCTGGGAGGTCGATCACGATCTCGAAGGCACCGTTCTTCATACCGGCGGATGGCCGTTGGGCACCGAGGTTTATGGTGGCGGCTGGATATACGGTCTACCCAACAATCGTTTATCTGTAGGTTTTGTGATGGGCATGGATCACGGCAATGCCTCTTTCGATTATCACGCGGCAATGCAACGCTGGAAGCAACACCCATTTATGGCCGACTTGTTAAAGGGCGGAAAGTTGATTCGTTATGGCGCAAAAACAGTGCCGGAGGGCGGCTTGTTTTCAATGCCGCAATCGTGGGGCGATGGTTTTATGTTAGTCGGCGATGCCGCGGGTTATATGAATGCCGCGCGCCTTAAAGGATTGCACCTGGCGATCAAGTCCGGAACATTAGCAGCGTCTGCCGCGCTCGAAGCATTGGCTGATACCGATGGCATTGCTCAAGGCGAGAAACTTTCTGCGGTTGACAAATTGTTTAGCGAAAGTTGGGCGCACACCGAATTGAGTAAAGTTCGCAACTACCGCCAAGGATTCCAGAAAGGATTTGTGGCTGGTTCAATTGGCGCCGCACTCGGCACTTTGACCGGCGGCGCTTTGCCAGGTGGTAAGAAACCACTAAAGGCCGATCACGAACTATATAAAAAAGGCGCCAAGCCAAACCCTTTGCCGAAATTTGACGGCGAGCTAACCTTCGACAAATTATCAAATGTGTATTTGTCAGGGTCAATTCACGAAGAAGATCAGCCTTGTCATTTGCAGGTACTCGATACCAGCATTTGTGTTGACAAGTGCACCGAAGAATACGGAAACCCTTGCCAGCATTTTTGCCCGGCGGCGGTTTACGAATTTGAAGCCGACAATCTTATGATTAACGCTTCTAACTGTGTGCACTGTAAAACTTGCGACATAGCCGATCCTTACGAAAACATAAATTGGGTAGTGCCTGCCGAAGGCGGCCCGGTTTACACCTCAATGTAAAAAACAACAAAGCATACAATGCGTACAAAACTAGTAGATTCAGCAACAGCTCGCCGTAGCGAACTGCATGCTATCTTCGTGCCTCAAGGTGCGAAAATTAATTTGCCAAGTGATGCTCCCGAAGCAAAAACTTGGAAGTCCGACTTTAGTGACAAGAATGGTTCGTCAATTACCTTACGCGGCGCAGCAGGCAAGCGTTGGTTATTGGTGCGTTTGCCAAAAGCTAAAGACGTAACAGCAGAAGACGTCCGCGGTGCTGCTGGTGTTGCGCGTAAGGCTTGCGAAAGTCTTGAAAAGCCAACACTTAGCATTGACTTGTCTTGTCTAAACAACAACGCTGCATTCGCACAAGCTGCAATCGAAGGCGCAATGATGGCTGGCCACGACATGGCTTTGATGAAGTCAGACAAGCCAAAGTATTTGGTTAAGTTGATTCAGGTGTCTGGCGCGGGTTCATCTGCTGCAACCAAGAAAGCCATCAAGCATGGCACTCACGGTGCAATAGCTAACTTAGCGGCACGCGATTTGCAAAATGCTCCAGCTAACATTCTTACACCAAAAGAATTCGCCAAGCGTGCGCGTAAAGTTTGTAACGCTTCGCCGAAGTTAAGCTGCAAAGTTCTCGGAGAGAAAAAAATGGCAGAGCTCGGTATGGGTTCGTTATTGGGCGTTGCACAGGGTTCTGCGCAAGAAGCACAATTGGTACACATGGTTTACAAGCCAAAGGGTAAGTCCAAAGGCAAGCTGGCTTTAGTTGGTAAAGGTCTAACTTTCGATACTGGTGGCGTTTCAATCAAGCCTTCCGGTGGGATGCAAGACATGAAGTTTGATATGTCAGGTGCAGCAGCGGTGCTCGGCGTGTTTGCCGCGCTTGCAAAAGGTGCCGAGTGTCAATACGAAGTGCACGGCATTTTAGGCTGCGTCGAAAACGCTGTTGGCGGCAACGCTCAACGTCCGGGCGATATCGTTACGGCAATGAACAAGATGACTATCGAAGTTCACAACACCGACGCCGAAGGACGCTTGGTCTTGGCTGACTGTCTAACTTACACTGCGCGCAAGATTAAGCCGCAACGAATTTACGATATGGCAACCTTAACTGGCGCGGCCATCCACGCCTTGGGACACTTGCACTCTGCAGTAATCGGCACCGATCAAAAAGCAATCGATCAAGTGCGCGAGCTATCTGCTGATTTAGGCGAGCCATGCTGGCAGTTGCCAATCAACGATTCGTACCGCGACTTAACCCGCGGTTCGTACGCTGACTTGCAAAACATTTACGCACCGGGGCAGGGCGCAGGCACAATCGCTGGCGCATGTTTCTTATCATTCTTCGTCGACGATGTGCCATGGGTACACCTAGACATCGCTGCTACTGCTTGGGAAGGCCCATCACGCAGCTACATGAGCAAAGGTGGACGCGGTGTTATCGCGCGAACTATGCTTGCAGTATTAAGAAACTAATACTAACTACTTGCGGTCGGCGCTGTCGACCCAATCTCTGCGTCCGTAGCCAGTGTAAATCTGGCGCGGACGTACGATTTTGGTAGAGGTGTCAGCCATCATTTCGTTCCAGTGAGCGAGCCATCCGACCATGCGGCCTACGGCAAAGAACACTGTGAACATACGTGGATCAAACCCCATCGCTGAGTAAATCAGTCCGGAGTAAAAATCGACATTAGGGAATAGCTTGCGGCTAGAGAAATAATCGTCTTCGATAGCAGCTTTTTCTAGGGCACGCGCAATATCTAGTTTGGGGTTATGACCCACAACGTCGAAAACCGCACTAGCTAAATCGCCAATTACTTTGGCACGCGGATCGTAGTTTTTGTAAACACGATGACCGAAGCCCATCAAGCGGCGTTCGCCATTTTTACATGACTCGAGAAACGCTGGCACGTCATCGACACTGTCGATTTGATCTAGCATTTCAAGAACTGCTTGATTTGCACCACCATGAAGTGGACCATGCAAAGCCGAAGCTGCAGCAGCGGCAGACGAGTATGGGTTTACCTGACTTGAGGCAACTGCGCGCATCGCATTCGCAGAGCAGTTTTGCTCGTGATCGGCGTGCAGAATAAGCAGGGCGTCCATGGCTTTTTCGAGCGCAGGATGGATTTCGTCTTCGCGGCCTTTACGGCTGAGCATCATATGCAGAAAGTTACTGCTGTACGACAAATCGTTGTTTACCTCAACTGGGCCCAGGTCGTTGCGGTGGCGGTAACCCATCGCGGCTAGCACAGGCGTTAAAGCAATCAATCGAATGATTTGCTGATGACGAGACTCGGCATTTAACACATCGTCGACATCATCGAACTCGCCGCCCAACGCCGCCAATGCTGATTCGAGCATGGCCATCGGGTGCAAGTTTTTGTTGAACACATCATGCAGCTTTTGGATGTCTTCTGGCGCATAAGTAGCCGCCTTAATTTCGGCTTCGAACATGTCGAGCTCGGCAGCAGTAGGTAGTTCGCCATTTAGCAATAACCAACAAATCTCAAGGTAAGTACCCTTAGATGCAGTCTCTTCAATCGGGTAGCCGCGGTATTCGAGTATACCTTTTTCGCCATCAATAAAGCATATAGAGCTTTTGCAGGTAACCGTGTTCTTTAACGCAGGGTCGTAAGATAGCATGCCGAAATCATCGTCGTTGACCTTGATCTCGCGCAATTTAGTCGCGGGAATGGTGTCGTCGGCGATAGGTAGGATATATTCTTTGCCCGTGCGACTATCTATGGCGCTAAGGGTGTCTGAATTGTTGTTGTTTTCTGCTGACATTTTCTCGTGCTGCTGAAGGTGGTAGGGAGGATGGGACTCGAACCCACACTGGAAGGATTTTAAGTCCTTTGCCTCTGCCATTGGGCTACCTCCCCTAAGTTACTTGTTCTGCGATATCTACATCCGGAAGATGGATGGAGCCGGCACCCAGACTCGAACTGGGGATGATGGATTTGCAATCCATTGCCTTACCACTTGGCCATGCCGGCATCACAGAGGGCAAATTATATTGTATTATGTGCAAGATACATCATGAATCCGACGTTTTTCCACCTGCTTTTCTTGTTTGCTGCGCCTTTAATCTGGTTCAGTGGGAATAAAACTGCACGCTTATTAGTTTTGGTTTCAATACTTGCCCTTAGCGCAGTTAATTGGTCGCTTGCCACTTTGGCGGCATGCGGATTCCTAGTGGCGCTGCTAATTGGTCAGCGAGGCTCTTTTAAACTGTCTTCGCCAGTCGACCTGCGCGCCATTGCCATATATAGCCTTTGGTGCACTATGCCGTTGTACACGCATTTAGCTTGGCAGTTCTGGCCTGGACACTGGCTCGCAGGACAAGAATGGGATCCAGCTCGAAGTGGTTGGCTCTACGACTCCTTAGGTTCCGGTAGTGCTTTAGCTTTCAGCAAGTGGTGGATGCCCCTTATCGGGTGCCTAGCAATAAGCATTTTCTTGTTCGCATATGACCGTCTTCAATGTATAATCTTCACCTCTTCAAAAGTTGAAGATGAACAATAATCATGCAACGCCGCTTAATGTGCACTTTTCCTGAACGGTTAATCAAACAACCGTTATTATTTACTCTGGTTAACCGCTTCCAAGTAGTACCAAATATCCGTGGTGCTAGCGTAACTGACACTATTGCGATTTTGTCTCTTGAACTAGAAGGAGACGAAGATAAGGTCGAAGAAGCAGTGCAGTACCTTATTGAAGAAGGTGTGCAAGTTGAATTTCTAGAAGACAACTAAAAACTTTTTTAGCAAACGTCGTGTTTTAAGCTTTAGTTTGCTTGGCTTTGCGCTTCGCCCGCGCATTAGCAATGATATCAGCAGCTCTTGCTTTTTTGGCTTTCATGACAGAGTTCGTTTGCTGACGCTTGGCGCGAGCGCGCGCAATTATTTCAGAGGCATTCTCTTTTTTGTCTGCAAGCATTTTCTCATTCTCTTTTTGGGCCTGGGCAACCTCGGCTTGTTTTTTTACACGTGCTGCAGCAATGATGTCGTTTGCTTTTTCTTTCTTTTCTGCATGCTCGATCGCAGTCATTTCGTCAGCCTTTTCAGATATTAGAGGCTTTTCAGCAGGAGTAGGTGCTACAGCGGGTTCTGCAACAACAAAGGCTGGTTTTGGTTTGCGAGTAGAAGTAGGCCTCTTCTTGACAGTTTTAGATTTCTTCTCTTTTTTGGCTTGCTTAGATTTTTTTTCTTTCTTGGGCTTGGCAGGCTTTTTAAGTTTAGGCTCAGTGAGCGTAAGCGATTCTTTACACGCAGGGCATTCGATTACACTGCCAACCATGTGGTTTTGTATGTCATTAAAGCGCTGGCCACACCCACCACAGCAGGCGACGATTACCGAAATTCGCGTATCTAGAATTGAGACGCTACCTTCGCATTCGTTGCAACCGAAATCTTTTGAAAGCATTGAATCAGGGATATCACTGTAGCGTTGGCCGCAGCTAGAGCAAGAAGCGAGTAGAGTTGTCATTGATTTTGTAGTAAAAGTACTATTAAAGGGGTCTGTTATTATAGAATAGCCCATGGATTTGCTGTGGTAACCAATGCCTTCAACTTAGTTAGCCCTTTTGCACCTGCTGGAGACCAACCAGCGGCAATTACCGAGCTATATACCCGGTTAGCTGACAAACATAGCCGGCAAATACTTATGGGAGTTACTGGGTCAGGTAAAACTTTCACTGTGGCTAATCTAATCCAAAAACTACAAGTTCCGACTTTAGTATTAGCCCATAACAAAACGCTAGCTTCGCAGCTTTATCAAGAATTTCGCGAGCTTTTCCCACAAAATGCTGTCGAGTACTTTGTTTCATATTATGATTATTATCAGCCCGAGGCATATATTCCAAGTTCTGATACATATATTGAAAAAGATGCGCGAATTAATGAAAGAATTGAACGATTGCGAAACTCAGCTACAGCATCATTGTTGACCAGACGTGATGTGATAGTCGTGTCGTCAGTTTCGTGTATTTACGGATTAGGCGATCCAGAAACTTACCAAGGCCTGGCGTTGCGCTTGGTGAAAGGCGACAGTTGCTCACGTCAAAAATTGCTGCGCGAATTGGTGCGAACCCAGCACAGTCGCAATGAAATTGGATTTGCCGCTGGCACTTTTCGGGTGCGTGGGAATGCAATCGAAGTTTGGCCTATTCACGAAGAGTCACGATTTTTGCGAATTGAATTAGGGCGAGAACATATTAGTGACTTGCTTTATGTTGATTCGTTGACCGGCGAAGTTTTGGACTCACCTGATAGGGTGGCTGTATATCCAGTAGGGCATTACGTTCAGCCAGAAGAAAAAATCCCGCAAGCTCTGATAGCAATGCGGGCCGAGTGCAGTGCGCGAGTGTCCGAATTGAACAAACAAGGCAAAACGCTTGAAGCTAGTCGTCTTGAGCGCCGCGTGCTATCAGACATAGAAGATTTAGAAGAATTAGGATACTGCCCTGGCATTGAAAACTATGCTAGTTTGTTTGAGCAGCGTGGCGACGCGCAACCACCATTTACGTTGTTGAACTATTTCCCAGAAAACTTTATGACGGTTGTTGACGAATCGCATGTTACTTTGCCACAGGTCTATGGCATGGTGCGCGGCGACAATGCGCGCAAGCAATCTTTGATTGAGCATGGCTTTCGTTTGCCTTCCGCGCTGAATAATCGCCCATTAGCAGAAAAAGAATTCGAAGCTATGATGTCGCGCGTGTTGTATGTTTCGGCGACACCATCTCACCGCGAAAAAACAATGGTTTCGCAGCCAGCGGTCGAACAGATTGTTCGCCCAACCGGATTGCTTGACCCCAGGGTTGAAGTGCGTAGCGCCAAGCATCAAGTCGAAGATTGTCTAGCCGAAATTATTAAATGCGTGTCGTCCAAACAGCGAGTGTTAGTTACAACTTTAACCAAACGTTCTGCCGAAGATCTAACAGAGTTTTTGCAAGAAAACCAAATTAAGGCAGGCTATATGCATGCCGATATCGACACCTTGCAACGTTCCGAGCTGCTGCGTGATTTGCGTCTGCAAGTGATTGATGTATTAGTTGGCATAAACCTACTGCGGGAAGGCCTCGATATCCCTGAGGTTGCTCTTGTCCTAATTCTAGACGCTGACCGTGAAGGTTTTTTGCGTTCGGCGACTTCGCTGATTCAAACGTGTGGACGTGCCGCACGCAATGCAGATGGTCGAGTAATTATGTTCGGAGACAAAACAACTAAGTCAATGCAAGCCGCGATTGACGAATCAAATCGAAGGCGCGAAATTCAACATGCTCACAACCTAAAAAACGATGTTGTGCCTCGCACCATCTCAAAGCCAGTCATTGACTCACTGTCTGGCATTTTGCTTCGTGAAGAAAAAACAAATGATTGTCCAATGTTACAAATTGATTGGCAACAACAAGTAACAGAGCTGCAACATCAAATGCAAACTGCGGCGGCTGATTTACAGTTTGAGAGGGCCATAGAGTTGCGCGATAAGCTACAAAGACTAGAGAGTCAACGTTTGACGTTCGATGGATAATCCTAAGCGCGATGCCTTTGTGCAACAATTACGTAGCGCGCCAAGTAGCAGTGGGGTTTACTTGTTTCATGATGCCAAAGATAAGGTTTTGTATGTAGGCAAAGCTAAAAATATTAAGCAGCGTGTTCAGGTCTATTGTCGCGAGGGTGCTGATGGTCGCGCTCGACTCGAAGACCTTCTAGCAGTTGCTGCACGAGCTGAGTTTTTATTAACCGAAAATGAGGTTGAGGCAATTATCCTTGAATCTCAGCAAGTGAAGCAACACCAACCACCGATGAATGTATTGTTGAAAGACGATAAATCATTTTTGTTCATTCGCTTAGATACTACCCACAAGTGGCCGCGATTAAGTTTGGCGAGGCAGCAGAGTAAGCGCGGAGAATTCTTTGGGCCTTACCCTAATGCTTCTGCTGCACGACGTGCAAAGCGACTAATTCAAAAGTTGTGCAGAATTCGCGATTGTAATGACATCACTTTAGCTAACCGTAGTCGTCCTTGTTTGAAATATGGTACGGGTTTATGTCTGGCACCATGCGTTGATTTGTGCTCCAGTAGTGACTATTTACAGGCTTTGCACGATGCGCGACAGATTCTTGGTGGCAATGTAAAGCAACTTGTGCAGCGCGAGCAGGCACTGATGTCGGCCCACTCCGACGAACGCGCCTACGAAAATGCTTTGCGCTGCCGCGACAATATTCGTGCCCTTGAATCTTTGCAGCATAAGCAAAATGTGCGACTAGCGGCCGATTCAAATTTTGATGTTATTTCAATTGATGTGCGTGGCGCTTATGCAGTTTTGCAGTACCGTGATGGCGAGTGGTTGCATTCAATTAATGGTTTTGTACCGCTTTTCGGCGACTTGCCCGATGCGATGTCTAAATTGTTAATTGCCCTCTATGCCGACGGGGATGATATCCCACCAATGGCATTGCTTGATATTGAGCCAGATGACTTGCGCCAACTGCAAGATGCAATCAGCTCTAAAACTGGAGCCAAATTTGAAATCATGCTGCCCAAGCGCGGTCAAAAAAGAGCGTTGGTGAAAATGGCGCAACGTAATGCACAAGCGTTAAGGGGTGAGCAACGTACAGTTTCATGGACTACACTTAGTCAAACTATTTCTTCAATGTTTTCTCTGTCGCCACCACGGGTTGTTGACTGCATAGATGTCTCCCACTTGCAAGGAGCACAACGCGTGGCTTCAAAGGTGCGATTCGTTGATGGTCAACCCGAAAATAGTTCGTACAGGCATTACATTGTGGCCGACGGTGTCGGTAACGACGATTATGCGGCGATGCGAGAAATCGTTGCTCGAGTCATTGCGCGTCGTGAAACTGAAGGCTTAGCAGATTTGTTGATTCTCGATGGTGGGGCCCAGCAGTTGGCCTGTGGACAACAAGTTATAGATGAATTTAGCGTTGACTTGCCGCTGTTGTCGTTAGCCAAAGCCCGCAGCTCAAAAGTAGGCATTCAAGCTGAAGAACGGGTGTTTAGCTCAGGTAGCAGGCAGCCAGTTGTTTTGCCGCGCGGCACTGCAGTTAGACATTTTTTTGAGAGGCTGCGAAATGAGGCGCACCGTTTTGCAATCAGTCATCATCGTCGCCGTCGCGAATCATTGCGCTTAGTCTTAGAAAAAATACCTCAAGTCGGTATGCGCCGTCGCCAGATTTTACTCGACTTTTGCTCAGGAGATTTGTCCGTAATTGCCAATGCCAAGATTTCTGAGTTGACTGCACTTAAAGGAATCAATAAACAATTGGCGCAAGACATTCAGAGTTTCGTGCGCCGCGAACTAGGATCTTAGTTGTTAGGCCCGAGGATGATGCATTTTGTGCAAGCTTTGCAACTCTTCAACTTCGACGTGAGTGTAATGTTCGGTAGTTCGCAAATCGGCGTGTCCTAAAAACTCTTGGACGCTACGCAGATCGCCACCACCTAGCAGCAAATGGGTAGCACAAGAATGCCGCAAAATATGTGGATGTATATCACGCTCTAAATTTATTGCTGCCGCATATTTTTTTACGGTGCGGTAAACAAAATGGCGATCAAGAGGGCGTCCTGTTTTGCTGAGTAGCAATTCAGACGCAGGGTGCATGAATCTGATACGGCGCGCTTTAATCCATTCGGCGACGCGCACCGCAGCAATGCCACCGAGTGGGACTAATCGCTCTTTATTTCCTTTGCCACAAACACGCATAATTCCGGGGCGATTGTCATTTCCTAGATTCAGGTTGATGTCGCCAAGCTGCAAAATTACTGCTTCGCTTACCCGTAAGCCACCGCCATAAAGCAGGGCTAACAATGCCCGATCACGTAATCCAATCCAGGTGGTGGTGCTCGGTGCGTCAAGCAAAGCCATAGAATCTTCCGGATTTAATACCATTGGCAACCTCTTCCATAGATGAATCTTTCCAATAGTTCGCAGGGGGTCGCGGCTAGAAATGCCATTTTCAGCCCTGTACCAGTTCAGAAATCCGCGCAATGTTGAAATAAGCCGCACTTGTGAGGCCGGGGCTAACCCTTGGGTCCGACTGTCAGCTAGAAAGTCAACAATCATTTCCGTGCTGAATTTTTCTGGGCTTAGGCCCCCTTTTGAGGCAAAAAACAGACAAGATTTGGTTAAATCTCGCTTGTAAGCAGCGATTGTATTTCGCGCTAATCCTGATTCAGCAGCGAGGCTGGCCAAGTAATCGGCAATAATCAAGGAAAGCGGTGCAGGTAGGGTTTGACGTGGCAAAGGTTTTTATTAGAATTTGCGCTCCGAGGAACTCATGTAGTCCCTCATAGGATACTCAAATGAAGAAGCTTACTAAACCCCAGCAGAAGCAATTTCGTCCAATCTTGCTGGCCTATTTAAAGCAGTTGGGCGCAAAGCTAGAACACCTCGAAGAGGCAGCTCTATTAATCGACGATGACGCAGGCCCTGATGATGGCGACGAGTTCGGTTCAGAAGGACAATCTCGCGAACTGCAGCTTGGCCTAATTGAAAACGAAAATCAAATTGTCGAAGATTGTTACCGTGCGCTCGAGCGAATCCGTGATAACAGATTTGGTAATTGCACTGCATGTCAAGAACTCATTCCGGCGCGACGTTTAGAAGTGCGCCCTTACTCTGAGTTTTGCGTTGGCTGCAAAGAACAAATAGAGAAAGGCGAACTTGTTCTTGACTAAGCAAATGAATTTTGCTCGTCCACTTTTTAAGCCTTGGTTGCTTGGCGGAATTGTGGTGTTGCTCGCTATTGATTTGTGGTCAAAGGCCTGGGCTTTTGCCGAAGTTGGGTTATTTATGCCTGCCAAGCATGTGTTCGGTGAATGGCTTAGCATTTACTGTATTACGAACGCCGGCGGAATTTGGGGCGTAGGTGGTGACGGCGGCTTTACTGTTGCATTAACTGTTATTCGTGTAATAGCTGTAGTTTTCTTGGTTGTTTTTATTAACCGCCAGCACCAACGTAACACCATTGGACTAGCTACCCTTGGCTTATTGTTGGCAGGAGCTCTCGGAAATTTATACGACAATTTATCGCCAATTATGCCATGGCAAGGTAACGGAGAAGTTCGTGACTTTATTATGTTTCAGGTTGCAGCACCAAGTTTCATCCCTGCTAATGTTTGGCTGTTTGACCCCTTTCCTATTTTTAATGTTGCCGACGCTTGCATCTCGATTGGGTTTGTGCTTTTGCTCACCGGAGTTGCCAAACTCGGTGAAGGTTTTAAGCCGCCGCAGCAGTAAACTATTGCATGCTTTCTACCAAGTTAGCCTCGCTTGAATTATCTACGCCGTTGATGACGGCGTCTGGCACATTTGGCCATGACCCGGCGGCACTCAGTTTTCTCAGCGATGGCGATTTAGGGGCATTAGTATTGAAGACTGTTACTCCCGAGCCGCGCCACGGCAACCCAGCTCCGCGAATGGCAGAGTTCGATGGCGGTGTAGTAAATGCGATTGGCCTTGAAAACAAAGGTTTAGCGTATTGGCAAGACAGCGTTGCTCCAAGCCTCGAAGGCCTTCCGATGCCAGTTGTTGCTAACGCTGGTGGTCACTGCGCGAAGGACTACGTCGAAGTGGTGTCTGCATTTAATGCGATGAATGGTGTCTCAGCAATCGAATTGAATTTGTCTTGCCCTAATGTGCAAGGCGGTATTCAGTATTCGACTGATCCTAACGGTTTGGCCGAAGTTGTAACAGCATGTCGCAGCATTTGTGACAAACCGCTATTTGTTAAGTTGTCGCCAAATGTTACCGATATCCAGCCATTAGCGATTGCTGCCGAGCAGGCTGGTGCCGATGCATTGACCGTTTGTAATACTCTGATCGGAATGTTAGTCGATTGGCGCTCTCGGCGACCGGTTTTAGCAAACGGTACCGGCGGAATGTCCGGACCAGCCGTCAAGCCAGTAGCGATGCGCATGGTGGCGCAATGTGCAGCGGCAGTCGAGATTCCGATTATTGCCTCAGGCGGTGCCGGATGCGCTGACGATGTTCTAGAGTTTGTAGTCGCAGGGGCAACAGCAGTGCAAGTTGGCACAGCGGTGTTCCGTAACCCAGCGATAATTTCACAAATAGCCAGCGATCTTCGGAGCATCCTGGCTAACGAAAATGTAACACTTGCCGAACTCCGCGGCTCATTAAAATTATAATGGTTGATTTCGAAGCAATTACCGATTCACTGAAGGGCATGGGCGAAGGTTTCGGCCGTACTCTAAATTCTGTTTTCGGCTCGCAAAATGCACGTGTTGTTAAACGTATGCAACCACTAATTGACAAGATCAATTCGCATGAAGAGTGGGCTCAAGCATTAAGCGACGGCGATATTCGTCAACAAACTGCTGACTGGAAGAAAGAGGTTGCTGAAGGTCGCTCGCTTGATGATATTCTGCCCCAAGCTTACGCTCTGGTTCGAGTTGCAGCCCAGCGAACTCTGGGCATGCGCCATTACGATGTGCAGTTAGTGGGCGGTATTGCAATGCATAACGGCTCAATTGCTGAAATGGCAACTGGCGAGGGTAAGACCTTGGTTGCGACTTTATCCGCGTACCTAAATGCCTTGTCGAGCAAAGTGTTTGTAGTTACTGTAAACGATTACCTCGCCTTGCGCGACTCGCAATGGATGTCGCCGGTGTATGAATTCTTGGGCTTAAAGGTTGGTGCTATTCAATCTCAAATGTCGCCAAGCGAGCGTCACCCAGTTTATTCTGGTGATATTATTTATGCTACCAACAACGAGCTCGGTTTCGACTACTTGCGCGATAACATGAAGCAAAGATTCGAAGACCAGGTGCAACGCGAATTAGGTTTCGCTATTATCGATGAAGTAGACTCGATTCTTATCGACGAGGCGCGTACCCCACTAATTATTTCCGGTCCAGCTACGGGCAATACCGAAAAATACCGTATAGGTATGCAAGTAGCTCGAAAGTTAAAAGTAGAACAGCATTTCGAGGTTAAAGAAAAAGAAAAATCGGCAACTCTTACTGAAGACGGTATTGTTGTTGCACAGTCAACTCTGAAAATTGACGACTTCTACACTGATGCCGCCAACATGGAATGGCCGCACATCATCGAGCAAAGCTTGCGCGCATTACACCTCTACCAACCCGAGGTTGATTATGTTGTTAAAGATGGCAAGGTAATCATCGTCGACGAATTTACCGGGCGCCTGATGGACGGCCGCCGCTGGGGCGAGGGTCTGCATCAAGCCGTAGAAGCAAAAGAGGGTTTGCGTCCTCGTGCTGAAAACCAAACACTGGCTACAATTACTTTTCAAAATTACTTTAGATTATTTGACAAGTTGTCCGGCATGACAGGTACTGCGATGACCGAAGCTGGCGAGTTTGCTAAAATTTATGACCTTGATGTGGTTTCAATTCCAACTAACCGGCCAATCGCTCGCAGCGATGAGGCTGATGTGGTTTTCCTTGAAATGAAAGACAAATGGATTGCGATTGCGAATGAAATAAAAGAGGCTCAAGATAAAGGGCAGCCAGTGTTGGTCGGCACTACTAGCATCGAAAATTCAGAGTTGTTGTCAGGGGTGCTTACGCGCCGGGGCATCAAGCATGATGTGTTAAATGCTAAGCAACATCAGCGAGAGGCTTCGATTGTTGCTCAAGCCGGGCGTGCAGGGCATGTGACAGTTGCTACAAATATGGCTGGGCGTGGTACCGATATTGTTCTGGGTGGAAACGCCGAAGCAATGTTAAGTGTCGAGCTAGAGCAAAGCGATATAGAGCATGGTAGTGAGGCATATACAGCTGCAAAAGAAGATATTGATAACAGCCTAAAGGGTGAACGCGACCTTGTTCTTAACGCTGGTGGCTTGTACGTTATCGGCACCGAGCGTCACGAGTCTCGCAGAATTGACAATCAATTGCGCGGACGCTCAGGGCGTCAAGGCGACCCTGGTAGATCACGTTTTTTCTTGTCGCTTGACGATCCTTTAATGCGTCGTTTCTATCGCGATTGGGTTAAAAACTTTTTGTCCAAAGCAGGTATGGGCGACGGCGAACCAGTCGAGTCGAAAATGGTTTCGAATGCGATTAAGAAAGCACAGAAAAAAGTCGAAGATTATCACTTTGAAATTCGCAAGAGCTTGCTTGAATACGACGAAGTCATGAACGAACAACGTAAAATGATTTATTCGCAGCGACAAAGTGCGCTCGAAGGAGAATCGTTGCGTGAGCGAGTTATGGCCATGGCCTCTGAGGTTGTGCGTGTCAACCTTAACAATAACCTTGGCGATGGCAAAGAGGTTGATCCTGATTGGAATGCTATCCATGCCTTTGTTGAGCGCCGCTGGAATGCTGGCTTGAGTGTTGATGAATTGCAATCTAAAGGGGTTAATGAAGTAGTTGACTTTGTGTTTGCTAATTTCGAAGACAAATATGCTGCTCGCTCTTCTGAGCTTGGCGACGAGCAAATGGCCAACCTAGAATCCTTTTTAGTCTTGAATGCCATTGACACAAAATGGAAAGAGCACCTGTACGTTATGGATGCCCTGCGTTCTGGTATTGGCCTTCGCGGATATGCGCAGGTCGATCCAAAGAATGAGTACAAGCGCGAAGGTCTTGAGCGATTTGAAGAGATGCTATTGAATGTGGCCGAAGAAGTTACGTCTTTTGTGCTGCGTGTACAAATGAAAAGTGAGGCGACTCCTCAGTCAAATGTTTATGCCGGGCAAGAAGCATCGCATCCTAGCTTTGGTGGTGATGCTTCGCAGACAGGCACTGCGGCAAGGAGTAATGCTCAGCCACAGCGCCAACGTCAAATTGCTGTTGGTTACGACAACCCTAACAAGCAAAATGCTAATGCTGCGCCAGCGCCGTCATCCGCGGCAGCTCCTAAGCCTAAAGTTGCACGTAATGCACCATGCCCCTGCGGTTCTGGTAAAAAATATAAGCAGTGTCACGGTAAATAACTAATTTGATAACACAGCAATTAGTCTTTTACACTTATAACTTTTTGTTGTTTGTGTTAGGCGTTTTGTGTTTGCCATGGTTTGTGCTTCTACTCGTATTCGACAAAGACAACCGTCGTCGCCGATTAATGCGTTTAGGGCTGGGTGGCGGTAATCTTGATAAGGTCGATGTGTTATTGCATGGCGTTTCTGTCGGAGAGGTAAAAGCAATTCGCTCACTGGTTGAAGCAATCCAAGAAGATCATCCACAGCTAAAGTTGGCAATTTCTACAACTACTATCACAGGTTATAAAACAGCAAAAGCGACATACCCTGGTGTTCCAGTGGTTGTTTATCCGCTCGATATGTTTGGCGCATGCTCGCGTTTTCTGAATATACTTGCACCCAAAACAGTTATTCTGGCAGAATTAGAACTATGGCCAAACTTTTTACGCGCTTGCCAAAAACGTTCAATTGATGTGGCTGTAGTTAATGGGCGCATTACGGCGCGTTCACTCGCAGGATACTTGTGTATCGGTCGTTGGTTGCCACGTTTTGGTAATGTGCGAATGTTTGGCGTGCAAACAGAACTCTATGCACAGCGCTTTGAACAGCTAGGGATATCCCAGCAAGACATTGTGGTTACTGGCAATATAAAATACGATTCATTAGATTTCCCCGATACAAGTGTTCAAAATTCGTGTTGGCACCGTTGGCGGCAAAGAGCTAGTTTGATATTTGCAGCCTCTACTCACTCTCCTGAAGAATCTCAGCTAGTAAGCGAATACCTTAGGCTGTCATTTTTAAATACAATATTTGTAGTAGTGCCACGTCATCCGCAGCGTTGTGTTGAATTGCTGAGCGAATTGCAAAAAAGGCACCCCAATTTAGTTATCAGGTTGTTCTCTGATGTTAAAGATTGTGCTGAATTAGAATGTGATGTGGTAATTGTCGACGTTTTAGGACAGCTTGAAGATGGGTTCGCTAATGCAGACAGTTGCTTTATTGGTGGTTCCTTAATTGAGCATGGTGGACAGAATTTGCTTGAGGCAGCTGTTGCGAATTGTGCAATAGTGATGGGGCCGAGTCACTACAATTTCCAAGACGAGGTAAGCCTGCTTTTGGCTAGCGAGGGCATGCTTATTGGTCAAAATGCCGAAAATGTGTTAGAATTGCTGTTTGATTTGCAACAAAACCCTGAAAAGAGGCGCTTATTAGCGCAGAATGCTCTTAATGCACTTGAATCTCAGCGCGGAACAGCGAAAATTACACTCCGTGCTATGTCTGACCTCGGTCTTTTGCCATTGAAATGAAAAAACTGTTTACTTCTGAATCTGTCTCCATGGGACATCCTGACAAGGTTTCTGACCAAATCAGCGATGCCGTGCTTGATGCTTGTTTGCGCAAAGATCCAAATTCGCGCGTTGCTTGCGAAACTCTTGTTACAACCGGCACTGTTGTAGTTGCTGGCGAAATCACCACTGAAACTTGGGTGCACATGCAAGACGAAGTTCGCACCGTTCTTAAAGAAATTGGTTATGTGCATGCCGATATAGGTTTCGATGCCAATTCTTGTGGTGTCCATAATTTAGTGCATGGCCAATCCGTAGATATTGCCAAAGGTGTTGACCAAGGCGATAAGGGCGAGACCGGTGCCGGTGACCAAGGAATGATGTTTGGTTTTGCGTGTCGCGAAACTGCAGCGCTTATGCCGGCGCCGATTCATTGGGCGCACCAACTTATGGCACGCCATGCCGAGTTGCGTCAAAACAATGATTTGCCATGGCTGCGCCCAGACGCAAAATCGCAAGTTACATTTCAGTATGAAAATGGCATGCCAGTTGCCATCGACGCGGTGGTGCTATCTACTCAAACCGAAGATATTGATTTAGAATTCATCCGAAAAGAAGTTGAAGAAAAACTAATCCGCGAGGTGTTGCCAAAAGAGTGGTTGTCTGACGAAACCCAAATGCACATTAACCCAACTGGTAAATTTGTAATCGGTGGTCCTCACGGCGATGCTGGCTTGACCGGCCGTAAAATAATAGTCGACACTTACGGCGGATATTCACGCCACGGTGGCGGCGCCTTTTCCGGAAAAGATTGCACTAAAGTTGATCGCTCAGCTGCTTATGCCGCTCGTTGGATTGCTAAAAACATCGTGCAAGCTGGATGGGCTGAACGCTGCGAAGTGCAGCTTGCTTATGCAATTGGTGTGGCACAGCCAGTGTCGATTCGCGTCGATACTTTTGGTACTTCGGCTGGTCTCAGCGACGAGCAAATTGCCGAGCACATAATGCATCTGCAATCATTTGAAGGGCATGCTGCATTTACCCCAGACTGGATCATCGGACGCCTCGGCCTTCGCAATCCTACTGGTTATGCCGACTCAAAGGGTATTATCGACCCTAATGGTTGGACATACCGCAAAACTGCCTATCATGGGCATTTCGGTCGTGATATTTTCCCATGGGAAAAACTCGACCTTGTAACCGAACTCCACTCGATGTCTAAACTAGGAGCATCTTGTTAATAACATGACAACTACCGAACAACTTAATTACAAAGTAGCTGATTTATCTTTAGCTGCAGAAGGCCGTCTTTTAATCGATTGGGCAGAAGCCCGTATGCCAGTGCTTATGTCGCTACGTGAAAAGTTTGAAAAGACTAAGCCGCTCGCTGGTCACCGCATTACCGGTTGCTTGCACGTTACCAAAGAAACAGCTGTGCTGATTCGCACTTTGCGCGCTGCTGGTGCCGACATTGCCTGGTCAGGATGCAACCCGCTTTCTACTAACGATGCTGTTGCCGCGGCCTTGGCCGAAGATGGCATCAAGATGTTTGCTTGGTATGGGCAAAACACCGAAGAGTTTTATTGGTCTATTGACCGCACCCTAGATTTTAAGCCGACCATGACTTTAGATGATGGCGCCGACTTGATCTTCCGCGTACATAACGAGCATCCAGAATTATTTGAAGGCATTATTGGTGGCTCCGAAGAAACAACAACTGGTGTTCATCGCCTGCGCGCGATGGCAGCAGATGGCAAGTTGATGTACCCAGTAATCGCGGTAAACGACGCCGAGACCAAATGGGACTTCGACAATGTTTACGGTACTGGTCAGTCATCACTTGATGGTATCTTGCGCGCGACATCCGTGCTGTTGGCAGGTAAAAACTTTGTAACGGTAGGTTACGGTCACTGTGGCAAAGGTTGTGCGATGCGCGCCAAAGGCATGGGCGCTAACGTTATCACTACCGAGGTTAAAGCAACTGCTGCACTTAAGGCGACTCTTGAAGGCGTCCGCGTTATGAAGATGGACGACGCTGCCAAGATCGGCGATGTGTTCATTACAACTACAGGCATGAAAGACGTAATCGTTGGTCGTCACTTTGAATCCATGCGTGATGGGGCGATTGTGTGTAACACCGGCCACTATGATTGCGAATTAAATCTTGGCGACCTCAAAGAGCTTGCGGTTTCTTCACGCGAAATGCGTGACAACTGTGTTGAATACACTCTTGAAAATGGCAATCGCATTTACGTGCTTGCCGATGGCCGCCTAGTAAACCTAGCTGCTGCTGAAGGACATCCTTCCGAGGTAATGGACATGAGCTTTGCTAACCAATTCCAAGCAATGATGATGTTGGCCGAAAAAGGCGGCGAGCTTGGCAAAGGTGTTCATGAATTACCCGAAGAGCTTGATCAAGAGATCGCTAAAATCAAACTCGACTCAATGGGACTAGGTTTAGACGAACTCACACCCGAGCAAATCGCTTACGCTACTGATTACTCTCAAGGTACATAATGAATAATTCACCACAGTTTTCTTCAAGCTCTAAGGGCGGTTTCACCTTAATGGAAATGATGGTGGTGTTACTTATCATAGGCATTCTTAGCGGTACCTTCGTGGTAAATGCTCCAGGCTGGATCGACAAGGCGAATATGACAGCTTCGCAAAAGAACATGTCGCGAATCTATTCAACGTTGCTTGATTATCAAGGTAATCACGATGGCGCTTGGCCGCGTGATCAAGGGCAAAAGTTTTTCTTGCGCCCCTGGAAAGACGGCATGGTTGAAAAAACTGAGCAACAAGCCAAAATGTACTTCAGCCCGTCCGAGTCGTTTAACGACATTATGTTGTATAACGGTCTCGAAGACGAAGATTTAACCATGGCAGAATACCTCAACGACTGGGAGGCTATTGGTCCTGGTTACACCTCATATGCGGGGTTCACTACTGGTGGCGACCGCGATTTATTCCGTCGTTTGCGTAAGAATCCAGGTTCAACAGCCATCGTTTCTGATGCGCACATGATTCATCGCACCGCATTGCTTTACTTAACAGCCGATGGTGCAACTCACCGACTAAACCGTGCAGAGATCGAAGACATCACCGGCATCGATCTCGAACTAGACGACATCGACCCAGGCCCTGGCTGCGAAATCGAAGTTCTGCAGACGGTGTCTAACGACTAATGTCACGCAGCTTTAACCTAAGGGTTTTCGGCTGTCAGATGAACTTTTATGATGGCGAATTAATACGCGCCGCATTCATCAAACGCGGATGGCATGAGACCGATGACATTGGCAGTGCTCAGGTGCATATGTTCCATACCTGTTCGGTGCGCGAAAATGCCGAAGAGCGAGTTCATGGGTTGCTCGGCGAATTGCGGCGTTTAAAGAAAAACGATCCATCTATTGTGATCGCTGTAATTGGCTGTATGGCAGATCGCGAAGGAGAAGAATTGTTCGAGCGTGAGCCTCATGTCGATATCGTTTGTGGTTCAAGGCATTTCCCTAAATTGCCCGACTTGGTTGCCAAGGTGCAAGGCGGAGAGCAGCGAGTATGTTTGCTTGGCGATGCAGCTGAATTGGTTGACGAACAGCAGCGCGATTTGACAGGTCGGGTTGCAAGTTACCAGGCGCATGTAGCAGTGATGCGTGGTTGCGATATGAATTGCACTTACTGCATTGTGCCTAGTGTGCGTGGACGAGTTGAATCACGTCCGCAAGAGGCAATTATCGACGAAATAAAGCGCCTTGCTGAAGATGGGGTAACCGAGGTACATTTGCTGGGGCAAACAATTGATTCTTATGGCCGTGATTTAGATAAAGAAAACCGTCCATCGTTGGCAAGCTTGCTAGACGAAATCGAACTTGTTTCCGGTATCGCAAGAATTCGGATGGTCACTCTGCACCCGTCATATATTGATGAAGAACTGGCGGCGGCAATGGCGCGCTCTAGCAAGTTCATGCGTTTTTTGCCCGTACCATTGCAGTCTGGTTCCGACCCAGTCTTAAAGGCAATGAAGCGCGGCTATACCCTCGATTTATACCGTAAGCGTATAAAGTTGCTAACCGATGTGATGCCAGACCTCGAATTGATATCCGATTGGATAGTGGGCTTTCCTGGCGAAACTGATGAAGACCACTTAGCTTCAGAAGATGCGATGCGCGAATTCAATTTCTTGCAGTCATATGTCTTTCAATATTCTCCGCGCCCTGGCACGGTGTCGCATGCCGGAGACGATGACATTGTCCCACAGCAAAAAGCCCGCCGCAATCATCGCTTACTTGATTTGCAACGTGAAATTGCTAAACAAAAAACTCCACTATTGGTTGGCACTTCGTCGCAGGTATTAATCGAACGTCCAGACAAGAAAAACCCAGGCTTTTGGTTTGGACGCATTCATAATGGTCACTATTGCCTATTACCAAGTCGTGACGGATTCTCTGCCGGCCAGCTCTACGAAGTTGATCTTGTCGATTACAACGGTAAAGCGCTTATTGCCGCCGACCGACTTACTGACCAGCAAATTAAAGACTTAGCGTCATCTTCTGAGACTTCTCAAATATCTGAGTTTTCGGTTTGAGTAATCGCGATTACAACCTCATGCAACGCGCTTTTTCCGAAGCAGCAAAAAGCAATTGGTTGTTCACTGCTCCTAACCCTTTGGTCGGTGCCTTGGCTTTGCAAAATGGCCATGTTCTTGGCTATGGCCACCACGCCCAATTTGGTCAAGAGCACGCCGAAGAGATGGCTTTGCAGTCTCATCCTGCTGCCGATGAATTATTCGTTACTCTAGAACCATGTAGTTCTAGCAACCCTGCAAAAAAACGGGGTGCATGTGTCGACTTAATACTGGCTTCTGGGGTTAAGCGAGTGGTAGTTGGTGCGATTGACCCCGACAGCAGGCATGCTGGTGCAGGAATTAATAAATTACACGATAGTAATATCGAGGTTGTTGTTCTAGATTGCGAGCAACAATTTACTGAACAGAACCCAGCGTTTTTGCAACATTTGCAGCGAGATGTGCCTTTTACTATTGCAAAATGGGCTGCTACAGCAGATGGATTTATTGCAGCAAGCGGTGGTCAATCACAATGGATTAGTAACCAAATCTCGCGCGCCGAAGTGCATCATTTGCGCGGGGCCTCACAAGCGATTGCAGCTGCTAGCGGCACTGTTGTTGCAGACAACCCACGGCTTACAGCGCGTGATGTGCAGCACAGCGTGCTACGCACCAAAGTATTAGTTGGCTGCGCCGATAAAGTTCAGTCTGATGCGAACTTATTTAAAGACGACATGCAGCGTATTTGGCTAGACTCAACCCACCAACAGCCAGATTGGTCTACAAGCAATGACCGGTTTAGTTGTTTTGCCTCAGAAAGCTCGAATGTCGATTTGCTTTCTAGCTGGCGGCACCTGTGTAGCGAGCACAACATTAACCGAATATTTGTCGAAGCTGGACCACGTTTTCTGCATTCACTTGTCGCCTGCGGACTAGTTCATGCCTTGGTTAAATATGAAGCGCCGCTGTTGCTAGGTGGCGGCATTTCTGCTGTTGCTGGTAGCGGTGCTGCAAGCCCAGAGCAGGCGTTGGCACTAACAAATGAATTGCGCTGCAGCCATGGCAACGATTTGCGTCGAGCTTGGTTAGTAGATTAATTCGAGATCGCTTATTAAGTGCCAAGTGTCTATCTGGCGTGCATTACAGCGAACTATTGCCAAATCTAGACGCGGAGGCTGTTTGCTGTAATTGATTTCGCCAAGGTAAACACAGGCTTTGGCTAAACGCCGCATTTGTTTTTGCCCGACACAATCGTAGTCATTAAGCCACGAAAAACTAGATCGAGTTTTTACTTCAACAATTACTAGATTGCCATCAGAGTCTTTGGCGACAATGTCGAGCTCGGCGAAAGGACAGCGGTAATTGCGCTGCAGAATTTGCCAGCCAGCATCGCAAAGTTGTTGGCAAACATGGTTTTCGCCGAGTTTACCAACCGAAAGTAATTTGTCGCTGCTCATTAAGAGTTAAAGCAGCGAAGTGAACTTACTTTTCTGCCTCTGCTTCTGTAGACGCGCGACGACTGATTGCGACACGGTCAAATTTTAAGCGTGTGCTGTCGTTAATTTTTAGAGTGATTGTGTGCTCGTCAAGCGCAGCAATAACCCCGTGCATTCCGCCGGCGGTGACGACGTCATCACCCTTTGAGAGATCGCTCTGAAATTCGACACGCTTCTTCTGGCGCTTCTTTTCAGGTCGAATTACAAACAGGTACATAAATCCGAAAAGCGCGCCAATCATTATCCAAAAGCCAGATCCAGTTTCAGGAGGTGCAGCAGCTTCAGATTGAGGGATAGCTTCGCCGACTGTAGCAGTGGCGTCAGTTAAAGGGGCAGGTGTTGCGGATGGACCAAAAGATACTGTGTTCTTTGGGGTTTCACCGCCTTGAGTGAGTACAAACATTTCGAATGAAGTTGGCATGTTAATGAGGAGTCAGCGATAATGTGACGAGCTATTCTAACATAGCTGACGCCATGACATCCAACCGTGTACTAGTCGCGCTTTCGGGCGGAGTTGACTCTAGCGTTGCTGCATATCTGCTGCAGCAACAAGGCTACGAGGTCATTGGGGTGTTTTTGCGCAATGGTATTGAAAAGCCGCCAACAACTACCTCCAGCAAACAGGGATGTTGCTCGGTAGAAGATTCGCGTGATGCTGCTTCGGTCGCAGACCATCTAGGCATTCCATTTTATGCTATTGATATGCAGCAAGAATTTCAGTCGATAATTGATTATTTTGCCGACGAATATTTGCACGCGCGTACTCCAAACCCTTGCATGCGCTGCAACCGCGACATTAAATTTGGCAAGCTCTGGGAGTTGGCTGCTGCGGTTGGTGCCGAATATTTAGCCACAGGCCATTATGCACGAATTGTTCGAGACGGCGACGACTATCAACTTCATCGTGGACAAGACATAAGCAAAGATCAGTCTTACGTCGTTTTCCCCCTGGGCCCAGAGACTTTAGCCAAAACGTTGTTGCCAATTGGCGACTTAGATAAAGTGCAGACACGTGAAATTGCCAAGCAAGCAGGTTTGTTAATTCACGATAAGGCTGAAAGTTTCGAAATATGTTTTGTCCCCGACAACGATTATCGCGGCTTGTTGACAGAGCGCAACCAGCTTGGGAAGCCTGGGCGAATTGTTGACCTAAATGGCAATCAGTTGGCTCTTCACAACGGCCATGCAGGATTCACCCGTGGACAACGCCGCGGACTAGGTTTTGCTTCTACCCAGCCTATGTATGTCATTGACATAGACCCAGCCAGCGGCGATGTACTGGTTGGCGACCGTGCTGCTACAGTGTGCAACTCACTGACCGCGGTTGATTTTCATTGCTTTGGTACTGAACTTAAAATCGGAGACAGCTGGACTGACATTACTGTTCAATACCGCTCGGCGTTTCAAGAGCATCGGGCAAATCTTATTTGTATTGGTGAAGGCTTAGTCGAGATAAATTTCATTGATCATGTTGAATCAATAAATCCGGGTCAGGGCGTTGCGGTATATCGGCAGCAGCGACTGCTGGGTGGTGGATTTATAGAAGATGTAAGGTCCGCACATTTCCTTAACGTTTGATGTTGCACCGCCTGCTGTTTTGTTTGTCAGTGTTCGCGCTGCTAATGGCGATGAATGTTGTTGCGCCTGAAACTGATAGCCACCAGCCGTGGTTCTTATTTGACAGCTCGCCTAGCATAAAAAACGTCGGCTCTATTGCAGACTACAACGAGTTGGTCTCGATACCGCAGCACCACCTAGATGCTGCCATCCGTGCTAAGCAGGTTCGCACTTTTCCCGACCCTAATTGGCTAGATAATGCTGATTTGTCATTGGCGCTAAACAAGCTGTCGTCAGAAGTGCCGCCGGGTAGTACTTTGTACATCGTAAGTGATGGTCGAGCTTTAAGTCAAATTGACAATAATGTTTTGCCAGCTGTAAACGTGATTGGGCTGAATATTGTTAACAAACAACCAATTCGCCATATTCAATGCCCAACTTTTTTTGATGGCAATTCGAAAATTAAGGTCGATATTTTTCTAAATGATTCGGCAGGCGATAGTTTGGCCTTCAGCGTCAATACTCGTCACCAATTGTTAGCTAGACCACGGTTCGATTACTTGAGCCCCAATCATGTCCAATTAGAATTGCATCCTGCTAACGGTAGCACCGACTTCGAGTTCGAGGTGTTTGTCGACAAAGATTTAGTGCAAAGCTTTCAGGTTAAACAGAATGCTTTGCCTCAGATAAAGGTGTTGCGGCATCCAATTGATATGGCAGAACTGCAATTGCTGCTTGAGTCACAAATAAGTTGTGCTGTTGAGTATCCCGCACCGTCAAGCATTCATAAAGTGTCAGCCCCATATAATCCATTTAAAATCAAGCAGCACCAAAAGCCAAGTATAGTTTGCCTACTAGACATTTCTGGCAGCATGGATGGCGCGGGGTTGCTTGCCGCTAAAAATGCTTTAGCTAAGGCTCTTGCTGCTGAACAGGGGGTCGAATTAATTGTTTACCCTTTTAATACAGCCTTGCAAAACCCCGTAGTCAAATTTAGCGACATCGACAAGCTCTCTGCTTTCGGCGGTACAGATTTTGGTCAAGCGTTGACCCAGCTCTCAAAAATTACCACAAACCCTAAACGAATATTTGTTTTAAGCGATGGCGATTTTAAAACACCCACAACAGGATGGCGCCGGCAATTGCATGAGCTCTTCCCAAATGTTCTAGTCAGGGTTTTGCCCTGCTCTGACGCTGCGCAGTTGTCAACCTTAAAACAAATTGGTCAAATTGCCCAGGGCCTAACGCTGCCTGATCGTTTACAGAGTCAGATTGATGAATCGCTAGAATTTGGTAATTCAAATGGACGTCTGCTTCACAGACAGTTTTTTGAAGCGAGCTCTGTTTTTGATGTAGACAGTTCTTACCCAATCTTTGCTGCATTAAAATCTAGCAATGTGCTTTACGCTGATGACAAGAATAACCCATTGCTTTGTATTGACTACTTTGGAAACGCTCGCTTGTATTCCATCGCCGGAAAAATTGGTAGCAGGCAACAGCGACAGCTTGCCGCAATTGAACAAGCGATTTCTAAACAAAAAAAGTGGCGCTCAACGGCCAATGGACTGCTTATTAATTCCGTGAGTATGCCCGCGGTTTTTCAGAACGGTTCGGCCTGTCAAGTGCACCTAGTTGACGCTAGTAATAATGGTAATTTGTTTTTGGCTGAGGTTTCTGCGCTCAGCGCGGCCGAATTGCACTTTCCTGAGCTCTCGCAAGCGGTGTTGGCACAACCTCGCATTGGCATCGAGTTTGCTTCCTCGCCAAAACCGTATTTCCGCTGGCTTGATAAACGGCTGCAAGGCAATCAACAATTAAACATTTTGTTATTGTTTTTAGCCTTGGGCCTTTTTTTGCTCGGCTATTTCGTTTATCATCGTAAGTAAGATGACAGAACTATACTTTTGTAATGTGTGTCAACAATCTGTACCACAGATTAAGTTAGATACAGGCAATGCCATTCGCCATGGCAATCGAATCATTTGCCCTGACTGTGCCGACACTTTAGTCAAGGCTACTGAATTAGAGCCAGAAAAGAAAGAATGGATTGTTTCGCCAGTCGTTTTAGCTTTTTTCGTTATGACTTGGGGCGCCTTTGCTTATCTATATGTCGACCAACAAAACTTTATTGCCGCAATGCAAGATTCGCAGTCTGCAATTAAAACAAAAAACAACCAATTGAGCTCAACCTTGTCAGGTTATAAATCATCTATCTCTAGCGAAATTGGTGCTGTGGCAGTTGCAGCCAGCCACGACCGCGAAAAAATTCAGTCTGCGGTTCACGATGTTGACATGACTTTACGTAAAGCAATTGCCAACCATGCGTCGCGTTTAGAAAAGCTTGATGACTTACCAGTAAAACTGATATCTCTTGGCGACAGTCTTTTAACGGCCAAGGCAACAATCTCATCTATAGAAGAGAGCGCCCGTGTTATTCGTGAAGGTCAACATGTATTGCGTGACAAGGTGTCACTTCTCCAACGCCAGTCTTCACAAACAGCGGCGCCGGCAGATGCCGAAGAGTTAGATGTTTCATCTGCAGCACAATCACTGATTCGAGACCTCAGCGATAGCGATCCAAATGTCCGATTTGTTGCCCTTGAAAAGTTGGTTCACCACGACGATGCAGATCTAGTGTCATTTGTAGTGCCGATGCTCAAAGACAGTTACGAATTTTGTAGATTTCAAGCTGCTACAACTTTGCGCGAATGGTCTTCGCTTGCGGCTGTTCCTCATCTAGTCGAAGCACTAGACGATTCATTTGAATTTGTACGCAAAGAAGTCAATGCAGCTCTAGAGTCCATCACCACAGACAGTGTTGGCTTCGACCATAAAGCTACTGAGTCAGAGCTAGCTAGCCAGCAGCAGGCGTGGCGTGATTGGCTGAACAACAACGGCTATTAGGCTGTTATTTTTCTTGGGATAGGGTAAAATTCGCAACCTGTTCGTTGGCCAGCCACCTCAGTTCTGGCCTCAACCCACTAAACCAATGAAAGTAACAGTAGTAGGCGGCGGATTCGTAGGCATGACATGTGCCCAGCGACTAGCCGAACAAGAAGTGGCTCAAGAAATTGTCTTAATTGACGTAATTGAAGGCCGTCCACAGGGCATTGCGCTCGATCTCAACCAAGCTGCAGCTGTCGAAGGATATCAGGCTGTAGTAACTGGCACTAACGATCCACAAGATACTTACGATTCCGACTTGTTCATTATGACAGCCGGGTTGCCGCGTAAGCCAGGCATGGATCGCTCAGACTTGCTCGAAGTGAATGGCAACATTATTAAAACAGTTGCAGATTACATTAAGGCTGGTTCGCCAAACTCGAAAGTAATCGTTGTTTCCAATCCACTCGACACAATGGTTTACTTGATGTCCGAGGCACTCGGCTTCGAAAAGAACCGTGTAGTGGGCATGGCTGGTGTGCTTGATTCTGCGCGCATGGCCTTCTTTATATCTGCTGCAAACGGTGGAGGAATTAAAGACGTAAGATGCATGGTGCTAGGTGGGCACGGCGACTCAATGGTGCCTCTTCCGCAATTTTCAACCATGGACGGCGTCTCGGTACAAGCAACTTTGCCTACTGACGAAATTGATGCTATTAATCATCGCACGCAACACGGTGGCGCTGAAATCGTAAATTTGTTGAAAACAGGATCGGCTTTTTACGCGCCGTCAGCAGCTGCTGTTGCAATGGCTAAATCCATTTTGCGCAACGAGCGTCGCTTGCTGCCGTGTGCCGCATACCTAGATGGCCAATATGGCTTAGATGGTATATATATGGGGGTTCCATGTGTGCTTGGCAAGAAAGGTGTCGAGCGTATCGTTGATCTCGAACTAGATGATTCCGGACGCGAAAAACTTAACGCATCTGCTTCTGCGATTCGCGCAGACATCGAGACGCTGAAAGACAAAGGACTACTTTAGGGTCATAAGGTATGCTCGAAAAACCTATTGCTCGCACAAAAATTATAGCCACTTTAGGGCCGGCTTGTGCAACTGCGGCAAAAATAAAGGCCATGGTTCAGGCCGGAGTAACTTGTTTCCGCTTGAACATGAGTCATGGCGATAATAAAACTCGCCTCGAGTACATTGAAAATGTTAAAAAGGTACGTCAAGAACTAAAACGCTCGGTAAGCATTTTAGTTGACTTACGTGGCCCCAGAATTAGGCTCGGAAAATTTCCTGAGCAACGCCAATTAATTAAAGGTAGTAAAGTCACTTTGGTCGTTAGTAAAAGTGAATCTTCGCCAGACTTGATACCAGTAGATTACAAATATTTAGCAAGCGACTTGATGCCTGAACAGCGGGTATTAATTCGTGATGGGCGCATTGCCTTAGTGGTAGAAAAAATCCTTGATGACAAGTCGGTGATATGTGTTGTGCGGCGGGGTGGCACGGTCTCCTCTAACCAAGGTGTCAACTTGCCTGATACAACGGTTTCCGCCCCAGCACTATCAGCTGTTGATCGTAAAGACATTAAGTTTGCTGTAGAACAAAATTGTGATTGGCTAGCTCTAAGTTTTGTCCGTTCAGCCGAAGATATTGCCGCCGTGCGCCGTGAATTAGCCAAAACAGATTTAGCTATTCCTATTATGGCTAAGATTGAACACCCAATGGCTATTGAGAATCTCGATGAGATAATTAGGGCTTCAAACGGATTGATGGTCGCACGCGGCGATTTGGCAGTTGAAATGGGGCATGAAGTCGTGCCAACATTGCAAAAGCGTATTGTGCGCAAGGCGATTGAGCATGCCATCCCGGTGGTTGTTGCAACTCAGATGCTTGAGTCAATGATTGAAAATGCCGAGCCAACTAGGGCAGAAGTGTCTGATGTAGGCAATGCGGTGCTTGATGGAGCAGACTCAGTGATGTTATCTGGCGAGACAGCTGTTGGTGCTTATCCGGTCGAGGTTTGCCGAATAATGCGGCGTATTGCCCGCCGTACCGAAGAGGCGCAATTTGACGACAGCTGGCGTCTTAGACCGAGTATTACTCCAAATGCTGGTTTGCCAGAAACCTCGCCAGAGATGGCTATCACCAACGCTGCGGTGTATACTGCGCACAAATCTAAAGCTGCTCTAATTCTGGCATTTACAGAGTCGGGTCGTTCTGCTAGACTGTGCAGCTCATTTAGGGCCAAGCTGCCGATTGTAGCTTGCACCATGAATGACCGTTCATTCCATCGGATGTCATTGTTCTGGGGGGTCTCTCCAGTACGCATACCAAAAGTGTCACGAATTCGTGATATGAATAAGTACGCTGCAAAAGAGCTCGCCGACCATCGCTTTTTGCGCTCCGATCAATTAGTAGTAGCTCTTACCGGCGCGTTTGCCGTTTCGGGTGCTACCAACACAGTCCGGTTAGTGCCTTTTGAAAGGTTCGCGCCGAAAACCAAATAATAAAATGCCTAAAGGCCGTAAAAGAAAAATCCGCAAGTCGAATGCCAAACGTCGTAAGTATGGCTTCCGCTCTCGTTCACAAACTGCTGGCGGACGTGCAGTTATCCGCCGCAAGCGCAAGAAGCGCGGAAAGTTCGTAAGCCCTGCTTAATCGTTTATTCGATTAAGCCTTGATAAACGCACGCAATGTAACATTGTGTGCGTTTAGTATTTCTTTAAGTAATTCTATTTTTTGTGGGCTTAAGTTTTTGAGTACATATACTCTTTCTTCTGACTTCATACCCGCTAACTCACGTAAGAAAGTAATTATCTGGTCTTTGGTGTCAGTGTCAACTTGTTCATCAGCTACCACAACTTCCTTTTCATCTAGATTTTCATCTAGTTTTTCGGCTATAAGCAATTCTACCTTAGAAGTTTCTTTGCCTGCGTTGTTTAGCTGAGCAATCGCTTGTTGCAATTTTTTCGCTGCAACTTTTTTGGCATTAGGCATTAGCGCAAGATATCCATTATGCTGAACTCTAACAGTAATTTGCTGTACTTTGTTTAGCTCTGTAACACCAGCGCTTTCAGGTTGGCCGTGCGCTTGAGCAATTGATTTACCAGCTCTTTTTGTCTTGATGCTGTTGCCTACAAGTTTCATAGGTGCGTTGTCATAGACAAACTGGTGGTGCACACCCACTGGAGCATTGCTAGAGCTAGCTTCGATAGCTTTAGTCTCAGAGCGATCAATTTGCTGATTGACTGAGTCTTTTTCAGCAATCTCAGGTGAAGCTGCAAGTTCTTCGACTTGCTGTGCAAGCTCAATGTCAATTAAGACGGCTTGGGCTAGACTGTTTGGCGCAAATGCTTGCCCAGCCACTAGTTGCGGTGCCGGTGCTTGGCGCAATCCGCCTGCGACCTTGCTGCTGGCTATGATTACTTCTCTACTCGCTAGAGCCGACTGTGCAGTAATGTCTGGTGATAGGCTGCAAAGCATTTCTCCAGCGAAGGAGAAGCTTAGGAGCAGCACAGCGATGCAGACAAGTACAAAGTTCGGGCGCGGAGTAGTATTCATACTAATGCGACATTGTGAATTGGCTTACTGTTCCAATAATTAGCGAATAATTTGAACAATTAAGATATGGCAGAAGTATTCTATTGCACTCATTTCCCTGACTTAACCAATGAAAGTCCACGAATACCAAGGAAAAGAAGTCCTAGAGCGCTATGGCGTGCGTACACAGCGCGGAATTCTTGCAACTACCCCAGAAGAAGCGCAAGCTGCTTTTGAGCAATGGGTCTCTGAAGGCCAATCTGCCGCTGTAATAAAGGCTCAAATTCACGCTGGTGGGCGCGGAAAGGGCGGCGGCGTCAAGTTCGCCAAAAGTGCAGCCGAAGCTAAAGAAATAGCTGAAAACATGCTTGGCATGATGTTGAAAACGCACCAAACAGCAGCTGAAGGCCAGCTAGTGCGAAAAATTGCCGTTTGCGAGGCGCTTGATATAGCGCGCGAGCTTTACGTTGGGGTTGCGCTAGATCGCCAAATTGGTTTGCCGGTTTTAATGGCTTCAGCCGAGGGAGGCGTAGAAATCGAAACAATTGCTGAAGAACGCCCTGAAGCGCTGCTGCGCTTAGCAGTTCAGCCCACAACTGGGTTGACCAAAGAGCAGGCTGCTCAGGCCGCAGAGTTTTTAGGTCTCGACGGCGATCTTAAAGATAGCGCAATTCAGTTTTTGACGGCTTTGGTTACGGCTTATATCGAATTAGATTGTGAAATTGCTGAAATAAACCCTCTGGTTGTGACTGAAGACAACCAAGTAGTGGCTCTAGACGCAAAAATGAATTTCGATTCTAATGCCCTTTACCGGCACCCCGACATTGCAGAAATGCAAGACATCCACGAAGAAGACGCGCGCGAAGTCGAAGCCGCCACTTTTGGCCTAAACTACATTACGCTTGATGGCTCAATCGGCTGCATGGTAAATGGTGCTGGTCTAGCAATGGCAACCATGGATACCATCCAGCTTCATGGTGGTTCACCGGCAAACTTTTTAGATGTTGGTGGTTCTGCAACCGAAGAGGCAATCACCGAGGCTTTCCGCATTATCCTTTCCGACGATAATGTTAAAGGCATTCTAGTTAACATTTTTGGTGGCATCATGAAATGTGATGTAATTGCTCGTGGTGTGATTGCCGCTGCAAAAAATGTTGACCTCACAATTCCTCTGGTTGTACGACTCGAGGGCACCAATGTTGAAGCCGGGCGTCAGCTTTTGAATGACAGTGGCTTGGCATTAACATCTGCCGACTCACTTGATCACGGCGCAAAGCTTATATGCGAGGCTGTTAAGTAACAGATAATACTATGGCAATTTTCATCAACGAAGACACTAAGGTAATCTGCCAAGGGTTCACTGGCAAGAATGGTACTTTTCACTCCGAACAAGCAATCGCATACGGCACCAAGATGGTTGGTGGTGTTACTCCTGGTAAAGGAGGGCAGTCCCATCTAGGATTGCCAGTATTCGACAAAGTCGCTGCTGCCAAGGCTGAGGTTGGCGCCGATGCTTCAGTGATTTACGTTCCTGCACCTTTTGCAGCAAACTCGGTAATCGAAGCTATCGAGGCCGAAATCGAGCTGATTGTATGCATAACTGAGGGCATCCCAGTTCTTGATATGGTCAGAGTAAAAGAAGCGTTGAAGGGGTCTAATTCGCGAGTAATAGGGCCTAACTGCCCTGGCGTCATTACCCCGGGCAACAATAATAGCGGATGTAAGATTGGTATTATGCCAGCTTATATCCACAATCCTGGTAGCGTTGGTATTTTGTCGCGTTCTGGCACATTGACTTACGAGGCAGTCTGGCAGGTTACCCAACAGGGACTCGGACAATCAACATGTGTTGGCATTGGTGGCGATCCAATTCCTGGTACCAACTTTATTGATGTGTTGCGTGCATTCCAAAACGACGATTCTACCGACTCAATTATTATGATTGGCGAAATCGGTGGTACTGCCGAAGAAGAAGCCGCAGAATTCATTAAAAGCGAAGTAACGAAACCTGTTGTCGGATTTATTGCTGGTCAAACAGCTCCTCCGGGCAAACGCATGGGCCACGCCGGCGCAATTATTTCTGGTGGTAGCGGCACGGCTGCTTCGAAAATCAAAGCCCTCGAGGCTGCGGGCGTTACTGTTGCCCCGACACCGTCAGACCTGGGTACAACTCTGGTCGCATTGCGTGCCGAGTAGCTTTTCATACCAGCATCCAAAAAGCGGCGAATGGGCACATAACCTGTCAGCCGATATTAGCGACGATGTTTGTAATACCTACATCGATCCTATATGGGACGACCTTTGTTCAAAGGGGGCGTCCCATTTGCGTATTCTTGAGGTTGGCTTCGGAAGGGGATTTAACTGCGCTGAAATAATAAAGCGCTGCGCTAAGCTTGAAGGAATCAAGGTGTCGCTAGTTGGATTAGAGCCCCACCCAGAAATTTTAGAACCTTGGCCCGAAAAACCTGCTACCTTGATTGCTCCGTGGTGGGGTAACCGCAAGTCGTTTCACACTGACGATGACCTCGGCTACGAATTAGAGATACGCAAGATGAGTGCTCAGCAACCGTTAGCCTTTTGTGGCGGGCCATTTGATGCATTTATCGTCGATCTATTTTCTGTTAGCCAACACCCACAGCACTGGGAAGAGCCGTTCATCGCTAACATGACCGCAGCCGCCGCCCCTAATGCAGTATTAGCGAGTTACTGCTGCGCAAGAGTCTTTCGTGACCAATTAAACGCACATGGATGGCGTCCTCGTGTGCTGCGCCGGGCGAATTGGCGTGATACTCTTGTTGCCGTTTTCGATGGTTAATTATTTGCGCAAGATATATACTATAAGTGTTAATCATGAAACTCCGCCCATCACACTACGCTCTTGTTCCGGCCATGGCATTGTTGCTTCCGAGTTGCATGCTCGGTCCAACCGAAATTGGCTTTATTGCCTTGATCGTGCTGCTTTTGTTTGGTGGCGCTAAATTACCGCAATTAATGCGTGGCATGGGCTCTGGCATCAACGAGTTTAAGAAGGGCCTGAAAGAGGGCGATGAAGGGTTTGAAGATGACATCGACAAGCCTTCTGACGAAAACTAATGAACAACTTTGCTCCGGTTTCGCAAATAACGTGGGGCGGTTTAATTTTGGCGGGCGGAAGTTCGCGACGAATGGGTACTGCAAAAAGCTCATTGTCCTGCCAAAGAATAAATGGTCTTAACATGCTTCAGCATTCCTGTCAGCAATTGCCTTCTGTCATCGCTAAAAAGTTTATTCTTGGAAAAGTGTCTAGCGCATACCCCGCTGAATTTTCTTGCATCGCAGACGACACAGCTGGGGCTGGCGCATTGTTGGCAATTCAAAAGTTTTGTGCTGATTGCTCATTCGACTACTTGTTAATCTTGCCAGTAGATATGCCTCTGCTTAGCAGCACTGATTTGTTGAACCTAGTTAAGCATGTAGAAACAGGCGGCCATAGAAGTTGTTTTTTTAACAATTCAAGAAATCAACCAGGGTTTCCGATTGTGCTGCATAGATCCGATTTCTTTAAGTTGTCTCAGCTTCGGCATCGTAAATTGTTTTTGGCCATGCAGCAAATTGGCGCATCTGCTTTGCCAGCAGATATTATCGGGCCAGCTAAATTGCTTAATTTGAATACTTCTGAGCAATGGCAACATTTTTCTAATGGAGTGTCTAATGACTAGTACCCATTTCGATATCCTCGGAGACGTTTCAGAGCAACTCAATAGTCAGCTCAATCAGGTCCAAGAATTTATAGATACTGATTTATTAGTTGGTAGCGCTCAAATGCAGCCTTTGCTCGAGTATGCATCTCAATTTCAGGGCAAACGATTACGCGCAATGACAGTTTTGCTAGTCGCGAATAGTTATAACGAAGTCAATAAAAACCATATTCAGGTTGCTGCTTTTGTTGAAATGATTCATGCTGCAACTCTGATGCACGATGATTTGCTTGACTCGGCAGAGCAACGTCGACAGCTTGACTGTGTTCACGTCAAGTGGGGAGCGCATGCCGCAGTATTGCTCGGAGATTGGCTATACGCCACTGCGTTTAGCTCTTCTACATTTATGGCTGACCAAACGGCATCGCGGATATTGGCTGATGCTACTAAACGAGTTTGTCGTGGCGAAATCGAACAAAATTTAAGTCGCAGTAATTTCGAGTTGCCTGTAGCAGAATATCTTTCCCAAATTGACGGGAAGACCGCTGCATTATTTGATGCAGCGGCATCTCTTGCAGCTTATTATTCAGGAGCTCAGCCAGATGACTGTAGCGAGCTTTCCTCGTTTGGTCTGTTGGCCGGGCGCGCCTTTCAAATCGCAGACGACTTGTTAGACGTTGTCGGAGAAGAAGAGATTGTTGGCAAGTCTCTAGGTACTGATTTGCGCAATGCCAAATTAACGCTTCCGCTTATGAATCTGCGCGACCAATTAAGTAGCCAGCAGCAATCCGAGTTGAGAGAAATGTTTGGCAACAAACAATCCACTAATGTTGACTTGGCTCAATTATGGCCACGGCAATGGCAGCAAGCTGTCGAACAAACAAGAACAGAATTGCGGAATTACATTGACCAAGCAGTGTCTCATTTAGACTGCTTGCCAAATAAAAAATACTCCGACGTCTTGCGAGACATCACATTGTTCATCGGCGACCGAGAATTTTAGATCCATGAAACCAAAAGAGATAAACAAACTAGCAAATAGCTGGACTTTCAAACAAGCGACATTGTGTTGCTTGTTGTTATACCTTTGGGCTGAGGCTTTAGTCGGAGCTGCTACCACTGTTGTAAGGCAGGGAGCACCAGCAGCAGCTAGTGCAACAATGTTTGCTTTATTGTTGCCTATGTTTTGGCTGTTGGTATACCGCTGGTTTAATGTCATCGCCTTTTTTAGGTCTGTCCGTGTTGCTGTTACTAATATGTGCTTCTTGGCCCTGGGCGCAATGATTGGCGTATTGATCCAGCAAGAAGACGTAAATTTTCCTGCACCTGATGGTGCGCTGCAAGAACTTGTTGCTCTTGCAGAGCAAGGTGATAGCCTCGAGACTGCACCATCTGCTGCCGCAAAAATAGCTTACCAGCAATATGAGGGCTTTAGAGAGGCCCAAGCCTTTTTCGTATATCATCTTGCAAATAACATAGGTTTGCGAAACTTTATCGGGTTTGACGGACCGCAGGCTGGTGATGAAAAAGCTATTGCGCAAAAACTTTTAAACCTCGAGGCCCGATTGCCAGAAATAGCCGCACGCTTTGGTGAAGAAAAGGCAGTTGCTATTCGCAGTCAATCCGAGGTTGGGTTGCGAACCCGCGCAAAAAATGCTGAAATTAGAATTCTCGAGCAGAGGCTTGATGATACTTGGTTCTCTTTGTTCGTAATTGCCGACCAATTAGACCTTCGACGAACTTATCGTTCTGATTGGTATTCAATGATGTGGGCAATCTTGTTTTTCGGAGTTCTTGCGAGTCTACTAAGAAACGGAATTCCATACTTGCTAAAACGGAACAAATGGGGTTTTGCGGTAACTCATCTCGGAATATTATTACTGATAATTGGTGGGCTCATTGGTCGCAGCACTGAAATTCGAGGGATTGTAGAGTTAAATATCGGACAAAGTAAATCAAACTTCCGCACCTGGACTAACGAACCAAAATCCTTCGTCTACAACCCAGTATTTGCTGATTCAGGTTCCGAATCTTTTGCTATACAGCTCGATGATTTTCGTGCCGACCAACACGATGTACTTGATGTTATTTACGTAGAGCCTTCAGGTTCAGAAAATTTCCGAAAAGAGTTTGACCTAGACAGCCAACCCAAATTGCGGGTCTTCTCTGGTTTAAAGCAATCTTTCGATTACCCTGCAGATAACCTCAGTGGCGACCCCGCCTTTACTATCGAGGTCTTAGAATATGCAGCGCAGTCAACAGTTGTGCGCGCCGAAGATGGTAGGGCGGTTGAAAGCTATACCGAACTTGGTGACGCCTCTTTCTTTAACCCAGCCCCAGCTACAATTCTTCTTAAAACCACCGGTTTAAATGAATCGGGTGTCGCTGAGTCAAATGAGTTATTGCTGCATGCCTCTGGAAGCGGGCACGGGGTCCCATATAGTTATTATGCAAACGATGGTACTCACCGTATCGTGTGGCTTAATTTTCGTGAAGATCGTGATATGGGGGGCATGCCTCTCGAGTGGCAGTCGAAGCTAAGCATAATTGAATACGACGCTGATGGATTGCCGCATACAGTCGCTGGTGGCGAGGTGCGAGTAAATGATTATTTCGTTCATGGCGGGTATCGTTTTTTTCAAACCAATCATAACCCTAACGACCCAACATACTCCGGAATTGGCATCGTTTACGACCCCGGGATTCCCTTGGTATTATGGGGCCTGTACTGCGTTATGATAGCCACTGCTTATATCTTTTTAGTATGGCCACTAATCTCCGGTTCTAAAACACGAGGTGCTAATTAATGAATTTCTTCAGCTACCGTCAGTTTCTCGAACTCACTATGCAGTTGTCAATGGTGCCGATGGTTGTCGGCTTCGTGTTATTTGTTTCATGGATAATTTCTTCGCGGAAAACCGGCGATGGAAAATTGCTCACCAGTATTTCAAAGGCAAATATGCTATTTACCGGCATCGCTTTTTTGTTAAGCTGTGCTGCAATGACCTTGCGTTACATCGAGGTCCAGCATTGGCCTGCGCAAACAATGTACGAGGTAATTCCATTGGGGGTTTGCGCTGCATACCTTTCGACTTTGGCTCTGTATTACGTTCTTGGGCTAAATGTGCGCCAGGGCATTGCGCGGGCATTCGGCGACCTGTTTGTTGCGCTAATTATGACTGGTGGGGTATTTACCCTGCAATATGTGCTACGTCTCGACCCAACAGGTAAGGCATTGCCTCCAGCCTTGCAGTCGTATTGGTTCAGTACCCATATTACGGCATACATGATTGGTTATTTCACCTTAATCATCGCTGCGCTCGCTGCTTGGCTGCACCTATGTTTTCAGTTTTGGAGTCAATTAATCTGTCGCGAAAAACAAACTAAGGTGATCAAGTATGGTGTGCCATTGATTGCAATTACTGCGGCGCCATTTGGCAGTATCGCATTAATGATGGGCTTTGGTGTGTTTGTAATTGCTGGGGTGGTAAGCGCATTCAGCTTGCGCAGCGATAACAAAATGCAGTGGTACCAAACCTGGGAGCGAGAATCAGACAACTTTACATGGCTAATCTTTGTAGTGGGCTTTCCCTTTTTAACCTCTGGCCTCATTCAAGGTGCCTTGTGGGCACAAGAAGCATGGGCTAATTATTGGGGATGGGATTCAAAAGAAGTATCCGCTTTAATTTCTTGGTTCTTCTACCTAATCTATCTTCACCTGCGTTTGATAGCAGGATGGAGGGGCGAAAAGGCAATGATGTTGTTGTGCGCTGGCGCACTTTCGATTTTCATCACCTTCCAACTGTTTGGATATTTACCCGACTCGCAAAAAAGCCTGCATCGTTACACAGACATGGAAACATTGCCATCTGAGTCGATGATGCTTCCATTGGAAGAATAGTTTAAGTTAATAGATTATTTTTCTAACCGGTTTTCGGCAGCTTCGATTGTGTTGCTGAGCAACATGGCTATAGTCATGGGCCCTACACCTCCCGGAACCGGAGTTATATAAGCCGCCTTTTTACAGGCGCCTTCGAATTCTACGTCGCCGACTAGCTTGCCATCGTCGTTGCGATTAATGCCGACATCAAGCACAACGGCGTTAGGTTTAAGCCACTCACCTTTTATTAGTTCAGCAACTCCGACTGCGGCAACCACAACATCAGCGCGTGACACCTCAAGAGCCAGGTCAGCTGTTCTGGAATGACAAATTGTTACTGTGAAGTTTTGCGCAAGAAGCAACATTGCGACCGGCTTGCCAACTATATTTGATCGTCCGACTACAACTGCATGCTTTCCATTACCGCTAACTCCACTCTCGGCGAGTAATCTCATCACCCCTTTCGGAGTGCAAGGAATTGGCGCAGGGGTGCCCTGCATTAGAGCACCTTGGTTTAGAGGATGGAAGCCATCCGCGTCTTTGGCTGGAGCAATTGCAGCAAGCACTTCGTTTTCGTCGTAATCGTAACCCTTCGGCAGCGGCAGCTGTACTAGGATTCCGTCTACAGCAATGTTGTTGTTGAGCTCGTCGATTAGCTGCAAAAGTTTTGCTTGACCGGTGTCGGCGTCTAATTCGTAGTGAAAATTAACGAGGCCTACATTTTCGCATGCGCGGCGCTTGTTGCGAACATAGACATGCGATGCAGGATCTTCGCCAACTAAAATAGTGGCTAACCCTGGGGCAATCCCGTTATTTTGAGCGGCAATAGCAGCAGCACGTGGTTTGAGCTGCTCGAGGATGGCAACAGACAATTCTTTGCCGTTGAGGATGTTGGCTTGAGACACTTGGGATTCCATGGTTGGTGTTTTAGAATGTATATTCTAAATGAGAGCACTGCTTCCTCCAATCACAAAAAGCCTACTGATTAGTTGGTGGTTAATGTATTTAATAAGTATGGTTTCGCCAGACGAATTTTTGCCGTGGGGGATGGCCCTTAGCAATGAAATTTTTTATAGCCCCAGCTTACTAAACGTCCTAGGAATTGCCTTTTACCCGTTCCTGCATGCCAATCTGTTACATTTAATTCTCAATTCGGTGGTATTTGCTTCTATCGGAGCACTGCTTGAATCCACACTTACTAAAAAACTATTTACCAGAATTCTTGTAATTGCCACAATTGCTCCAGCATTATCTTGGCTGCTGCTATCGCAATTGGCCCCGACCGTTGGCGGCGCAGCAGTTGTTGGTAGCTCAGGTCTGGTTTACGCAATGTTTGGCGGCTGCTTATGTTTGTTTCCAAATTTGCCGCTAAATTTGATTCTTATAGAAATCAAATTATGGATGGCTTCCACCGCTTTGATCGCGTATAGTTTTTTTGCCACTGTTGCCCAGCTGTGTGGTTACCAATCGCAGACGGCCCATGCTATCCATTTTCTTGGCGCGGCATGCGGTTGGCTCTTGCTAGGTGGCCATAGGCGTTTTGCCATTAGCGATTTCGTTTTATTTAAATATTTTGCCCAACGCAAAAGGCAATCAGTGCAGCAGCGTCTGCAGCATGATAAAAAGCGTGTTGACGATATTTTGGCTAAAGTCAGCCTTAGCGGGATCGCTTCTTTGTCATCAGCCGAGCGTAAATTTCTCGAGCAACAGTCCCGAAAAAAATAAGCAGAGTTAAAATAATGCCATGTTGTTAAGCCTGAGCCTGAGCCTGATTCTAAATTGCGCCCTTTTGTCCGTTCCCCAAGATCAAGAGCGTGTTGACGAGTTTACTCGTATTGTGTTTGAGGCAGATAAAGTTGGTGACACAAAAAATAAGCAAGACGCAATGCGTCGTTATAGGCAAGATGCTATTTTAGAATACGTTGGTTTGGTCGTTGTCCTTCGAAATAATGATGCACTAGAAACCGAAAGGTGGGTAGAGTTATTTAAAGAAATATGGGAGGACACTTACGGCACTGGCTTTGCAAAAAAATATCATCGATATATTCAAAGACTTAGTCAAAAGAAATTGGATTTCCGGCATCGATTGATTACGCAGTCTTTTCCTGCTGCTAGGGATATTTCCGATAATTTTTTTAAAAACAAAGTGTCCGAAGATTGGCAGCGAGCGATGTCGAGAGCAACCGAGTTGGTAGAGTCATTCAAGACGATTAGCGACTCGTACTATTTGGCAATTGCCCATAGCATTGTTGCAAACCTTTACAACCCGAATTATAGCGACCACGAAAATACTGATGCTCAAAAAGCTTACGATACTTATTTGTTAGTAATGGAAATTAGACAAAATCTAGGTCTTACCCAAGACAGGTTTTTTTCTAACATGAAAACTTATTCTAAAGAGGTACAAGATTTAATCGCTGGCGCGAGTGGCGACGGTGCAAGTACGGGTGGCTTCAAGAAAAAAATTGCGCCAGAAACTATCTACCCGCTTGAGGGCGCAACTGCGTTCAGCGGTACATCCAAGGCAATTGCGGCTAAAAGTAAAAGCAAAGTAGCACACTCGGCTGACCCTTACGACGAAGATTATTTTTCATGGTTGCGTGGCACCTTGCCAGCGGTAGGTAAATCTCTCCGGATCGGAGATCCAGGAGCAGCCACCTTGATTAAGCCGGCAGTTAATTTAGTTAGGGTTGCTGTCAACAAGTACCAGCTCGAGGCTGGCGCAAGGCCGTCCGCAGAATTTAGCTTAAGCGGTTCCGAGCAAATTATCACCGTTATGCGCAAGCATGAAAATGGCGAAGAGTATCCATTTTCAATTGAAATGAAAATAGGGTCAACAGATTCTACATATCACGGTGTAAAAATAAATCTCGAACCAACTGCAGAAATTGGAATTTTCTTTTACCGCACACAATCGATTCGCTTATTCGATACTGATTTAGGTAAAATTAGCATTTACGACACTAGCAACGACGGCATGTTCGGATACGAAACCCTTGAGGTGGCCTGGTGTGAGGGATTGTTGCCCCAAGATAGATTTTGGCGTCCCGATGCGATTGCAATTGGCTCTCAAAAGCATTCGCAGCCATTTAACCGATACATCGTTGACAAAAAGGGCATGTGGTACGAGGTGGCTATTGATTCGCATTTGACTCCTACATCTTTGACGCTGACTCCGGTCCAACCCAAGCTCGGTGCCGTGAATTTCGTTTATAAGGGCGTAAAAAAAATAAAGCCACTTTCAGTTTTGATTTCTAGCGAATCCTCTGCCACTAAGGGCTTAGTCATTGACCTTATGGCCTTGCCAGAGAAAAAGTTTATCCCAATTGGTCGTTATAAATTCTTGCAAGCACGCTTTGGCGCTAAAAGTGGGCACGAAGCATTGATTTTGCCGGGTAAAGACAATCCAATTATATTTACTGTATCAGACGACCCAGAGGCCGAAACTGCGCAATTGTTACTCGGCGGCAAATTTGAAATATCTGCGCCAGTTACTCTCAACGACAATTCGATTACAGTCGATGGGCGTGGGTTGCATTTGGTAGGAGAATCCAAAGAACGTTGGTGCCGATTTGTCGGCGCGCCAATGTTCGAAGCAGAATTCAGCGTCAAGGGGGCGAAACCGGTGGCGCTTGCTACGCCAACAGTCGACGAAGTCGGCGAAATTTGGGATAGGTTCTTTTATCCGATGGCCGCTAGTTTAGAATTACGCAAACCCGCCGCCGAGGTTGACGTTACATTAAGCTACAAAAAGCACCCTTGGTTTGGTAATTTGAAATCGACATTTACCGTTCAGAAATAATAGCACAGTGTTAGACCCAAAATGGCTCCGAGAAAATGCCGACGTTGTTCGTGACGCCGCCAAGCGTAAACGTATGCAACCAGAATTGGTTGACGAGTTTATTGAACAAGACAAACAGTATCGCGCTGTTTTGCAGCAAGTCGAAGATACCCGCGCTGAATTAAAAGCGTCTTCGTCGAAACTTGGCAAAATGACTGCTGCCGAGCGCGAACCAGCTTTGACCGCACAGCGTGAAAAGAAAGCTGCTCTAAAAGAACTAGAAACAAGCGAACAAGCTCTGCGTGCAGTGGTCAACGATATCGCTATGCGTTTACCAATGCCGCCTGCCGACGATGTTCCTGATGGTAAAGATGACTGCGAAAATGTTGAGATAACATCCTTTTCACAGCCAACAGAGTTTGACTTCAAGCCATTAAGCCACGACGAGTTAGCCGAAAAGCTAGGTCTACTTGATATCAAGCGGGGCGTGAAAATTGCTGGCTCGCGCAACTATTTGTTGTTGGGTGATCTTGCACGCCTCGAACGGGCGGTGCTTAACTATGCGATTGACCACATGTTGGCCCGCGAGTTTCAGTTAGTCTCGGTGCCAACCCTTGTCAATCGTGAATGCATGGAGGGCACAGGCTACTTCCCAGGTGGCGAAGAGCAAGCCTATCTTGCTGAACGTGACGATCTTGCCTTAATTGGCACATCCGAAGTTCCGCTTACTTCAATCCATTCCGGCGAAGTATTAGATATTGGTGCTCTACCTCTGCGGCGTGTAGCTTTATCTCCTTGCTATCGACGCGAGGCCGGAACATACGGTAAAGACACGAAAGGCCTTTACCGCGTTCACCAATTCTGGAAAGTAGAGCAAGTCGTTTTAGGCCCTAACGACAAAGAGTGGTCTCTAGAAGAACCCAAGCGCATGCTAGGTCATGCAACCGACTTAATGCAAGCACTCGAATTGCCATATCGTGTTGTTAATGTTTGCACTGGCGATCTCGGGCAAGGACAAGTTCAGAAATTCGACATCGAAACCTGGATGCCCTCGCGTGACAACTATGGCGAAACTCATTCGGCTTCTCGCTTCCACGACTTTCAAACTCGCCGCTTAAACTTGCGTTATAAGAATGGAAAAGACAAGCCGCAGTTTTGCCATTCGCTTAACAATACTGTTATTGCTTCTCCGCGAGTGCTAATTGCCTTACTCGAAAATCATCAAAATTCTGACGGTACCGTAAATATTCCTAGCGTATTGCAACCATACATGGGCGGCCAACAGCAGCTTGGCTAACCGTTAGCGGTCTTTAACTTCACTGCTTGCATCCTGTTGACCACCTGCTTGCACAGTCGAGTTGCTGGTGGCCGAATCAGTCGAAGCAGTGCTGCCATCGGCAAGGCCATTAGCTTCGTCATCCAATTCTTCGTCACTAATGCGGTCAGGTTGAAAATGATGACGGAATCGCCAACGTTTTTCTTCAGGGATATGAATGACATCAGTAAAGCTAAGTCGGGCACGGTTAGCTTCGATGATGTTTAAGCTTTCAACAGAGCGACGCGGCTGTATTTCAATTTCTAGGTATACCTCAATTGCAAATGGTAGTGCCTGCTCCATTTCAGAATCCCAGTTTTCCTCCCAGGTCATATCAAGGTCGGGCCGCTTAGAATACCTTATATCTAAACTAACAATCCGGTCGTAAATCAGTGCATAAGAGCCGTCTCGAAATGGCTCGTCATCTACTAAAGGGTCTTCGCGGCGGTAGAGTTCTAAGAAGTCAGAACGAAGCGGGTTTTGTTTGAGCCGGTAGCCAACCTCATTAAGGTAGGGATGCAACTGACGGTCGCCGTCATCCGATAAGGCTGGAATATAACTACGGCGATTAACGATTAAGTCGAGCTTGTCGGCACCGGCGCCGATTATAGTTTCGTCTTCGCCTTTCAATAAGTTATAGTTGACTACGTCAGATACTGCAATGTTTTCAATGTCTTGACGAATTTGGCTCAAAATACGAGGACCTACATTTTCAGTTTCCATAATATTATGGATAGCATCAACAGCGAGCTTTGTTTGCTGTACAGTCTGCATAACAGTAGCCATAACCATGCCCATGATTGCCAAAGAAATCAGCACTTCAAGTAGAGTAAATGCGCGGATTGAATTCTTATGCATTAGTCAATTTCGTCGGGGTCAAGGTCTGGCCATAAAAAATCATATAATTCTATGTCGCGTTCTACAGCCCATGTGTCGACTAGGGCTTCCAGGACGTAGTCTTTATATTCGTCGCTGTTAGTGGTGGGGTAACTCACAGTAATAAATATTCGAGTAAATTCAGGTTTTACTTCTTCGTCTTCTTCGAGCGAATCTTCGCGTTGATTCTTGCGGTAATCTCGCCAAATATCTTCGATGTCGTTAGCGGAAGCACTTGCAAATTGCGATGAATCGCCAACTCCAATAACATACTTGAATTGCCCGAATCCTTCTTCTGAAAAATCACCGCTATAGCCATCGATCAAGTCAACAATTAATCCGGCTTGGATTTGATGCAACAGGCTTTTTCCGAGACGTGACGATATCGAAAGAGCCCGACCGCGAGTGGCCTTTTCTATCGCGCCAGCGCGAATTTGCATAACAGTAGTAAAAATGATGGCTAATAAAGTAACAGCCGCCATGATTTCAAGAAGAGTGAACCCTTTATCGTTGATTTTCTTTTTAGAAGTCATGCTCTGAATAAATGTTAGGTTCGAGGGTGCCTTGAGCTACGGAGCTAATACCTGTCAATCCTAGAACTCTGATGGTTAACTCGTATTCGGGATTAAGGTCTGAACCGATATAGATGTAAATATCACGAGATGCACCCTGGGCATCAAACGGAATTGCATAACTATCGGTGCGAATTCGAACTCCGCGCGGGTCAAGAACACTTCTTAGGATGACACCATCAGTAATTGGGTGCCAACGCAAAATCGGTCTTTCATCGCTATTGGCAACAGGCTTACCCTCATTGTCAAAGGGCAGTTGGATGCCGAAGCGTTGTTGGTCGAAATCAAGCACCAAGGCGTACTCTTGACCACGTCCAATTGCTTGCATGCGCGCGAAATCGAGGTTTGCTACAATTTCACGCGCAGTTGATTCGTTGCGAGTAGATGGCAAGGTGCTATCTAATTGCACAATCGCTACACTCATTAGCAGCGATATTAAAATCACTACAGCAGTTATCTCAATTAAAGTAAAGCCAGCAGTGCTCGTATGCCGGCGTAACATTATTGTTCCATAGTTTCGGAAGAAATGTCAGCGTCCATGTTTTCGCCGCCAGGAGACCCATCCGCGCCGTAACAAATAATCACTGGGCGATTGTCAGAATCAAATTCATATTGGTACTCGTTATTCCATGGGTCGAGCGGTATGCGTTTGATAATAGGCTCGCCACTAATTGGATCTGGCTCAGTTAACTGGTCGAGGCTTTCTGGGAATTTAAAAGTAGACGACTTGTACAAGTCGATTGCGCTATGAAACAGTTTAATCTGGTTCTCAGCAATTTTATGCTGGCTTTTAAATAAAGCATTCCAGATGTTAGGACCAACCGTTCCGAGGAGTAGACCAACAATTAGTACTACAACCATAATTTCGATTAGTGTAAATCCGGAGCGACGTGTTTTTGTGTTTGATTTAGTTTTCATGTTTAAAAGTTTTGGGTCATCTGTAGGACTGGCCAAAGGATGGCCAGAATAATGAAGCCCACCATTACGGCAAGCACCAAAATAAGAATAGGCTCTATCAAGGAAGTAAATTTTTGGGTAGCGATTTCAACTTCTTCTTGGTAACTGTCTCCGATTTGTTGCATCATTAAGTCTAGCTCTCCAGACTGTTCGCCAACCGCAATCATGTAGCCAAGTAGGGGCGGAAAAACACCAGAAGCCTTGATGGGGCCTGCTATGTCGGCACCTTCTAGAATTTTTTCACGCACTTCAGTTATAGTGTTTTCCATTAGCCGGTTGCCGAGAACAGTGCGATTTACTTCAAGGCACTTGACCACAGGAACACCGGAAGCGAGTAAGGTCGCAAATGTTTGCGAAAACCGTGCAATTGCTTGCTTCTTAATTAGATCGCCCATTACTGGAAAATCTAATAACAGGCTGTCAATTTTCAATCTTCCCTTGTCAGATGAGTAAATCATATTGAAGCCAAGCATCAAAAGAATAACAAGAAAAATTAGTAGCCACCAATAGCCAATCAAAAAGTCTGATGCCCCTTGCAGAATTTGGGTTGGCAACGGCAATTCAGTACCTTGGTTTGCCAGCATAACAGTAATCTTTGGTACAACAAAGCCAATCAACAGCGCGACAACTAAAAGGCCAACAACTAACATGACCACAGGGTAGGTCATCGCAGCCTGAACTTTATTGCGCACTCGAGCTTGTTCTTGCATAAAGTTAGACATTTTTAGCAACACTTCATCGAGGTGGCCAGATGCCTCTCCAGCACGAACCATAGAAACATTTAGTTCGTCAAAGTAGTCAGGGTGCGCAGCCATGGCATCGGCCATAGGCGCACCTTGAGAAATTCGTTCTCGCAAATCGCGAAATAAAATGGATAACCTTTTGTTTTCGGTCTGCTCTATAATCGCACGTAGCGCCTCAGTAATAGGGATGCCTGCCCTAGTTAAAGTAGCAAGCTGCCGCGTAAAAGTAGCTACATCTTCGGTTTTAGTCTTTGAACGGGATGCTCCTTCGCCACGCCCGCGGGCAGCAGCTAACTTCTTTTGCAGCTTGGACTTTTCGACAGCTTTTTTTTGTTTGCTGCCAGATTTTACTTTTTTGCCGCCGCGAGTTTCGGTGACATCGGTAACAAACTTTCCTTGGCGCTTGCATTTGCCGCGTGCATCACGTTCAGAGTCGGCGTCAATGACACCGCTTGCTTTTTTACCTTTGGCATCAAAGCCTTTCCATTCGTAAATTGGCATGCTGATTAAGTTATGTCAAGTTGAGTAACTCGCAATACTTCGTCAGGAGAAGTAATGCCCTCTATGACTTTTAAAGCGCCATCAGAGCGCAATGTGCGCATGCCGCCGGCAATTGCTGCGCGCTTGAGAATTGTTGCTGACTCATTGTTCATGACCAACTCACGCAAATCATCTGTCATCGGCATTAACTCATAGAGAGCAGTTCGTCCGGAGAACCCTGAGTGGAAACACTCGCTGCAGCCTTTCGCAACAGCCATTTTGCCATCTTTTAGGTCGTTTGCTTTAACACCAATCGCCTGCAGTTTTGCAGCCTGTTGCTGGTCGGGTGTAGCCCACTCGCAGCAAGAGTTGCATAACCGACGAACCAAGCGCTGGGCAACTACTAGCACCAATGAAGATGACACAAGGTAAGGCTCGAGTCCGAGGTCAATTAGGCGAGTAACTGTGCTAGGGGCGTCATTGGTATGCACAGTAGAGAAAACCAAGTGACCAGTGATTGCCGCGCGAATCGCTATCTCGGCAGTTTCAACGTCACGGATTTCACCAACCATCATTACATCTGGGTCTTGCCGCAAAAACGAGCGTAGTCCGGCACTAAAGGTGAGTCCTTTTTTAGAGTTCACCTGCACTTGCGAGATTCCATCTAACTGATATTCGACAGGATCTTCTATAGTAAGAATATTCTTTTCGCCAGTACTGATGGCTGTGAGAGAACCATAAAGCGTAGTAGTTTTACCAGAACCAGTCGGGCCGGTTACCAAGATAATTCCGTGCGGAAATTGCACGTAATGCTTTAAAGTTTTAAGGTTTTCTTCGTCAAGTCCGATACTATCAAGTTCGTATACACGCGCTGACTTGTCGAGGAGTCGCAGCACGCAGCGTTCGCCCTCTGCAGTAGGAACCACTGAAATACGCACATCTACCTCGCCGTCGCCGATGCGCACCGACGCACGACCATCTTGCGGCATGCGGCGTTCAGCGATGTCGAGCTGTCCCATAACCTTAATCCGCGAAGTAATAGCATCCTGCGCATTTTTGGGGATGGATTCCATGTCATACAAAATGCCATCGATGCGAAACCTGACTTGCATGCGATCGGTATAAGGCTGGAAGTGAACATCGGACGCACGAAGTTTTAACGCTTGGAATATCAAAGAATTAACTAATTTGATAATTGGCGCCTTATTGGCAACATCAAGCAAATCTTCACTTTCGTCAAGATCAGCCACTAAACCCATGATGTCGTCTTCTGCAAGGTCGTCTAGAGCATCGTCGACCCCGTCTGAACGATTGCGGAAGGCACGGTTAACTAGCTCTGTTATCTCGGGGCGTGGCGCTAAAACAAAGCGCACCGAGGATGGGATCATTACAGCTAAATCATCTTGCGGATGAAAGTCAAGCGGGTGAGCGCATGCAACAACAATTGTTCCGTCAGAATCTGTGCGAATTGCAATAACGTCGTGTGCGCGAGCAAATGCCAACGGCACTGTGTCAACGAATATGGCTGGAACTTTGGTGCCTGTAAGATCAGAGGCAAGCTCGATATTTAGGTGTTCGCCAAAAGCACCAAGCACTTTGATGTCGTCAACGCCACGAGTAAGCAAGACGCGGTCAAGAGATTTGCCTGAGCTGATTGATTGTTCGGTTAATTTATGAACTTCGTTGTCGTCTAAGCCCGTGTGCTTTACAACAAGTTGGTGTAAAGTAGGGCGTGCGGTTGTCGTATCTGAATCAGTCACAATAAATTACTCGGTATCAGCAGAGACGTTTTCAGAGACACCACCTGACGTCGAGTAGCTTGGAGAAGCAAAAGAAGACAGGTTTAACTGGGCAGAACTACTTTGACTAGAATTGCCATCTTCGCTTGGCAAGATTATATCGGTAGGGAACTCAAGATCGAATTCAGGGTCGATCAAGCGTAAACGATCTAGCCCAATTGTATTGGCAGCCCGCGCTTTACCCTTTCCAGAAATGTCACCAAGCTCTTCGAAATCTTCGATAATGCGAGGAGTGCAAAAGAAGAACAGAGTCGTTTTGATTTCCGTCTTAGAGTTTGAACCGAACATCCAGCCAATTAGTGGAATGTCGGATAGATACGGTATGCCGCTGTCGTTTTCAGTAGAGTCGTTGCGGATAATACCGCCTAACCACAAGGTAGCGCCGTCAGGCAGGGTTACGACAGTGTTGATTTGCCGCGAGACAGTCGGTGGTGGCAGTGTGCCATTTGACTCGCCACGGAAAGCGCTGACGTCGAGGCTAATGCCAAGGCGCAGATACTTTTCAGCAGAAATTGAAGGTGAAATGTTTAGAGTAATACCAGCTTCAGCATATTGCACATCAGCAGACACAGCTCCTTGAACAGCATTAGATGTTTGGTAAGGGACTTGGTCTGAAGAAACAATGCTTGCATTTTGGTTGTTAGCAACCAGCACCGATGGCACCGACAAAATGTTAGAGTCGTTACGAGATTGAGCTGCACGCAGGATAAAAGGAATGCCTAGGTCTTCGCCATCAAAGATGCCATAAGTTAGACCCGCAGCAGTCGGTGATGGCAGTCGCGCTTCACCGATGGAGTCTGCAGCAGAAATACCAACAGATGTAAACACGAATCCTTTTTGGGTATTGCCAGTAGGCGTTTCTACACTAGCGTACTCAATGCCAATTTCTTTGGAGAAATCAGAGCTAACTTCAATCAGAGCTGTTTCGATAAGCACCTGTGGTTGACGTCGATCGAGAGTGTCTAAAAGGGCACGCAGTTCAAGCCATTTGCTTTTAGTCGCCATCACAAGCAACGAGTTAGTCGCTGGGTGAGCTTCAACGACAATTCCTTGACGTTGCGGCGCATTAGTGTTGCTGCTGCGCGCCTTTTGCTCTTCGCTTTCAACGCCCTGGATGAATTTCTCTAGCGCATCATCGAGGCTATCTACGGCCAAATACTGCAAGGCATACAAGTGAAAATTAGACTGTGGATCTTCGACCGTGGTGTCGAGCTGAGCAATCAAGTCAAGAATGCTTGGCATTAGCTCTGGATCGGCTGTGATAAGCAACGAATTGTCTTGCGAGTATGCTGTGACTGTAGTTTCGATATCGCCAGTTGCGCTGCTTGAGCCAACTCGGCTGTTACTACGTGACCGGGTAGAGCCACCACCTGATTGCGGAACAGCCTGTAGGTTGTTGACCAGTTCAGAAAGGATTTCAGCCAGTTCTTCGGCGGATGCCTCAAACAAACGCACCTTTTTGAATTCTGGTTGGACAATATCTGGTCGCTTGTCAAGCACCGCCACCATTCTTGCTGCCGCAGCAACAAAGGGGCCATAGCCTTGAATCAAAATTGCTTGTTCTCCGCCAAGAGCCATGAATGCACTATTGTCTCCGGAACCAGCGCCTAGGGTAGTACGCAAAGAAGTGCCCAGTTCTTGAGCATCAGCAAACTTCAAAGAAACCACGGTATAAATATAAGTACCGGGTTGGTCGGCGAACTCTGGAATATTTTCTTCGTCTACGAAAGGCGCGTTAGCTTTGATCGTTGTGTTGTTGCCCCCGATATTTTCAACGATAACCACGACAGCTAAATCGCCAGAGCCTTGCTGCACACAAACAAAGCCATTGATTTTCATCATGATTTGAAAGAAAGAATAAAAATCGTCTTTGTGAATACGCTTGGTACCGTATAGCAGTAACTTGTGGTTGTCTAACTTTTGACGCACAGTTGAGGCGTTTGACTCATCTAGGGTAAAGTTGAGGCCAGTATTGATTTGACATATCTTTACGAATTGACGCAGTGTAAGCCCTTGATCATCGACCTCACTCAGGTCAAGAGTGTAGTATTCACCATCATCTTGAATGACACCTTGCGGGACAGCAAGATCGTCTTGTGGGTTTTGAGGCACAGCCGCAGGCAGCAGCAATGTGAGCGAAAGAATTAATGTTGGGAGCATGTGCTCTGATTGTGTGGAGTAGGCCCGTAGGCAAGATTCATTAGTGTAAACTCTTAGCTGCTAGTAACAAAGGCTCAACTATGAAGTTTTTGGACGAAATCAAAGTAAGAAATCTTCCTAAATATATCTGCTGTAAGTATAGCCGTTATCACCCATTTAAAGTATCCTAGAGCTCGAATGAAAGTTGCGACCTACCTCAAACCAGAAGCCGTCCTGTTGCGGCCAGCTGCCTCCGATAAATGGCAGTTAATTGAGAAGCTTTGTCGTCAACTTTGTGAGGCTAATGGCTGTTCTGCCAAAACGACTAATGCTGCTGTAAAAGCGGTGCTTGAGCGTGAAAAATCGGCGTCTACAGGTATGGATGGCGGGGTTGCAGTGCCGCATGCTGCTGTTGATGACCTGCCAAGCTTAATGGTCGGAATGGCCGTAATGCCTGAAGGGATTGAATTTAAGGCGATAGATAACTCAATTACTACGGTTATAGTAATGATTTTAGTGCCAAAATCTCAAAAACTCGGACACCTCCGTCTTTTAGCCGAGGTTGCCCGTCGTTTGTCAGATCTCGGATTTCAGCAGCATATGTTTGCCGCTTCATCGACAGGGCAAGTTGTCGACCTCTGGCTTTAACGCTGCGGCCAGGCGCTCAATTCTTTAACCCATTGCTGGGCAGCAGTTTGCAGTTGATTGTATGTTGCACGGTAGCAATCAATGTCGCCACCGAAGGGGTCGGCGATTTCGCCTGAGGAATGATCAAATAATGCAGCTGGAATTTCTGGTGGTATGGCATTCAGATGGTTATGACTCATGCCTAGCACGATATCCCATGTATGCTCATTAGCTGAGGCTAAGGATTGAGCCTGATGGCTAGATAAGTCAATTCCATTTTCAGCTGCCACGGCTAATGAGTTTTCGCTGATAGATTGTCCGTCGATTGCGAAGGTGCCTGCTGATTGAATATCAAAACCAAAATTTCGCAACTGTTCTGGCGAAACCTGCCATGAAGATGCGATTTCTGCCTCGAGGAGGGCAGCAGCCAGGGGTGAGCGACAAGTGTTGCCACTACATACAACTAGAATCGACAAGCCGATTTCGTCAAAATCTACTAACTCGCCGCGCAGTAATTTGGGATGTGGGTAGACATCAATAATTGTCGAGGCCGGACTATGGGGCGGGCAGTCTAATATTTGAAGCGCGTACGGAACATTTCGCTGCTCTAGCCACGAAACGAGGTCGTCGCCAAAAATTGGTGGACTGGTGCTATCATTTATGCTTGTGGCGAGAAGCGGTGAATCTAGATTTTGGCAAAGCCTTTGAAAGTCAATGTTTTGGGGCCAACGCAGCCCTAGTTTGTCGAATTGCCAATCGGCTGCAGAAGGTAATGCAAAGAACTTTGATGGCAGCAGGACCGTACATTTCTGTTGAAGCTTTTCTATCAACCATGGATGAATGCCAGCAGGCAAATTGGGGCTGAGCGCTTGAAGAGTTTTAAGTTGCGCAATGTGCCAGCTAAATGGTTTTGCATGATTGTTGCCTTTAAGATCAGCTAGTTTTTTCGAACCTGCCGCGGCGGTTGCGCTAACAGCAAGTCCGGGCACTGTATCGGTTGGGATAGCAATGACCTCGCCTGCAGTAAGGGCTGAGGCGGCGGCTTGGATGCCGTCGTCGGTGTAGAGATCGAATGCTAAATTAGACAAGGTAGATTTTTGAGGCGTCGTTATTCTATAGGGGCGCAATAGCCTTAACCCATGACCAAAGATAAAAGTTCAAAAGCACCAGCAGTCGATCCGCAAACTTTAGCGCGATTGGCCGGTGGCTTGGCTCATGAATTGAAGAACCCGCTCAGCACAATAGGCTTGCACTTAACTTTGCTGCAAGAAGATTGGGCAGAAGATACCTCTTCGAAAGGACGCCGCACTATTCGCACTATCGATGTTTTGCGTAGTGAAGTCGAGCGATTAAATAACATTCTCGAAGATTTTTTGCGCTACGCTCGCACTGATTCGCTCGAATTTAACCCGGCATCAATTAATAATCTTGTCGAGCAAGTGATTGCTTTTTCAACCCCAGAGGCCGAGAGGGTGAAGGTGCAGTTGCATAGTTATCTTGACCTAAATCTGCCCGACATCTGGCTTGACAAAGGTCGTGTGCGACAAGTTTTGCTCAATCTTCTTATTAATGCTCGGCAAGCGATTGAAGCTAGCGAAGTGCCCGGAAATATCTCAATGATCACTCGCAAGGACGGCGCGTTTTTAGTGGTTGATATTGTAGATGACGGGCCTGGCATGGAAGCTGACACGCTTGAACACTGCTTTGACGTTTACTATTCAACAAAGTCAAAAGGCTCTGGCTTAGGGCTTGCCACTGTTCGACGCATTGTTGAGGCGCACGGCGGCGAAATGTCGATTGAGTCATCAACCGGCTCCGGGACTAAAGTTCACTTGAGATTTCCGTTAACCACCGCAAGTAATGAATAACGAGCGCATTCTTGTGGTTGACGATGACTTGGCCCACGCTGAAGTTATTCAAACAATTTTGCAACGTAGTGGTTACACCGTAGAAATTGCAGACCATTTTCAAGCAGCCGTTGATCGTGTGCGCGCACGTGATTTTGCGATCGTAATTACAGATTTGATGCTTGGCGATGGCTCCGGAATTGATTTGCTGCGCGACATCAATCAACGCACTCCTGAAGTAGGAGTCTTTGTTATGACTGGCTATGCTAGTGCCGAAACAGCAGTTACAGCCATGGATGAGGGGGCTATTTCATATATTATCAAGCCCATTGACGCTCGTGAACTGCGCGCACGTGTTGATAGGCAATTGGCCGCTCAGCATTTACGATCCGACAACGACGACTTACATCAAGCCCTTGACCAGCGTTTCGGTTTGGAAGGGATGGTTGGAAATTCACAGCCAATAAAAGAAGTGTTTGCCCGAATAAAGCAAGCTGCGCCATCCTCGGCTGCGGTGTTGATTAGTGGCGAATCTGGTACGGGCAAAGAGTTGGTTGCGCATTCTTTGCATCAGCTATCTAAACGTTCGCGTCGCAAATTTGTTGCTGTTAATTGCGCAGCTCTCAGTGCGTCTTTGATTGAGAGCGAATTATTCGGTTACGTTAAAGGTGCTTTTACCGGTGCACAAGATTCAAAGATTGGCAAGTTTGAATACGCCGATGGCGGCACTTTGTTCCTTGATGAAATTGGCGAGATGTCAATCGAGACTCAAGCTAAACTGTTGCGTGTTTTAGAAAACAAGGAAGTGATTCCAGTTGGTGGCAACAAAGCGCGAAAAATTGATATTAGAATAGTTGCCGCCACTAACAAAAGTTTAGAAGACGCTGTCGCAGCGGGTGAATTTCGTGAAGATCTTTTTTACCGACTTAAAGTTGTCGAATTGCAAGTGCCACCCTTGCGCGACCGGGCTGGTGATATTCCGTTGCTGGTCAGCCACTTTAGCAAAGAAATTTCTAAGCGCGAAGATATAGAAGTGCCGTCTTTTGATCACCAGGCCTTGGCTCATTTTGTGGCTTATCAGTGGCCCGGAAACGTTCGAGAGCTACGTAATGCCGTTGAGAATATGATTTTGTTTGATAGCGATGGCGTTCTTGACATAGACGATTTGCCTTTTGGATTGGCAGATGTAGATGTTTCTGCGGCTGCTAGTGAGCATGTGGCGCTTGGCACAGTGCCCAAGGTTTCTGATGCTGTTGCTATTGAGCATTTAGTTGGAAAATCACTTGCTGAGGTTGAAAGGCTTCTTATTGAGTCTACGCTAGATGCCTGTGCAGACAATCGCAAGAAGGCTGCGCGCCAGCTTGGCATGGGAGAACGCACTCTATACCGCAAAATTAAAGAGTTTCAGCGCGACTAGCTGCCAATATGGCAGAAGCGTGGTGGCACAACTATTGCGATAGTTATGCGAGGAAATCCTCACTTAAAATCATGACAAAAATAATCGGAATTGACCTGGGCACAACTAATTCAGTGGTGTCTGTTCTTGAAGGTGGCGAATCAAAAGTCATCCCTAACCGCGAGGGTGGGCGTACCACTCCTTCTGTTGTAGCGTTCCAAGACAACGGCCAGCGTTTGGTCGGTGGTGCTGCTAAGAGGCAGGCTGTAACAAACCCAAAGCGAACTATTTCGTCTATTAAGCGATTCATGGGGGTGCGCGGCAACGAACTCGGAGAGTTAAATAGCCATATGCCGTATGAAATTAATGCCGGTGGCACAGATTTCGTTAAGGTCAAGGTTGGTGAAAAAGATTATTCTGCCCCTGAGATTAGCTCTTATATTCTTGGTTACCTCAAAGAGTGTGCCGAAGATTATTTGGGTGGCGAGGTTAAGCAGGCGGTTATTACAGTTCCTGCTTATTTCAATGACGCTCAGCGTCAGGCGACAAAAGACGCCGGCACAATTGCTGGCCTTGAGGTTGCGCGTATTGTTAACGAACCAACGGCGGCTGCAATCGCTTATGGTGTAGACAAAGACAAATCCGGGAAAGTTGCTGTCTTTGATCTTGGTGGCGGTACTTTTGACGTTTCCATTCTAGATATGGGCGATGGTGTTTTCGAAGTGCTTGCCACATCCGGAGACTCTCACTTGGGTGGCGATGACTTTGACGAGGCACTTATTGATTACGTTGCTTTAGAATTTCAGAATGAAAACGGCATTGATCTGCGCGAAGACCAAATGGCTCTACAGCGTCTAAAAGAAGCTTGCGAAAAGGCCAAGTGTGAACTAAGTTCAGGTGCCGAAACGCAAATTAACTTGCCATTTATTACAGCTGATGCCTCTGGTCCTAAGCACCTTATGCTTACTTTGTCTCGCGCAAAATTCGAATCACTTTGTTCTGATTTGTTTGAGCGCTGCAAGAAGCCATGTTTGCAGGCAATTAAAGATGCTGGCGTAAACGCTTCTGACATCGACGAAGTATTGTTGGTGGGTGGTTCAAGCCGTATCCCTAAAGTTCAAGAAATCGTGAAAGACGTATTTAAGCGCGAGCCAAATAAGTCAATGAACCCAGATGAAGTAGTTTCTCAGGGTGCTGCGATTCAGGCAGGTGTGTTGTCTGGCGATGTCGAAGATCTTGTGTTGCTTGATGTTACTCCATTATCTCTCGGTCTTGAAACTCAAGGCGGTGTAATGACTGTTCTCATCGAGCGTAATACTACCATTCCTACAACCAAGAAAGAAGTGTTCAGCACTGCAGCTGACAATCAAGATAAGGTCGAGTGCCTTGTTTTGCAGGGTGAGCGACCAATGGCGCGCGACAACCGAGTGCTAGACACCTTTACTCTTGATGGTATTCCGCCAGCACCGCGTGGTGTCCCCCAAATCGAAGTCGAATTCGATATCGATGCTAACGGTATTTTGTCCGTGCGAGCTGTCGACAAAGCTACAGGCAAAGAGCAGCACATTACAATAGAACAATCGTCAGGTATTTCCGACGATGATATAGAGCGCATGCGTGACGAAGCTGAAAAGTTCAAAGAGCAAGATCAGGCAGCCAAAGATGTTGCTGACAAGCGTAACACTGCAGACCAAACAGTGTGGCAAGCTGAAAAAATGCTTAGCGAAAACGAATCTAAAATCGATGACGCTGACAAAACTGCTATTCAAGAAAAAATAGATTCGCTCAAAAAAGCACTTGAGGGTGAAGACTTGAGTGCAATTGATACAGCTGTCGAAGAACTGAATAGTACTGTTCAGCCTGTGGCGCAAAAAATGTATGAAGCTAGTGCAGCTGAACAACAGCAGCAAGAGCCACCACATGCAGAAGCTGCATCAAATAGTGAAGACGATGTCATTGACGCCGACTTCGAAGTGAAAGAGTAAACCGGTGTGCGGATTCGCACGCTAGTCTGCTACTACTCAACGGGGCTAGGGGATTGTATCCTTTAGCCCCGGCATGCTTTTTGCCCTACCTAGCAGATGATTGAAACTAAATGTCTTAGTAAGCAGTACGGTCGCGTTCAGGCGCTTGACCAACTGTCAATTACTGTCGCTGGTGGCGAAATATTAGGTTTTTTAGGGCCGAATGGTGCAGGTAAATCGACGGCTTTAAAGATTTTAAGTGGTTATTTGCCGCAAACTAGCGGCGAGGCTTTTATTGACGGATTGTCTTTGCGGCAAAACTCGTTGCGTGCCCGTGCCTTGGTTGGTTATTTGCCAGAAAACTTCGTTGCGCCATATGAGTTATTTGTAGCAGAGTATCTCAATTACCGCGCTGGGCTAAAACAAGTTCCTCGCGCTCAGCGTCAAGCTGAAGTTATGCGCGTAATGCAGCTAGTAGGCATTGCTGATCGATCTAGGCAAAGATTCGATGCATTGTCAAAGGGTTTTAAGCAGCGATTGGGTGTCGCAGATTGTTTGCTAGGTAACCCACCGGTCTTAATTATGGACGAGCCCTTTTCTGGTTTAGATCCATTACAGCGTCAAGATTTCCGGCAAATTCTTGTAAGCCTAAAGCAACAGAATAAGGCAATTTTGTTTTCTTCACATGTTTTGCCTGAAGTGGAAGACATTGCCGATAGAGTTCTTATTATTCACAAGGGCAAAACTCGCGTGGCAGCTAGTGTTGACGAACTACTCGCAGACCATCAGAAAATTATTATCGCGATTGATGGCGACCCGCAGCAGATTATTGGCAAGCTGAAAGGCTGCGCAGACACTCTTGGTAGTTTCGATGTTATACGTGATAATCTTTATTCAGCTGAAATAGCTGCTGAAAATCGTAATCAATGTCTTAAGCAGTTGCTGGAATCCGGCCTTGCTGTAATTAGTTTCTCACCATCAAAACGCGATCTCGAAGATGTGTTTTCTGATTTTGTCACCCTGCAAGTAGAGGATCAATAATGGTTTCATTTTTTGCTTTATTTCGAAAAGAATTATTCGCTTTGAGTGTTTCACCATTTGTCTATGTCCTGCTTGGCGTTTGGTTCGCTCTTAATGGCATGCTTTTCAACATCAGTCTTGACACTCAATATATTCAAGCTGATCTAAGCTTGTTGCCACCGTACCTTTTTGGCTCCGGCATGTTGGTGTGGTTGCTGCTGCCAGTGTTTCCGCCTTTGCTTTGCTTAAGATTGTTTGCAGAAGAGCACCGAATCGCTACCCTTGAACCACTATTAACAGCACCAATAACCGATACTGCTGTCGTACTTGCAAAATACTTTGCTGCCTGTCTATTCTTTTTAATCTTCTGGGCCGGATTGCTATTTTTCTTTTTAGTGCTTGACCTTAACGGCGCCAATCTAGATTGGGCACGAATTATTGGCGGGTTTATCGGCTCATGCCTGATGAGCTTTTTGTTCATTGCTACAAGCCTATTCGCATCTTCGTGGGGGGGTAACCTGGTGTTGGCAGCCGGAGGCGGAGCCGCACTCAACTATACTATGTTGTTCGTGCCGGCATTATTTCAGTACCAAGATAGTTTGCTCGGCGAAATATCTCGCAACTGCCATTTGCCAAACTTGATTAGTAATGGCTTTGCATCTGCTTTGATTGACAGCTATTCAGTGCTTTACTTAATTCTGCTTAGTGCATTGTTTTTGTTTTTGACTTATTTACGTCTAATCTCAAGAAGGTGGATCCCATGAGTCGCCGTTTGATATTAGTGTCAATTTCTTTAGGCTTATCGCTTGCTGCGAGTGCGCTCACTATTGGGTGTCTATACGTTTTTTCTTCACCTCAGGCGCGCCTACGGTACGATTTATCGACTGATCAAACCAATGGTGTAAGTGATAGAGTTCTTAAGGCATTTGCGGGAATAAACCAGCCGGTCAAGCTTACAGCTTTCTTATATAGTGAAGATGACAACTTGTTATCGTTCAACTCTAATGTCTATATGCGCGCCCACGACCGCTTGCGCTTGCTAATTGACGATTTAAGCGCGCGCGCCGGCAGCAATTTTTCTAGCTTGATCGTTGACTCGAACAGCCCTCTTGTAGAACAGCAACGATTGCAGCAGCTCTATCAGCGGCAACTAGGTGAGGTTGTAGTCCTTTCTACGGCAGATAACCATGTAGTCCTGCAATTCGACGACATGTTCGAAGTTAGTCAAGCTGTAGTCGACAAGAAGATGCCATCAAGATTGCGTCACGAGCGCGTTGATGCTGCTCTCGGAGACGCTGCTCGGCGGTTGTCTAATGCCGACCCGTTTGAGATTGCTGTAGTAAAGTCAGTGGCTGACGATAGTAAATTACAGCCATTCCTTGAATTCCTAGAGCGTGAAGGTCATCAGGTCGAACACCTCCAGTCATTTGCGCAGGTTGCAGAACATGACTTAGTTATTATCCCAGGGCAAACAGTGTTGATGCTGCCTGCAGATTTAGCTGCTGCTGAAAACTGGGTTGCCGACGACAAACGCCTTTTCCTTGCTTTAGGTGCATTCGCCCCAGATGAAATCGTTGCCCAATGGAATGAAATTCTTAGTGAGCGTGGCGAGGGTTTTGCAGAAGGCCTGTTATGCGAGGCAATTCCGATTGCTGGAGCACTGATGGAGGGGCGTGCTGAATGTGCAGTGTTAGAAATTAATGCAGGGCAAATTAGTGGTCAGCACAAAATTAACTTTCCGCTTATTAGAGCCCAGCGCAGCCTCTTATTCGCCGGCACGCGCCCGGTGTTATTCGGAAATACTACTAATAAATATAGTCAGTCTAGATTGCTGCGCACGTCCCCAAACGCATGGATAGACAACCCAATGACCGGTTCACAATTTGCACGTGATATCAGCGAGAAATCAACAATCTACCCCATTGCCGTGGTGAGTAGCGCCTGGGGAGACAAGCCGTCCCTGCGAGCAGGACGTTTAATGTTGATTGGCTCTGATGAGGTTATGGGGGGGCACTTAGCCTTCAATAAAGATTGGTTAGCTACATCAATTATGTTTTTGCTTGGTGATGAACTTGAGAAAACTGGCCTGCGTAGCATTAGCGAACTGCCTTTTCATCCTTCGCGAGATTCTTTAGTGACAATAAAAGCAATTTCTTTGTATTTGTTGCCGGGCATCTGTTTCTTGCTATCAATTATCATCTGGCTACGTCGTAAATAATGTCTAAATACAAACTGTTTGTCCTAAGTATAATATTTGTTTTGTTTGCCGCAGGACTAGTTTTCTTCAATGCTAAACTCAAGTCGGATAACACCGTTCTTAAAGATTTGCCAGCAGCTCTTTTTCCCGATGTTAACGATTTGACAGAGATAAAAATTTCTCGTCCTCGCTATGGGAATAAAGTTGTACTTAGTGTCATCGACAATTACTGGAAAATTAGCGAGCCTTTAGTTGACATTATCAATCAATCAGCTCACAAACTTTTACTTAATGAATTGGCGCAATTGCGTTTTTTCTCAGTGCCGGCCAATTTGACTACCCAGTCTCTTTCTGATTTGGGGCTGGCTTCCCCAGATTTTGTTATTGAAGCTGAGACAACGAATTCATCTGTTAGTACGTTGCTTATTGGGTCACAGGCTGTGCAGTCAGATTTATACATCGCTTCTTATGATGGCCAACTTTGTATGGTTCCTAGTAGTTTAATATCTCTTATTTCTCGTCCCATGGAATCATGGCGTGACAGTCGCTTGTTGAGTTTGCGCAAGAAGGCGCTAACTGTAAGCTGGGAAGCTGTCGATGAAAACCTATCTTTTGTTGCCAATCTAACCTCGGGCAGATGGCGATTCTCAGCCCCTTTTGATGGCTTGTTAAGCGAGTCCGGCTCTGCCGCCTTGAATGCTCTAGTCGGCACACAGCTGGTATCAATTGGTGCGCCACTACCAGCCACGGGACAATTTTCAGTTAAACTAGGAGAGCTGTCGGTTAGTGACGGTCTAGATACTGCTACGCTAGAGGTTTATAAAAATGCTGTGGTCTCTAATCGACGTAATTATGTAATGCATATTTCTTCGAAGCGTTTGTTGGTGTTAGGGAAAACGCCATTACGGTTGCGCAGCAAGCGCATTCTAGACTTCAATCCCCAGCATTTAGCATCACTGCAAATTAACCTTAAAGACAAAGAGCATGTGATAACTAAGTCAGCAACTAATTGGGTAGATCGCAAATCAGACGCCGTCTATTTAGACTCGCAAATTTCATCTCTGATAGAAACATTGCGCCTCACAGAATACGGTGCTGAAACAAAGCCTCGTCCGCAGCGGACACCTGATGGCTTAATCGCATTGTCGATATCACGCTTGCCGCAGATTGACAAATGTCCTCAGTTTTTATGGTGGGTTGATGATGCAGGCCGCAATTGGATATGCGACAAAAACTCGCAAACTGTTTATTCGAGCGAAAATAATTTTGAGCTTGGTGTGCGCTCAATTGTCGCGACTGAGGACTAACTTAATCGCCTGTGGGTAGGTAATTAACTCTGCCTTAAACACAGCTTCGGCTATTTGCTTTACGCCGAAATCTTTTTCTAACTGGACTGCTGTTTGCAAAATTATCTCTCCTCTGTCGTATTCGTCAGAGGCATAATGTACAGTGCACCCACTGATCAAAGAGCCTGAGTCTTTTACCGCTTGGTGAACATGGTTGCCATAGTAGCCTTTGCCGCCAAAGTCGGGTAACAGTGCCGGATGAATGTTAAGCACTTTGTTTTCAAGCTCGGCTGGTATTGGTAGTAACTGTAGCCAACCAGCAAGAACAACCAAGTCGGCGCGCGCTTCAAAGATGGCTCCTAGAATTAGTTTGTTGCGCAGTTCGGCATCTGGATGGCTAGCAGGGCCAATAATTAAATATGGCAATTTTAATTGTTGGCAGTGTTGGACCGCCTTGACGTCTGCCCGAGAAATGATCACTAGGCTTATTGAAGCGTCTAAATAACCATCACATATTCGCTGATGTATATTTACTAGCGTTCTGCCTGAACCTGATGCAAGAATAACTAAGTTACTCATTGGAATTAAAGGCGACGCTGCCTAAGCTTGACCAAGCTGCAATAAGGCTGTACTCGCTAAGGAACAAGTCAAGCAATTGTAGGGCAGAATAATCGTTGCCGAGGATTAGCTGCTCAACGATGCCGACCGATCTCTTTAATGCTAAAAACTCGTTGCTAAGACTTGGGTCAAGTTCTATTGATGAGAATAGTTGAATCCACTGCGATTGGAGTTGCAACAATTCTTTAAAGTCGTCATCGGAGTAAACAGCAGAGTTTCTTAGTTGTTCAGCAACTTGAGCAACCGCGATGGATACACTTAGAGCCTGAAACTCGGGATTGTTGCTAAGGTTGATATCGAGGTCTATTAATAATTGCTGCCAGTTAGTGGGCTCAAAAAAGACTGTCCACTTGCGATGTTCAGGCGTTTTCTTGCCACGCACTAACAACCTAATGTTAATGCCATCAGCAGTTATGTTATTCACTTCGGTACGTTTTTTGCCAGTGATTGGGTCTGTGATACTCGATTTGTCTAGGCGCAGCGCAGAGAACAAACTTTGTTGAGCATCTGCTGCTCGGCGCAAAAGTGTTTTAGAACTTTGAAGATGACTTAATAATTCTATTGGGGCTATTTTTAGCAATTCACTGTCGATGCCAAGTGATGCTTCTTGCAGGTCAAAGGTATTGGTAGGCAAAAAAACTTGTTGATAAAACGTGGTGCGGAATAGAGTGCGCTTTTCTAATGACAATTTATTGCTGTAAGCGGCAACGGCATTATGTAGTTGCAGTTGTAAAGCATCTAAGTTTTTATTCCATTCTTTTGGGTATACGCGCCCGTCTTCGAGCATGCCTGACAAATTATCTAACTTGGATTGAGCATCTTCAAAACCATTGGCTGCAAGTAGTTCGGGAAAGTTGTTTTCTAAATCAACTATGTAGCTGTCAAACAGATTGTAGCAATAATCGATTATCGACTGTTGACGCGCAACATCCAGCTGTGAAGAAGACACTAGCTGGATGGCATCAGTTAACTGCGATGCGCTGACTAGCTCAGCTGCGCGCAAGGACAGCTGAGAAAACAATTCTTCGGCCGCTTGTTTTTGGGCGTCGACCTCGGGTTTGACTTCTGGCTCGGTTTTGCTTTGAACCTGATCCGCACGCTGCTGTGCATTGTTGCTGCGAAGCCGCTCATTTTCTTTTTGAAGCTCGGCTGCCTGCGCAGTGGCGCTATCGTCAACAATAATTTTTTCAACGACTTTGGTTTCTTTCGGCTGATTTCTAAAATAGATAGCTGACCCAGTTGCGCCAACGGCAAGCACCGCCGCTGAAATCAACAGCAAGGGGGAGCGTCGAGGAGGTGCAAGGATGCTATTGCAGAACTCAATGATTTCATCAGCAGTTTGCGGTCGGTCATCTTGTTGTTTTTCCATTAACCATTCGACAAGCAGTTGAGTTTCATTGCTACAAGCGTCAACATAGTCTGATAGTAGTGGCGTGTCAGCATCACGGTGCTGCATTAAAATTTCTCTGACAGTCCCGCCACCAAATGGCAAATCTGCTGTTAAGAGGCGGAACAGGGTAGCGCCAAGACTATAAAAGTCACTGCGCTGGTCAACCAATTCTGGGTCTGACACTGCTTCTGGAGGCATAAAGTGGGGCGTCCCTCCGACTTCATTATCGCTAACCAATTCTCTTGTAGACGACATGCCAAGGTCGGCCAGCTTTACCAGGCCATCTGCGGTAAACATTAAATTTTCTGGCTTGATATCACGATGAACAAGCCCGTGAGCAGCAGCATACTGCAATGCCTCAGCAACTTGGCAAACAATGTCAACGGCACGCTCTTCAGAAAAATTGCCGAAGTCTTTTAAATGTAATTCGGCATCACCGCCATCAACAACCTCCATGCTAAAAAAGTGGACGCCATTTTCTTCGCCAACCGAATAAACCTGAACTAGGTTTGGGTGGGACATGCGTCCAGCGGCAATTGCTTCGCGCTTGAATGCTTCAACGGCAGCGTCTCCGCGTTCTACCGATTTTGAGTTAAGTACCTTTAGCGCTACTTGGCGCTGCAGGTCAATTTGCAGCGCTCGATAGACAATTCCGACGCCACCACTGCCAAGGCGCTCTATGATTTTATGCCCAGCAATAGTCGTACCAACCAGTGGGTCGACAATCTGCAGCTGCGCATCAATTACCAAATCAATTTCAATTTCACCGCACACGAGGGCGACGCCTTGCCGCGGAGAAATTTCTACAACTTGACTTTCGTTTTCGCCAACAAATAGCTTACATTGGCCACTAGCAACACATTTGTACAAGCCACTTTCAGTAAATGAAATGCTAAGCCCATCTCTATTATTGGGGCTAGTCGAAAGTCGGTCAAGGCAATCGTCGTTAAGTAACATATGCAACGTTCCACCAGCGAACTTAAAAGCTCCTGAAGATGTTTCGCTATTCCATATTAGTTTGGCCGACATAGGTGTATTTTAACGCTGCACAGGGAAAATTGCTCGTCCAAGTCTCACTAGATTTGCACCTTGAGTAATAGCGATTTCAAAATCAGAACTCATCCCCATAGAGAGGATGGCATCGGTCTTCAGATAATTACGTATTTGCAAACCTTCAAAGCAAATGCGTATCTTTTCAAAATCGCGGTTTAGTTGCGATTCACTGGCAGAGGCAGTGGCTAGATTCATTAACCCTTTTAGTTTGATGTTTTCTAAGCCTGCCAGTTGCTCACAGAAAGTTTCGACATTACTAATATCAAGCCCATAGCGTCCATCGCTTGGGTTGTGATTAACTTGCAGTAGTACATCTAATTGCTTGCCGGTTTCACTGAGCACTCGTTGAATCCGCTCAGCTGTTTTGAAGTCGCCGAGGGCTTGGTATAGGTTGCAGGCTGCCACTCCGCGACGCACTTTTTTACCTTGCAGCGGTCCGAGTAGGTGCCACTCGGCATTAGGCAGGACTGACCGATGTTGTTCTAGGGCTTGAACTCGGTTATGCCCGTAGATGCGCTGACCGGCCTCAAATGCAGCCAGCAAATCATGATCTGTGGCGGTTTTGGCGACAGCAATCAATTTAACAGCACCAGAATCACGGCCGCTGCGTAGCGCAGCATCGCTGATTTTCTGATTAACAATGTTTAGGTTGTCGGAGATGGTAGGCATGATTAAAATTCTCGACCTAGGATACACATCATGCTAGTAGGAGTCCCCAAAGAAATTAAAGTTCTTGAGTCGCGCGTCGCTCTCACCCCAGGTGGTGCAGCAGTGCTATGCGGTCAAGGCCATCAAGTTGTCATTGAAAAAGCAGCCGGTATTGGCTCAGGTTTCGGCGATCAACAGTACATCGACGCTGGTGCGGCTATTTTGCCGTCGGCGGCTGAGGTGTGGTCACAGGCAGAGATGATTCTTAAAGTGAAAGAGCCGCAGCCGAACGAGGTGGCGATGGCACGTAAGGGTCAAACAATCTTTACTTATTTTCATTTGGCGGCCGACCGCGAATTAACTCTCGGGTTAATTGATTCTGGCTCTCACTGTTTTGCCTATGAAACTCTCGACAGCAATGGCACCTTGCCTTTGCTTACACCAATGTCAGAGGTGGCGGGGCGTATGGCGGTTCAAGAAGGGGCCAAGGCGATCCAAGCTCCAGAGGGCGGACGTGGTGTTCTGCTAGGTGGCCTTCCAGGTGTTGCACCCGCGAAAGTAACTATTCTTGGTGGTGGTGTCGTCGGCACTCAAGCAGCTCATATGGCGGCAGGCCTAGGTGCTAATGTGACCATTTTAGATATCGACCTCGACCGCATGCGTTACCTCGAAGACGTCATGCCTGCAAATGTAACAACTGTCTATTCAAGCCCGCAGGCAATTCAAGACTTACTGCCAACAACAGATCTCTTGGTGGGTGCAGTTTTAATTCATGGAGCTAAGGCACCAAAATTAGTTACTCGCAAAGACTTGGTAGTGATGCAAAACGGCGCAGTGATTGTCGACGTTGCAGTTGACCAAGGCGGGTGCATTGAAACATGTTCGCCTACAACCCATGCCGAACCAACTTTCGTAATTGATGGTGTAGTCCATTACTGCGTGGCCAATATGCCAGGAGCAGTTCCGCGCACATCCACTTTTGGCTTAACGAATGCTACTCTGCCTTATATTTGTAAATTGGCACAGTTGGGTGCTAAAGAGGCATTGTTGAGTGACGCCGAAATGCGTTCGGCGGCTAACATCATTGACGGAAAGCTTTGTTATCAAGCCGTCGCTGATGCTTTTGATTTAGATAACTACAACGTTGCTGACTTAGCCGCAGCTCTTTAATGAGTCCTTTTTCGTTGCTGTTGGTGTTGGCCGTCATCCAGGGCTTGGCTGAGTTCTTACCAATATCATCGTCAGGGCATTTAGTCATTGCGCAGCGCCTTCTCCCCGGCGGTGCCGAGTTGTCAGACGGTATCGGTGTAGAAATTATGCTGCACCTCGGCACTTTGGTAGCTGTGCTTGTGCATTACCGTAAACGAATACAGCTGTTAGTGCGAGGCATTTTCGGTCAAGGCGATAGCGTGGTTGAACAGCGTTCGTACTTAGCAAAGTTGGTAGTTGCAACATTGCCAGCGGTGATTGCCGGTTTATTTGTTTTTGATACCGATAGCTATTTGTTTAATTCGTCGACCACTGCTGCATACGGCTTACTGTTCACCGCAGCAGTATTGTTTAGCGCAAGGTTTGCATCACATGGTTCTACCGCAATTAGTTTTTATAAGGCAGCAGCTGTCGGCCTTGCTCAAGCGATAGCAATTCTGCCAGGCATATCGCGTAGTGGCTCGACAATAATTGCAGCTCGGCATTTAAAAATTGCTCCGCAGCAAGCAGAAGATTTTAGTTTTATTATGGCGATTCCCACAATTGTTGGCGCGGCTGTTCTTAAACTACCCGACGCTGATTTTTCAACGCTTGCGCCATTAGATTTAGGCTGTGCGTTAATGGTTAGCTTTGTCGTCGGGCTGTTTGCGCTTAAAGTTGTGCACAAGGTGGTGCAGAAACGCAAGATGTACTTGTTCGCCCCTTATTGCTTGCTGGTTGCGATATTCGTCTTAGCGAGCACTTGACTTTATCGAAAGAGTTAGTCTTTAGTTGTTCCGGCGATAAGTAGCTACCCAGCCACTAAGTGCAGGCCCCGGACATTCGGTACTTTTTAATTCTTTGTGTCCGTAGACATTTGAACTTTTTATCGAATAATTACTACGCAAAGAATCGACAAGTTCAGTAAGTGCAGAAAGTTGTGATCCGGAAGGAGCTTGTGCTGCAATGTAATCTTTGCCGCGGCTTGGTTGCGACACGAAATTACCGAGTAGGCAAATGCCAATATTGCCGATGTTGTTCGAACCTGATGCATGTGCTCCTTGGTAGTCAAGTGAGCGTCCAGCTATTACATTTCCCGCGCGATCAATCAAAAAGTGATATCCGATATCAGCCCATCCAGGTGAACGTTCATTCATATGCTGGTCTTGGATGTTTTTAACTTCTGCGCCTGAAGCAGCTGCTGAGTTTGAATAAAAAGGCTCTGCAGTGTGGTGTACTGTAATGCGAAATGGCGCTGTCATCGCGTCACGGTTCGAACGAATTCTTGATGCACGCCAATCGTCACGCGTCATATCAACGTGGATGCCACTGCCATAATTGCCAGCGGTATGACGCGGCGATTTTAAACTTGCGGACTCAAGGTATATACTCATGCGCTTCGCCACCGCCGGATTGCTAACCGTCGTCGGGTTACCTTGATAAGCAGACATTAAATACGACGCTTCAGCTTTACTGACTGCATCTAGATTATTGACAGAAAGTTGTAAGTGCTTGATGCCAAGGCTTGGCTGGGCTGTTAAGAAATAACTTAGTCCGATACCTTTTTCAGAGCGCGCTATTTCACTCGCCGAAAGGTGGCCACCTAAGGCCTGGTAAAAAGAAACACGTGCTACATCGGGTTGTTGGTTCTCTAGTTGCAACTCGCCAATAATTAGGAATGCTTCTGCACGGTCTTCAGCCGACATTGCCGGGATCTTCTTGCTCCAGTGGTCGATTTTTTGTTGGAGGCTAAGGCCAGCTGCTGGTGATAATACCGGCGGGGCAAGACCAACCGGTGGAGATTTGTGGGTCACGGGTGCTGCACAAGAGGCAGCAATTAACAGGCTAAAAGTAGCAAGGGGAATGCGCATTCCTAAAGAGTAACCAATTTGCACTATCAATTTCTATAGAGTATTTTTAACATAATGGTATGAGAGGTAAGTTCTGGGTCTTCGAGGGCATGGATGGTGCGGGTAAAAGCACCCAAGCCAAGCTATTGTTCGACAAATTAGCTGCGGCAGGGCGTAATCCTATCCATGTCAGAGAACCAGGCACAACAGCGCTTGGCGAATCTCTGCGTGAGATGTTGCTTAGCGCCGACCGTGACGATTGGCACCAGCGATCTGAGGCGTTGCTGTTCTTTGCTGCGCGTAACGAATTGCTCAGACAACAGATATGCCCAGCACTAGATTCTGGCAATGATGTGATTTGCGACCGCTTCACTCCATCAACAGTAGCATATCAGGCCAAAGAGCCCAGTGATTTCGACTTTATCTTCGGCATTCACCAATTGGTCGTCGGGCAAAATGCGCAGCCAGATGGGGTGATCATTTTTGATTGCGAGCCAGAAACTAGTTATCACCGAGTATGCGAGGCTGGCAGTACAGACGGTTTTGAAAATCGTGGCATTGCTTTTCAGCGTAAAGTTCGCAGCAACTATAAAGAATTCAGCAAAAGATTTCCTGAAACTACCTTAGTGGTAGATTGCGAAAATCGCAGCATCGACGACATTCATCAGCAAGTTTGTGCTTGGATTGAGCACCGCCGTGATGTTTGACCAGCGCTTTGCCACCGAACTAGAGCGCAATCACCTTGCTGACACTTACTTGTTTTTAGGTGGCTCGCCAACCCGTTTGCGCGAGCTTGCTTTGCAATGCGCCTCGCTGCTACTTGAATGCAAGGGTGATATTCAAAAGCATGCCGATTGCACAATTTTTGATCCGCAACAGCTAGGCGTTGATGGATTGCGCGTCGAACATATTAGCCAGCGTAATGACAAGGTCCAATCGCTTGAGCAGGCATTGCGTTACCGTGCTGTAGGTCAAGGGTATCGTGCAATAATTATTTACGATGCCGATTGTATGACAATTGATGCTCAAGGGGCGCTATTAAAAACAACCGAAGAGCCACCGCCTAAGACGATAATGTTTTTTACAGCAACATCTTTAACGGCACTTACGCCAGCCTTTATTTCTCGTTGCAGGATTTGGCGAGTTGCGCAAACCACGACTCAAGACGCGGCACGAATTGCTGCAAGTGCTGGCATTTCCGATGAGCAATACAGCCGCTTGTTGCAAGTGTTCGGAAACCGCGATGTCGTCCTCGAGCTCGACTTAAAAAAGCGTCAGCATGTAATAGAAATAATCGCGAAGTTCGATGCTTGGGCGCGCGGCGAAATTGATAGCGAAAACTTAGTCGGGTTTGACCAAGGCATAAAACATGCGGCCAAACGCGAATCAGCTATTTATGACTTGTCGGTTATTAGGGCTTTGTTAGCTAGTTTAGAACTAAATGCTGGCTCACTTTCAAAACAAGCCATATGGCTTGATGCTATTGATCAGGGTCTAACTTTATTACAGTCCCAAGTGAATCCCGACTTGGTTTTACAAAATACTTTTGATTCGTTAACGCTCTGATAGCCTTGTTTTCGAGGGGCATTCAAATAGCGACTTACTATATGAGTAGATTACAGAAATAATCCATTATTTGGGGCAAACGCATTGGCTAATATCCGATAGTTAAATCACCTCAGGGTTAAAAATGTCTCATAGCAAAATCAAACCACTCATTCAAGAATTGCGGCGCCATACCGGCTACCGTTTTCCACTAGAGGCTTATATTTTCGTCCTAGAGGCGCTTGATTACACTATTTACATGCAAGGCAATACCGGTGGACCTCTCGTGTCCTCGCATATAACGCCTTCTGAGTTGCTTGATGGCATTAAACGCTATGCTAGTGAAGAATTTGGCTTTATGGCACCATTTACCTTTAATTCATGGGGAGTCAGCGAAACTGCAGATTTTGGCACTCTTGTGTTTGACATGTGCGCTGCAGGACTGTTAAATAAAACAGAGTCAGACAAGCGGTCAGACTTTGCTAATGGTTTTGACTTTAAATTAGCGTTTTCCAATAGCCATCCATCATCACAGTTATGAAAACAGCAAACCTGGTACGCGCCCTTGTGGTGTTGTTTAGCCTGTGGCTAGTCTGGGTTTTGCGTAAGGTAACTGTGCCTCTTTTAGGCGCCTATTTGTTTATGCTAGTCTTGCAGCCATTGCAGCGACGCTTAACGCAAAAACTACCCAGCTCCCTCGCAGCTTTAGGATGTGTTTTTGTTTTGCTAGTAGTTCCTCTAGTTGCATTTTTGCCGGCGGCATTTGATTTTCAAAATTTGCTAACCAAGGTGCCGATAGACGATCTTTACGGGTTTAGCTCTCAGCTGCGCACGCAATTTATTGATTGGCATGCCTCACTCCCGGCATGGCTTGCAAATATGTTCGACCCGTCTAGCTTCGAACCTAAACAATATATTGAAGCTATTAATGCCCAAGTACATCTTGCCGGCAGTGGTCTTGTTCAATTCTTTGGTGGTATGTTTGGCATCGTTTCAAGCATGGTCTTGCTGCCTATTTTTCTGTACTTTCTTTTGCAAGGCGGCCCGTGGTTGTTGCGTATTCGTCGCGAACTTCCACAATCTTGGCACCCATATTTCGATCGCATCCTGCCGCAAATCGAGGCGATTTCTACCAACTACCTAGTTGCTAGGGTAAAAGTTGCCGTTGTGAAAATGGTAATTGCGTGGGCAGCATTACTTTTGCTAGGATTTCCTGGAGCCTATTCGTTAGCAGTTGCTGTTGGCGCTTTATCATTATTGCCCGTGCTTGGACCACTCGTTGGTTTTGTCTTGTTGGCAATTGTTGGTTTTGCCGATGGCGGAATAAGTGGCGGTGGTGTAAGCGGATTTATAGTGGCTGGAGTGATTTACGGTGTCCTTGAAGTAGTTGAAGCCTACGTGTTAATCCCGCGTTTTGTTGGGCAAGGCCTTGGCTTATCCGATTTTGCTGTGATATTAACTATTTTATGTGGTGGTGCATTGCTTGGTATTCTTGGGCTAGTACTAGCCGTTCCGGTAGTTGCCGTTTCTCGGGTGCTCTACGCCGAGTTTGTGCGACCAGTGATGAAAGATGGTGTAATTGTTGCTGATGAAGCAACTTGAGTATAACCAGTTAATTGGCTTTAAATTTAATAGCCCACAGCTCGTAACAAACAATTGTGCCCACGTGTTTGGTGGGCGCAACCGTGACGACGCCGGAAACTTTTCGTTTAGCGGAGGTCGCGACATTCTCGCCGCGCAACGAGTTCGAGCAAACTGGTGTGACTATTTATCGGCCAACCCCGCGCATCTAGTAGTTGGCGGCCAAACCCACACCGCTAATGTTCAAGTAGTTGATTACAGCCACCAATCGCGCGGCGCCCTCACACCAAGCAGTGTAATTGCTGATTGCGATGGCTTGCTCACTACTTGCCCTAATCTACCTTTATATATCGGAGTTGCCGATTGCTCTGCAGTGCTATTGTCATCGCCAACTGCAGTCGCAGTAGTGCATGCTGGATGGCGTGGCTTAGAGTCACAGATTATTGATGTGGCAATTTCTAAAATGGTTGAGCAGGGATCGACTCTTGATGAAATATGGGGTGGGGTGGCGCCATGCATTCGCGCACAGTCGTACGAGGTTGGTCCAGAGGTTGCGAGGCAATGCCCCGACTCGGCCAAATACCGTGGACGCGCTGACCGTTGGCAAGTCGACATTGCGCTTTGGGCTCAACAACAATTGCTCGACTGTGGCCTGCTGCCCGAAAATGTTGAACTAAGCAAAATTGACAGCTATAGCGATCAACGGCTATTCAGCCACCGCCGGCAAGGAGCAGCAGCAGGACGCAATGGCTTGCTTGCCATGTTAGTCGACGATAGCGACTAATTCAGAGTATTCATCTAGTTCTGAATAATTAATATTACTATTAGTAAGCAAGTGTTTAATTGCAGTGCGTAACACTGGGTCTTCTACGTAGTCACCAAAGAAGCCGTTACCAGGAAAGGTTTCGCCACGAGCATCAGAAACTTTTGAACGCAGATAGCGGCGCACCCAGCGACGAACAATTTGTGAGTCTAACTCAGTATCTAATTGGTCGTAGAAGCCATTCCAGTCGGGGTATAGCGCAGTTTTGTGAAAATCGTTGACAGCTAATTTCACAGCCTGTTGCGGATGCTCTTCGAATAGCTTTTTAGCGTAACCCTGAATTAAATCTTCTTCGAGTAGATGCGAAACCTCGCGAGCCTCGATGTATGAAACCTCGTCAAAAGATGATTCAATGTCTGGAGCAACACCACCTCGCTTTACAATTTTACCGTCATGGTCGCGTTGAGTGTGAATCGTGGACCCGTCAGGTAAATAGTAGTAAGCAATTGTTAGCTTCACCCGGTCGCCGTAGTCGTATTGGTTATTGCCATTACTATCAACGTATTCTTCCCAATCGTCGTGGATGCGGTTGGCTGAACCTTCAACTTTAGTGTCTGTGAACTCTTCGTCTTTCGATGTAGACATTCGCAATATTCGTTGCACCGATCCTTTGCCAAAGGTGCGTTCACCAATTGTAGTAGCACGTCCGTGGATTGATAGCGCGCCTGCAACGATCTCAGAAGCAGAGGCGCTGTGATTGTTTACCAAAATTGTAAGTGGCACATTTTCATCGACAAAGGCGGGCGCACGAGTTTTTTCTTCCTTGTCACTACCAAGTCGTGATTTAGTTGTAACAATTAATTTGTCGGCAGGCAGAAAAAGATCACAAATGTCAACGGCTTCATTTAAATAGCCACCTGGATTGTTGCGCATATCAAGCACCACGCCATTAAGAGGGCCTTGCTGTTTAGCCTCGGAAATAACACTAAACAAACGAGATGCTACGTCCGCAGAAAAACCAATTAACTCGATGTACAGAATTCCGCCTGGCAAAACTTCGCTTTTAACAACAGGGATTTGGATTTGCTCGCGAACAACATCAAAGAACTGTGGTTCAGACCAGCCGCGTCTGACAACTTCAAGGTTTACTGAAGTGCCCGGAGGACCTTTTAGACGTTTTATTATTTCTGCGTTCGGTTGATCGTTTGTGCTCCAGCCATCGACTGTTATTATTTTGTCTTCACTGAGTAGGCCAGCAGCGTACGCTGGGCCAGAGTAAATGGGCCGAGTAATAGTGAAAAAACCATCAACAGTGCTTACGTAGGCGCCGATGCCTCCGTATTCTTGAGTCATGCCAAACATGAAATCACTGTACTCTTCTCCGGAAAAATAAGTGGAGTGTGGGTCTAACAAGCGCAGCATGCCATCTGCGGCAGCACCGATAAGTTCTTGGCGAGAATAGTTTTCTCCTTCCATGTGCTGACTTTTTACTCGAATTAATAATTCTTTAATTGGGTCAAGTTCGCTGGCATCACCGCTGTCTTTAAGCGAAAGATCAGGCTCGTGGAGCTTCTGCAGAGCATCTAGTTTTGAGCGAAAATACTGCTCTTCATTTATAGAGTTCAATAATGCTTGGGCCAAAACTGCATCGGCATTAATTTGACTCGCAACCGCTTCGAGCAAGATTATTTCATCAGCGCTAAGTGGGGCATTGGTTCTAGCCAATGCTAAAACCGCCTTAGATGCTAGGCGTTGGTCGCTGGAAAAACTTGCACTACGCAACTCACGCAATGAAGCTCGGCGAATAATGGCGGGGCCGTTAACAGCTAAACACAGTTTGGTTTCAGTCCAGGCATCTATATTGATTGGGTCAAGATTGGCGACCCACTCTTGTAGAGCGGTGCTCGGTTGCTCTGCATCATAGAAGGCGTCCATGCTGCAAACTCTGAGTGCAGCGCGGCTAATTTCATCGTGTTGGGCATTTAACAAACTTACTACGTCTTCAACGTGTAGTGGATTGTCTGAGTAGCCCTGCAGCCGCGCAAAAGCTAAAATCGCGGAATCGTCGGCGCTAATAATTCGTTTGCCTGAATCGATAAGCTGCTTAACGCCAAGAGTCGGTGCCAATTCGTCGGCGAGCTGCAAAATTTGCGCAGGTGAGGCCGTGGCAGCTTCTTCGGCAAGTTGGGAGATTGGGTCTTGCTGAAAGCTAGCTAGCAGCAAAGAACTTAAAACGGTAGGTAGGAAGGGCATTCTTGTGGTCGAAAAGGTTAATCTATTAACGGTCGATGCATAATACTACGCACGACAGCACTAAACATTAATGAAATCTTCGTCAAAATTAACTCATGCCAATGATAATGGCGGCGCTGGCATGGTAGATGTGGGCGCCAAAGAAGTTACAGCACGTTTCGCCAAGGCCGCATGCGACGTCGTCTTTTCGACCGAAGCCTTTTCTGAAGTATTGCTAGGAAATGCTCCAAAGGGTGCGGTCATTGAATGTTCGCGTCTTGCCGGAATCTCGGCGACCAAACGCACCTCTGACTTGATTATTATGTGCCATCCTTTGCCACTTGATTCGGTCGATATCGATATTTTTCCTTGCCCAAGCGGCGAACCGCGAATGATTGTAGAATGTAGTGTAAGTTGTCACGCTAAGACCGGTGTCGAAATGGAAGCAATGACTGGCGCCTCGGTGGCAGCATTAAGCATTTACGACATGACTAAAGCCCTCGACAAATCGATTTCTATTGAAAACTTAAGGTTACTCGAGAAATCAGGGGGAAAAAGTGGTCACTTTCTTGCAAAATAGGGCTCTTGGGTTCTCGAGCCTACCCTTAACCAAAATAAAACATTGGACTTAAAACTAGTAAAAGAATTACTCGCCTTGATGGACGAAGGCGGACTCACTGAATTGCATTACGCACATGGCGAAACTGAAGTGCGCCTGTCGCGGCAGAATGATGGTCCAGCGATTATGCATTCTGTTGCTGCTCCTCAGGTGGCAACTAGTGCTGCGCCTGCCGTAGCTGCCGTAGCTGCTGTGGCTGCTGTGGCTGAACCAGAAGACAATAGCTTGTACTTTAGCTCGCCGATGGTAGGTACCTACTATAGCAAGCCAAACCCAGATTCTGATTCATACGTTGCAGTGGGTGACTCAGTCTCCGGAGACGATGTCATTTGCATTCTCGAAGCGATGAAGGTTTTCAATGAAATACACGCCGAATTTAGCGGAACCATCACTGAGATATTAGTGAAAGATGGCGACACTGTCGAGTTCGGTCAAAACTTGTTTAAGTACAAAGCTTAGTATGTTCAAGCGCATTCTTGTCGCCAATCGCGGAGAAATCGCCTTGCGTATTATTCGCGCTGCCCACGACCTGGGTATCGAGGCTGTAGCTGTGTTTAGCGAAGCTGATCGCGATGCGGCATACGTCAGTGCTGCCGACGATGCTGTTTGTATCGGTCCAGCGCCAAGCAACGAATCTTATTTAGACATCACGCGAATCATTTCTGCCGCAGAAATAACTGGTGCCGAAGCAATTCATCCCGGCTACGGATTTCTTGCCGAGAATGCTCATTTTGCCGAAGTATGTGCAGCATGTGATATCGTATTTATCGGACCATCACCCGCAATTATTGATTCATGCGGCGACAAATCAAACGCCAAAGACACTGCACAGCAAGCTAATGTGCCAGTGGTACCTGGCTCGGATGGTGCTGTTGACGGCCTCGAGCACGGCGCTGAAATAGCTGCAAAAGTTGGCTATCCAGTAATGATTAAAGCAGCAGCAGGTGGCGGCGGACGTGGTATGCGTCGCGCCGACAGCGCTGACGACTTTGCTGCATGCTTTAACGCGGCCCAACAAGAAGCAATTGGTGCCTTTAATGACGACAAAGTATATATCGAAAAGTTTGTTGAAGAACCACGCCATGTCGAGGTCCAAATTCTTGCTGACAACGCAGGGAATATCATTCATTTAGGCGAACGCGATTGCTCGATTCAGCGTCGTCATCAAAAGCTCATAGAAGAATCTCCTTCTCCGGCAACCACTGACGAGATTAGTGCAGCAATGGGGCAGGCGGCAATCAATTTTGCCAAGCAAAGTGGTTATGTAAATGCCGGAACAGTAGAGTTTTTGCTAGACAAACACGGTAATTTCTTTTTCATTGAATTGAATGCTCGCATCCAAGTAGAGCATTGTGTAACAGAGGCTGTAACCGGAATAGATTTGGTTAAGTGGCAAATAATGATTGCCGCTGGCATTGACCTAGACATTTCACAAGACGACATCGTTTTTTCGGGCCATGCCTTTGAGTTTAGAATTAATGCCGAAAATCCAGCGCGCAACTTCGCGCCGGCACCCGGTACAATCACAAATCTTTACTGGCCGGGCGGACGTGGTATCCGACTTGACACACACGTTGGCGCTAATTACAAAATTCCGACTAATTACGATTCGATGATTGCCAAGCTAATTGTACATGGCAAAGACCGCGCAGATGCAATCTTGATTGCTAAGCGTGCATTGCGCGAGGTCGTTGTCGAAGGCCCGGGCATCGCTACCACAGTTCCTTTACATCTCAAAATTCTTGACGACCAACAATTTGTTGACGCCGACTTTGACACTTCTTACCTCGATACTTTTTTAATAAAATAACATGCCACGCGCCGTAGTAGCAGGAGGGTCCGGATTTCTCGGATCTCATTTATGTGATCGCCTCTTAAGCGAAGGCTTTCAAGTTTTAGCCATCGATAATTTTGTCACCGGTAGCCGCAACAATGTTGCACACCTCAGCGACAACGATAACTTTGAATTGTTAGAGCAAGATATTGTTCAACCATTTACTGTCGATGGCGATGTCGATTATGTCTTTAATATGGCATCGCCTGCGTCACCAATCGATTACTTACAAATACCGCTAGAGACTCTGCGAGTTGGCTCAGAGGGTAACATGAACTTACTCGAGTTAGCGCGACTAAATGATGCTGCATTTTTGCAGGCATCAACTTCAGAATGTTATGGCGACCCGTTGGTTCACCCGCAGATTGAGTCTTATTGGGGTAACGTAAATCCAATCGGTCCACGCTCGTGTTATGACGAGTCAAAGCGTTTTGCCGAGGCGATGACAATGGCTTATCACCGTGTTTATGGCTTGAATACTCACTTGGTGCGCATTTTTAATACTTACGGGCCTCGAATGCGCCTTGACGACGGACGCGTGGTTCCTGCTTTGATGTGTGGCGCAATTCTTGGCGAACCACTTACCATTAACGGCGACGGCAAACAGACGCGGTCTTTTTGTTATGTATCTGATTTGATTGATGGCATTTTCAAATTAATGATGTCCGATGAACACTTGCCAACAAACGTAGGTAACCCAGTAGAAATGACTATCCTTGAATTCGCAGAAACAGTAAACAAAGTTGTCGGGTCTGCGCATTCAGTAGAATTTAGGGCTATGCCAGAAGACGATCCACAGGTTCGGCGTCCAGACATTTCAAAGGCTAAACAAGTTCTCGGATGGCAGCCCAAAATTGCCTTACAGCAAGGATTAGAAATGTCACTCGAGTATTTCCAAACAGCTCTAAAGGCAAGAAAATAAATGTGCGGAATTGTAGCAGCAGTCAGCAAAAGTAACGACGTCCGAGCAGATGTGCTTGTGGGACTAAAAACGCTTGAATACCGCGGATACGATTCTGCTGGCATGGCGGCTTTGCACCAAGACAAAATTTTTATCCGCCGCAAGATGGGCAAGATAGCTAATCTCGAACAAGAGTTGCTTCAAAATCAACTTCCAGAGTCAACACAGGTCATTGCGCATACACGTTGGGCGACTCATGGTCCACCTGCCGACCGTAACGCCCATCCTCATTGTGACGACCAGCAGCAATTAGTAATAGTTCATAATGGTATTATCGAAAATTATTTAGAATTGCGACAACAGCTTTCCAGTCTAGGACATAGTTTTAGCACTGATACCGATACTGAAATTTTGGCTAACTTGATTGCGATGCATATGCGGCAGGGGCAAAATTTGCATTCCGCAGTGCGTGCTGCTTTAGATAAAGCATCAGGTGCCTATGGTTTGGTTGCGATGGCTGCCAATGAGCCTGATGTGCTTGTTGTTGCGCGGATGGATAGTCCTTTAGTTATTGGAGTCGCTAGCGACGCACGTTACGCCGCCTCTGACATGCCAGCCTTATTGCATTTAACTCGCGAATTTTTGATTTTAGAGAATGGCGAAAGTGCTGTTTTAACACCTGATTCTCATAAGGTTTACGATGTTGGTGGTAATGAAATCTCACGTGATTTGTTGCACTGCGACTGGACACCAGAAGAGGCCGAACGCGGTGGCTACCCGCACTTCATGCTAAAAGAAATTCACGAGCAGCCTGTAGTGTTAGCACGCACTGCATTTGACCGCTGTAATGATTCAGCTGGCGACATTGAATTTGAACCAGAATTCGGGTTGAGCGCGACTGACTTGAAGGGTATAAAGCGCCTGCGGTTTATGGCTATGGGCACCTCGCAAAATTCGGCACTGATTGGTCAGCAGATGCTCGCAGAGTTAGCGCGTATTCCCGGAGAAACATTAAATGCTTCCGAGTTTCTTTATTCTCCTGAGTTAAAAGAAGACGATGCTTTGACAGTAGTTGTCTCTCAATCCGGAGAAACGGCTGACACCTTACGCGCAATGCGTGAAGTTCAGCGCCGTGGCGGTAAAGTTCTAGGAATCTGTAACGTTCAGGGTTCAACTTTAGCACGCGAAGCAGATCATTTGATATTGACTCACTGCGGCCCTGAAATTGGGGTGGCGTCAACTAAAGCATTTTTTGGGCAAGTTACAGCGCTTTATTTGCTCGCCATTCACATAGGACGGGCTAACGGGACTCTAGATTCCGAAACTGGGCGCAAACGAATTGACGACTTGAGGCATTTGCGTGTTCATCTCGACGCCGCTTTTAGTCCAGAAGTTGCGGTGCAGATTGATGCTGCAGCTCAATACTTAGCCACTGTTAAATCATGTCTGTTTTTGGGGCGTAACTTGCAGCACCCAGTCGCCTTAGAAGGAGCGCTTAAACTCAAAGAGATTTCATACATTCATGCCGAAGGATATCCAGCTGGCGAAATGAAGCATGGGCCAATTGCACTTATAGATGCGGATTTCCCTGTTGTAGCGTTGGCTACTCCTGGGCGTACCTATGAAAAGATGCTGTCAAATATTCAAGAGGTTCGTGCTAGAGAGGGGAAAGTAATCACTATTGCCGCAATCGGCGATGATGTCGCTGCACAGACTTCTGATTTTCTTATTGAAGTCCCTGAGGTGCCAGAACTTTTGGCACCGCTCATCACAATATTGCCTTTACAATTATTGTCCTACCAGGTTGCGTTAACCCTCAAGCGTGACATTGACCAGCCGCGTAATCTTGCAAAATCAGTAACAGTCGAATGAGCATGCTTCCTATCAAAGATTTTTCTTCGGTATTAGTCACCGGAGCTGCTGGGTTTATTGGTTCGAGCTTGTGCGAAAAGCTACTTGCTGGTGGCTGTCAGGTTGTTGGTCTCGACAACTTTGATCCCTTTTATCCTGTGGTGCTAAAGCGCCATAACCTTAAAGGTTTGCTTAACAACTCGAACTTTAGCCTGATAGAAGGTGATATCTTAAATGAGACATTGCTGCAAGAATTGTTCGACAATAACACATTTGATGTTGTTGTCCACCTTGCGGCTAAGGCAGGAGTGCGCCCTTCTATTATTGACCCTGAAAGCTATTTCAATGTAAACGTGCGCGGTACTCTAAATTTATTGAAGCACTTAAAGCATTTGACAGACACCAGGTTTGTAATGGCATCCTCTTCAAGTGTATACGGTGCCAATAGCAACCCACCATTTGCCGAGACCGCAGAAACATCACTTGCTGTTTCGCCGTATGCTGCTAGTAAAAAGGCTGGCGAAGTGTTGGCTTACACTTTTAGTCATCTGCATGCTCTCCCTACGACTATGTTGCGCTTCTTCACTGTTTACGGACCGCGGCAACGTCCTGAGATGGCGATGGCTAAGTTTATTAATTTAGTAGATGCTGACAAAACTGTGCCGATGTTTGGTGATGGGCAAAGTGCCCGCGATTACACTTACATCGACGATATCGTTGATGGAATTTACCGCGCCATGCAACGTTGCTCCGGTTACAAAATTTATAACTTAGGTAACTCCTCTCCAACTACACTAAAAGAAATGATTGAATGTGTAGGGCAAGTGTGTGGTAAACAACCAATAATTGAACAACTCGCTGATCAGCCAGGTGATGTGCCATTGACCTTTGCCGATATTTCTTTAGCACAAAGTGAGTTAGGTTATTCGCCGCAAACTAGCCTCAAGCAGGGGCTCAGTAACTTTCGCCAGTGGGCTCATCAGCATCCGCATGCTGAACATTTAGCACAATGAGTTACTTGGTAACAGGGGGCTGCGGGTTTATCGGTTCGCATATTACTGCTAAATTGGCAGAGCAAGGGCATAAAGTCCGTGTGGTTGACGATCTCTCGACCGGATTCATTGACAATATAGCCGGCCTCGACGTCGAACTGATAGTTGGCGACTTAAGCGATCCTGATATCGCCTTTAGAGCTTGCGAAAACATTGATCATATTTATCATCTTGCGGCTAGACCTAGTGTTCCTTTTTCAATTGAGCACCCTGAGCTTGCTTACCAAGCCAATCATCAAAGTACTTTGTCTTTGATCACAGCTGCCACAGAATGCGGGGCAAAGACTATTGTTTTCTCTTCTAGTTCAGCTGTATACGGCGATGAGCCGACGCTGCCCAAAACTGAAGATTGCTCTCTTGCCCCAATGTCGCCTTATGCCGAACACAAACTTGCTGGCGAGCAGGCCCTTGCCGAGTGTCCTATTAGCAGTGTGGCCTTGCGTTATTTCAATGTTTTCGGTCCTAAACAAGATCCATCGTCACCTTATTCCGGGGTAATATCTTTGTTTTCTAAATGGGCAAGTGAGTCAAAAGCAGCAAATATGTATGGTGATGGCCTGCAAACCAGAGATTTCGTGTTTGTCGATGACGTCGTTAATGCCAACCTTAGCGCCACTGCCTATGCAGAATCAACCAATGGGTCTGCGGTAATAAACATCGCTACTGGAAAAGCGATTACTATTGTCGAACTCTGGAACCACATTTGCGACATCACTGAATTTGACGGTGCACCCAAAACTCATTTGGCTCCTCGTGATGGTGATATTAGAGATTCGGTTGCTGATATCTCGCGCGCTCAGCAACTATTGAATTACAAAGTGCAAACCAAGCTAATTGATGGTTTAAAAAGTTGCCTGGAAAACGGTTAGTCTAAGATCAATTTTCCTTGGTGATAACTTCCATCGGGAGTTGACCATACAATATTGTTTTCTGTCTTAATGAACTCTTGGCCTTTTATATTACTAACTAAAGTAGCCATCGAGGAGACTGGTTTCCAGCCAGTTCTATAGCGACTAGGCTGTACGCGGATTGCATGGATGTTGTCGCCTATTTTTACTCCTAATGCTGCAGCAGGTGAATCTGGCAAAACAGTGGTCACCTCAATCACATTATTTCTGCGGCGCATCCTGTTTTCATCAATGTAAACAACAGAAGACGGCACTCCTTCAAGTCCGAGCAAACCGATAGTGTCTTTTTTGGCAATAGCTGGCAAGGCTAAGCTTATAGTCAAAATTCGTTGCTCTCGGAGTATTTCTAAATCAAAAGCACTATCAGCAGGAATAACTATAAGCTCGTTATTTAGCTCGTCGTTGTTGGCCACCACCACGCCATTGACAGCAGTGATGCTGTCATTGATAAGCAAACCTTGGCTGGCTGCAGGAGATCGCGGGTGAAGTTGCTCGATGGACAGGTCGGTGTCAGATTTAAGGGTTGCTCCAAACCATATTTGCGGCAGACGTAATTCATCTTTAAGTATTTTATTAACTTGCTTTATGGGGATGGCGTAGCCAATGCCGTCAGCAGATTGAGCTGTAGCGTTGTTTATGCCAATCAATTCACCAAGCGAATTTAATAGAGGTCCGCCTGAATTACCAAAATTAATTGCTGCATCAGTTTGAATTAGGCCCTCAAATTTAACGGTGTCACTTCTGCCAACACTAACATCAATATCGCGGTTCACTCCTGACAATATTCCGGAGGTTAAAGAGTGTGAATTACCTAGCGGAGACCCGATTGCAATTACTTTTTCGCCAATCATTAAGTCGTCTTCTTTAGCAAAAACTATTGGTGTGTAATTGCCTTCTTCAATGATTTTAAGCAGGGCTAAATCTGAATCTTTATCTGTAGTAAGCAAGCGGGCAGTAACGCTATGCCCGCCGAATTGCTCGGCAAAAGTAAGGCGATATACGATTGCCCCTCGATTTCGGGCAGATTGATTTACTACATGAGCATTGGTAATTACCAAACCACGGTTATCAATAATTACTCCGGTGCCTTGACCAAGTTGCTGATTGCGAGCAGCCAATCCGAAATTATCTGGAAAAATCTCGTAGACTCCGATATTGACGACCGCTGGCCCAGAGGATAGGTACACCCGCGACTCAGTTGTGAAGCGTTCACTTTGGTGGTCGACTTGCGCAGAAGTTTGGGCGATAAAACCAATGCAAGCGGCAATGACAATCAGTAGTTTGGGTAGCATGCTAATATTTTACGAACTACCTAGCCAAATGTTAGAAAAGAATGGTGGGCGTTACAGGACTTGAACCTGTGACCCCCAGCTTGTCGAGCTGGTGCTCTAGCCAACTGAGCTAAACGCCCATTCTTAAGTCGCAAAGTTTAACGCTGCGGTGGCGCTTTGGGTAGTAGCTTATTACGCCAATCTTGGCACAACTGTGTATCGCGTCCGGCTGCCACTAAGCGAATTTCACAATAGCGCAGGGCATCTTTCAAGTATAACTGCCGACGAAGTACAGCTGCTGCTTTGTGACTAATGCCGTGTTTCTGAGGAGCAATTTTTACATCAAGGCGGTGTTGCAACGCAAGGATGTGCTTGGCATCAGCTAAGGTGTGGCGAGGCATGTGCGCACGCTCTTGAAATGGACGTAGCCACGAGACTGCCACTCGCTGCGGAGTATGAAAGTCGTAGTCGTTTGTAGCAATAACTTCTTGCTCGACCATTGGGCCGTACAAAACTGCTAGTAATAACGCGCTACTTGGAGCATTACGCCATGGCATGCCATCAAGAGCTACCATGTTGCTCATTAGTGCTTGGTAATTATCAGGAGACTCATTAAGCCACTGACTGACTTCTGGAAGCATGGTAGGTAGTAATTTTAATTCGTACAAGTCGGCTAGGACTCCGGACATGCATTTAGTACGCATTAAGCGCAGGACTTCATCAGCAATGCGTGCTGCTGCAGCTTCTTTTACTACATAAGCTAGCTGACGGGCGGCATTAATTTCGTCACGGCCAGCGTCAAAGTCGAGTCGTCGCATAAACTTAATCATACGCAAAATACGCACGGGATCTTCTTTGAAACGCACCATTGGATCGCCTATAGAACGCATTAAACGTTTCTCTAAATCACTTATCCCGTCGGCGAAATCGTATATCTCGCCATTTTTCGGATCGAGGTACAAGGCATTAATCGTAAAGTCACGACGCAAGGCATCACTTTCTAGGTTGCCGTAATTGGCGTCGCGCGCGAGTGTTTTCGTTTCATGGTCGCGCTTGGGGGCAGCACGAAAAGTTGACACCTCGTAAATTTCACGCCCGTTGCGCACGTGAACAATCGGAAATCGTCGTCCGATTATTCTTGAACGTCGATTAAAAACTTTTCGTACTTGGTTTGGGGTAGCAGCAGTAGCAATATCAAAATCTTTAGGTGATGCGCCAAGCAGCAAGTCGCGCACACAACCCCCAACCAAATATGTTTCGTAGCCAGCTTGGCGCAATTGACGCACTATTGAAACCGCACGCCGGTCGAGTTTGTTGGCAGAAAACGGCAAGTCAATGATTCGCGGTACAGACGTCATTAACTATTACTTGGGACGCTTGAAGTGCAATACGAATCGTTTGCCGCGTTGTTCGCTAAGCAGGTACTCGTTTTCTTCAAGTAATTTCCAGCGACTGCCATTCGCTTTGAGTTCTTCCCAGTCGGCTTGCCAAGATGGGCCTGCCATTAAACATAGTCGCCGTATCTTTAGGTTTTTTTTGTCGAGACGCCGCAAAAACTTAGGCAATGGTTCGACAGCTCGCGCGCAAATCCAGTCGGCCTGCGGATCTAGTTTTGAACCAATCTCTTCGCCCTGTCTAGCGTGAACATCTACATGCATGAATTCAAGCAGCATGCGTGCTTCTTCAAGGAAGGCAGCTTTCTTGCCGTTGCGCTCAACCAAGTGAAAATGTTTATCGGCATACATCGACGCCCAAATCAAGCCTGGTAATCCGCCACCTGAACCCCAGTCCATGAAGCAAGCTGTGCCTGGCATAAATTTGGCTGCCTTGATGCAATCAAGTACATGGTCGCCAATCAAGCGCTCGTAATCTTTGGCGCCTGTTAAATTGGTAACAGTATTGGCAGCCATTATCAAACGGCAGTATTGCAAAATCGAATACTGAGCTGAAGCAGGGTATTCAAGAACATCAGCCAATTCTTCGCCGATTGCAGCAACTAAATGAGCCGGCACTTGTTCAATGCCGGCTTGATCGGGGTCGGGAATGCCAGGAAAGGCCATAATAAAAAGTGGCAGGGCAGGCAGGACTCGAACCCGCAGCATGCTGATTTGGAATCAGCC
>JACKQG010000134.1_pt1 | contig 104060 bp, 96 predicted proteins | sample 8237621 | NCBI WGS metagenome assembly JACKQG01 (sample SAMN15677084, study PRJNA649215) | marine metagenome | biome: marine; feature: Black Sea; material: saline water; isolation source: suspended particulate matter (SPM) from the Black Sea western gyre | collected 2013-06-09/2013-06-10... | reverse complement strand
GCTGACCAGGGGGCGTGATAGTGATCTGACTGGAGCAACGTATAAGGTTCTGGAACAGATGGCAGATGGTGTTCAGTGGCCGGCTCCCACTGAGGAGTATGCTCTTACCGGTGGAACCGTAAAGAAATTTGTCCGGGGCATGGACCCTATGGCAGATAGTGAAGCAAAAGATGATAAGCCGTATCAGTTTTATGGTCATGCCCATCCGGACAGAAAACTGTGGATCTGGCTGCGCGACCAGGCTTCGCCGGAAGAGGTCCCTGATGCCGATTATCCATTCTATCTTTCCACGGGACGTATTGTTGATCACTGGCATACATCCAGTATGACAGGTCGCGTGCCTGAGCTGCTGCGCGCCAATCCGTATGCCTATGTGGAAGTTAATCCCAAGGATGCAAAGAAACTGGGAATCCGACCAAATGATATGGTCGAGGTGACATCCCGGCGCGGGACAAATACCTTGCCGGCCAAGGTGTATGAAGGGCCTACCGAAGGGATGGTTTTTGTTTACTGGCATGATATGCATCCGGATCGAATGATTAATAAGGTTACCAAGGACGCCTATGACCCAGGATCGAAAGAACCGGAGTTCAAGATCTGCGCATGCAAGATCAGAAGAATTTCCGGGCCGCAGGCATTGAAACCTTTTATTGTCTAGCCAGGTGATTGATACTGTAAACTAAGAGCCACATTAAGGTGCTTGTATGCCTTTCTCGTGGCTCTTTTTTTGTAAAAAAAAACTCTTATGCCCGCTGGCGGTATTAAAATATGAAAGGCAGAGTTTTTTTTAAATGAAAGAAATTCGTAACATCCTCTAAACTTACAACTTTAGACTTTTAACTTGAAACTTTCATATGAAATGGAGGATTAGAAATGCCCATTGGTGGATTTGTCATTAATATAGACCCAGGTACCTACAGTGAGGCCATTAATATTTTGACCGGTATGCCTCATCTCGAAGTGCATGGCAGTGATAAAAAGGGAAATATTGTAGCGGTAATTGAGACCGATACTACCAGGAAAATGCAGGAAATAGTTAACCATCTTAATGGCCTGGAGTGTGTCTTGACGGTGGCTCTCACCTATATCAATGTTGAAGATGAAAGGGGCCGGTCTATAAGTAAAGCAGGGCGGCAGGTGTTTCGCACATTTCGCGATAAAGAGATGTCTATGTGAAAAGACGGGCTTTTTTGAAAATTCTGTCCGGTGCAGCCTGTGTATTAATGTTGCCTGCACCTGTCCGGGCGAAAAAGCTTCTGGCCTCTCCTGTCAGGCGCAACAGGCTTCGTCCTCCCGGTGCGGTTCCCGAAGAGATTTTTGCCGGGAAATGCATTCGCTGCGGGCGCTGTGTTGAGGTTTGTCCCTACAAGTCCATCATTCCCCTGGATATTCGAAGCGGAGTTTATGCCGGAACCCCTCTTGTTTTTGCAGAAGATGTTCCCTGCTATCTCTGTATGAAATGTGTGCTGGTGTGCCCCACTGGCACATTGCAGAAAATAAGCCAGGAGCAGACACGCATGGGGCTGGCTGTAGTTAATAAACATCAGTGCTATAGCTGGCAGGAGATAACACTTTGCCGAACATGCTATGATGTCTGCCCTTTCAAGAACAAGGCAATTATTCTCGAGGAGCTTCGGCCCATTGTCATGGACGATCACTGTACAGGCTGTGGTATCTGTACTCATGCTTGTCCCTTTACGGCAGACAACGGTGATAAGGCAATTAATATTGAACCTCTTTTTGCCAGCGCCACCGTGAAATGGTGAGCACTGCAAAGTGCAGGGTGATCACACAGGCTGTGGAGTATGAAAGGGAAATGGTAGAAAAAGAGAAGACATTCCCCCGGCAGCATATTCGCAGATGGCGGCTTCTTGTTCAGGCAGGGGCCTTCCTTCTTCTTATCATAACTCCGTTAGTTAACTATTATCTCCACATACATTTTGTCCAGGGATGGTACCAGTCTCTGGGGATAGGCAAGCTCTGGTTTGTTTCCCCCCTGGAAGGTTTGGAAAGCCTGTTGGTTGCAAAGATAATCTATCTTCCCCTTCTGATCGGTATGGTCGTGCCGGTCCTTGTTGCTTTTTTTCTTGGCCGGGTATTTTGCGGCTGGATTTGTCCGGTCCATTTCCTTTCTGATATGAGCGATCGCCTCATACATCTGTTTGCCCGAAAAAAAAGAAGGAAGGACAGACTGCTCCTGCCCAGGCAGATCTTCTGGTTTGTATTGGTTGCAGATATATTTATTGCCATGGTGCTGGGAGCGCCTCTTTTCGTTATTTTTTCGCCTCCGGGCTTAATCGGCAGGGAAATCATGCGGGCTGTGTTTTTCCATACCCTTGCCCTGGAAGGTCTCATCGTTGTTGCTGTCTTGATTGCCAACCTCGTAACCAGTCGTTTTTTCTGCAGGTATTTCTGTCCTCTCGGGGCATTGCTCGCCTTGATCGGCGGCAAGAGAAGACTGCGGATTCACCACGATCAGGATACGTGCACGGAATGTGGGTTGTGTCAGCGATCCTGCCCTCTTGGTCTTAATCCTGCGTTGAAAGAGGGCGCATCATTATATTGCTGGAATTGTGGGGAGTGTGTGGAAGTATGCGGCCCCGGTGCGCTTTGTTTAAGATGGGAGACAAGGTCCCAAGGCCAGCGAGGTGAATAGGTTTTCCTTAATGAACCTTATTGCCCTCTGATTCGTCAAAAAGATGCCTCACTCCTTGTTTGATTTCTTTTTCGGCCAGTTTCTGCGCTGCTTCCTCCTGTGTAATCCCCAGTGACTCGGCGATAGTCTGCAGGTTATATAAGGGCTCTCCATCATCTGTGTAGCCTGTTGGCTGAAGTTCCGGGAAATATTCACCGGTTGCCATGCTTGATGCCTGGCCAAGCAGTTCCTTGATGTGTGGCGGACCATATAAGAGAAGCCATTCAACAGCTTCTGCCCAGATTTTACTGTCCACTGTTTTGTTTTCCAGAACCGCCAGAGCCATTTCCAGATCCCATTCTTTCTTGAAGTTCATAGTGTTTTCCTTATGGAGCCATGAGCGATCAGCTCAACGACATTTTTTTAAGATTATTTTAAAAGCTAACGGCCGACAGCTGCTCGCTTTTTTTGTATACTCCTTACCATCAACAGTAATTACAGGAAAACGTCCAGTCAATATACTTGAGGGTAAATAGATTCCTGCTGTCTGTATTTATTGAAAGGCCGGTTGCAAAATTATCAGTCATATGGATAATATGGAACTCTTCCCGTAGGCCGGGACTCCAATACTTAATATAAGTTTTTCAAAATCCCCTTAATGTCTAAGAAAGGAACTATAATATGAAAGCAAACTCTTCAAAGCCCTTTGTGGCATATTTCCGTCATATATTACTGTTATTTATTGCTGCAGCTTTTTGGCATACTGATTTGTCGGTGGCTTGGGCCTCTGGTGAAATACTTACAAGCAGGGTGTCGGTGTCTTTTGATCTTGCGAAAAACACATTGCGCGGTGAGTCCCGTATTACTCTGGAGGCAGGTCAGGATGTTGTCTTGAGAACTGGATCACTTGCAATCGAGGAAATTCAGGCTGGTAATGTGCCAGTAGATGTGCAGCCTGATGCAGATGGGCTGCTCATTATTCCGGCGGCTCCATCCCGACAGGAAGTGGTCATGCAATATAGCGGCGTCTTTTCTGAAGGTGAAGAGGCCCAGCGCAGCCTTCTTTCTGCAAAGGGAATTGTTCTCCTCGATATCTGGTATCCCTTGCCCGTCGGAAAAAATCTGGTTGAGGTGACTGCACTTATTCCTGACGATTTTTCAGCGGTTTCCGAAGCCGAAGATATTACTGCTGAGCAGACACCCGACGGCAGGAAAGTACGTTTTTCTTTTAACCACCCGCTGTCCTTTGTTCATTTTATTGCCGGGCCCTATGTTGTTGAACAGGAAGAGTTTGGCGATGGGAAAGTTCTTTCATCCTATTTTTTTCCTGAAGACAAGGATCTGGCTGCCGAGTACAGGATGAAAACAAAACAGTACCTGGAGCGGTATGAAAAACTTATCGGCCCGTATCCTTACACCCGTTATTCTATTGTTGAAAATCGGCTCCCCACCGGATTTGCCATGCCCACTTTCACCTTGCTGGGGCAGAGTGTGGTCCGTCTGCCTTTCATAGTAGATACATCATTGGGGCATGAAGTGTTGCACAGCTGGTTTGGCAATGCCGTTAATGTTGACTACGAGCAGGGAAACTGGTGCGAAGGATTGGCAACGTATCTGGCAGATCACGCCTTTAAGGAAGATGTGGGCGAAGGTGCCATCTTTCGAAAAGGACAGATGGTCAAGTATATGAGTCATGTTGCTGATGATAATGAGATGGCCGTTCGGATGTTTAAAAGTGCCGGTGATCACAGTCCGGAAAGCCAGGCAAGTCGGGCTGTGGGCTATAATAAGACCAGTATGGTTTTTCATATGCTGCGGCAGAAAACTGGGCCGGAAGCGTTCAGGGAAGGGCTTCGCCTTTTTTATGAAAAAAATACATATCAAAATACCGGTTGGAAGCAGCTTGAAGAAGCTTTTGTAGAATCCTCCGGGGGGGAACTGGCATCTTTTTTTGAACAATGGCTGGATAGGCCCGATGTCCCCGATCTTATTGCCTCCAGGATTGATATTAAAGAGGGGGAGGGGGCAACGGTTCTCACGTTTGACTTGGTGCAGAAAAATAAAGAGGTATATGCCCTTTCTGTTCCTGTCAGGGTCGAAACGGAAGATGGAATAATTGAACAAGTAGTTGAAACAACCGGTGCCAGTACTCCGGTGAGTATGGATCTTCCTGGTTATCCTCGGGAATTAATTGTTGATCCGGATTATGACGTCATGAGGAAGCTGTCTGCAGAGGAAATACCGCCGGTCTGGTCGCGTTTTCAGGGGGCTGAAGAAAAGATAGCTGTTGTGGCTGATGATGCTGCAGATGTTTTTGCACCCATGAAAGATATGTTGACAGGTATAGGTGTCAGCCTGGTGAGTGAGGAAGATTTCAAGGATGAACAGCTTACCGGTGAGGCAATACTCTTTCTAGGGACAACCTCAAAGGCGTGCCGGTCAATTTTTGCCGCCCCGGCGATGCCGGCCACAGGTTTTACCCTTGAGGTCCGTGATAATCCGGTAAAGGCAAATGGTATTGCCGTTCTGATGACAGCCGCAGACAGTGAGCAGGTTGCCGCCGTTACTGCAAAGCTTCGTCATTACGGGAAATATGGTTACCTTCATTTTGAGGATGGAACCATTGAGACAAAACGAATTCCCCAAACCTCCCAGGGCCAGGAGTATGAGCTTGATGAGTCTCCCATGGGTGTTGCTGTGGAGAAGCGGAAAAGCTTTGAGTCTATTATGGACAGCCTGGCTTCTTCCAGGGTTGTTTATGTTGGGGAGACACATGTGAACCAGGCGGATCACCTGCTCCAGCTCCGGGTTGTCAGGGCCATGCATAAGCGTTATCCCGACCTTGCGATCGGTATGGAGATGTTTAATAAAAGTGCCCAGGAGGCACTGGATAAATATGTAAATGGAGAGCTGGAAGAGCGCGAATTTATCAGTGAGTCGAGTTATTTTAAAAACTGGGGGTACGATTACCGTCTTTATCGGGATATTATGGTCTTTGCCCGCAGGAACGGATTGCCGGTTGTTGCCTTGAACCTGGACAAAGAGATAGTCAGCAATACCTTTCGCAAGGGAGGAATAAGCGGCTTGTCGGAAGAGGAAAAAGAGGGGCTTCCTGAGGAGAGGGATCTTGGGTTGCCAGGTTATCAGGAAAGGCTTGGCAGAGCATTTGCCAGCCATAGCGGCCCCCATTTCAGCGCTGATAAGATGGTACATTTTATTCAGGCTCAGGCTCTCTGGGATGAAACCATGGCTGAGAGTGTTGCCGATTACCTCAAAGAGAACCCCGAGAAAAAGATGATAGTGCTTGTTGGTTCCGGACATGTCTATAAGGACACAGGAATGCCTCCCCGGGTGGCTCGTCGGATTGATGTCGAACAGGCAGTGGTGGTCAATGTGAAAGAGAACGATCTGGAGGAAGAAGCCGCTGATTATGCCTTTTTCTCGCCGCCGATCGCAAGGAAACTGTCTCCGCTTCTGGGAGTCATGCTGAAAGAAGGGGATGAGGGGATGATAATTGCCGGTTTTTCCCATGGACACAGTGGTGCTGGGGACGCGGGTTTGAAGGAAAAAGATATTATCCTGTCAGTTGATGGTGAGACAATTAAAACCATCGATGATATCAAGCTGTCTCTTTTGTATAGAAATTATGGGGACCTGATTACAGTGACGGTAAAGCGCCCTGTTTTCCTCTTCCCCGATGCTGTCATGGATTTTGATGTAAAGCTATAAGTCCCCAGTATCTCACTATAAAGACGCCGAGAAGAGAAGGCTTTAGTGTCGTTGGTTCTGCTTGGCGTAAGCGAGGATAGTAATAATGCAACTATGGGCTTATTATGGATAAGATTATGAATTGGGTCGAGCAGGCAACAGGCCTGGGTCCAGAGTTTCAGCAGCGATTTTTTGCCTCTATCCTGATTATTGTTGTTCTGTCACTGGTGCGGACCCTTGTTGTTCATGTTATCTGGAAACATACAGAGAAAGCTCACACCAGGTATCGATGGAATAAAACATCTGTATATATTTCGTTTGTCCTCGGTTTTATTCTGGTCGGCCGATTGTGGCTTAGTGGTATTGATTCGATAACAACTTTTCTCGGATTGGTTACAGCTGGTTTGGCTATTGCCCTCCAGGATCTTGTCAAAGGTATTGCTGGATGGGTTTTTGTCCTCTGGAGGCAGCCTTTTAGTGTAGGTGATCGTATCCAGATCGGTCAATACAGAGGGGATGTGGTGGATATCCGTGTTTTTAAATTTACTCTGATGGAAATTGGCAACTGGGTAGATGCGGATCAAAGTACCGGGCGCGTTATTCATCTTCCCAACAGTATGATCCTTGATGAGGCGATTGCAAATTACTCCAGAGGATTTGAATATATATGGAACGAGATTCCTGTCCTTGTCACCTTTGAAAGTAACTGGAAAAAAGCCAAGCAGATTTTGCTCGATTTAAGTGAAAAACATGGGGCGGATTTAACTACAGTAGCTGAAGAACGTGTGAAAGAGGCAAGCAAACGCTATATGATTTTCTATACGAAGCTGACACCCACGGTTTACACGTCGGTAAAAGACTGTGGAGTCATGCTCACAATGCGTTACCTCATATCGCCAAGAAAAAGAAGAGGGAGTAACCAGGCCATATGGGAAGATATCCTTGTGAAGTTTTCTGAGTGCACTGATATTGATTTTGCATATCCAACACAACGCTTCTTTAATAATGCAATAGAAGGGAAGGATTGCACCACCGAAACACAGAGTCCCCAAAGGGATTGATGTTAACGGGAAATCAACATGTGACAGATCTGTTTAATGCCTTGTTCTCTTAGTATCTTTTGACGCTGTTTTATAAATTCTGTTTTTCATATGTTAATTGCCGTGCCTGGGCAGATGATTTGAGGACGCCAACCGGGTCAATGTAGTCGTAGACAGTGGGCTGTTTTCCTTCGGCTGGTCTGAGGATGCGGCCTATGACCTGGGTGAGCCGTCCTGAGAATTTGATTGGCGTGCTTAAAAAGAGGCTGGTCAGTCCCGAGCAGTCGAATCCTTCCCCTATAAGCTGGATCGTCGCAACGAGAGCCTGTATTTCGCCGTTTCGGACAGCATTGACAATGGAGTTCCTCTCTTCGCCGGGCACTCTGCCTGTTAATGTCGCGGTCTTGACATTCCTTTCCTTGAGAAGTGACGTCAGTGCTTCGCAATGTTCAATGCGATCTGAAACGATAAGGGCTGTTCCGTCATGTTTTCTGATGTCAGCCGTCACATCATCGGCTATCTGGCAATTCCGGTTGTTGTCGGTGGTGAGTGCGGCCATGAGATCCTGGTAATTTCCCCGATATCGATAAGAAAAAGAAGTTTCCCTCTGAATAATGCGGGGTTTGAGGACCGCGCCATTCCTGTTGAGTTCATTTTCGGATACCCGGCAAACAAGATCGCCAATATACCAGTGAATCAGTTCGGTGAGGCCGTCACGGCGGAATGGTGTTGCTGAAAGGCCGAGCATGAATTTGCAGTCGAACTCTTTGATGATTTCAGTGAACATGGAACTTGGTGTTCTGTGGGCTTCATCAATGATTATGTGTCCAAAGGATTCAGGGAGTGTGTCGAGATGTTTGCGGACGGTATGGATCAGACCGATGGTGACGGGTTGAATTTGGTTGTGGCCGTCGCCCATGAGGCCGGGGTCAATTTCCAGGAAAGTGCGTATTCTTTCCTGCCATTGGTAAAGCAGTTCTTTGGTGTGAATCAGGATGAGTGCCGGTTGGCTGCGCTGGGCAATAAGAGCGGCGGCCATAACTGTCTTTCCACTTCCCGTCGCTGCTTCAAGAACGCCGAAATCACGGGCAAGGGCGGAATTTACAGCTTTTTCCTGGTAGGGGCGCAAATTGCCGTGAAAACGAAGATGCTGGGGTGTTCTGGTTTTTCTCTGGTCTTCTATCTGGAGGCGAATACCATGATTCCGGCAGATTCGGACGGATTCATTGCCAAACCCGCGGGGGAAGCATATCGTTTCCCCGACCATGGTATAAAAATGAAGTTCTTTTTTGAGATTTTTGCCGATCCATCTGCCATATTTGACGGCATCGCGATATTTGGGGTTTGTGAGTGTGAGTTTCTTTTTAATTTCCTGGAGAAGAGCTTGAGGGATCCCACTCAGGCGGCATTCTTTTGCAACGGCCAGGGTGGGATTTTTCATACTTTCTCCTTAGATGATTTCTTGAAATGCAGTCTGCTTTGAAGTCGAAGAATGTTTCTGTGTAGTGGATTGTAACGAAATGACAATATATATTTTACCTCGGAGCATTCCTTTTTTCCAGTTTTCGGCGGCGTATTTTTTTGTGCCGGGTGTTTTGATGGAAAGTAATGCCATGGTGTTCGTGCTTATCTGGATCGTTGTCCTTGATAATGCAGATGTGACACTATACAGCAAGGTATGTGCCAATATGTATAACAGCTTGTGCCGCTAAGTGTTCGGCTGGAAGCGGTTTCTGTTTGTTACCCGTGGGTAGCGAAATGTGACATGCAGGCGTTACCTTGGGGTAGCGCCTGTTGCTTTTCTTGTGGGGATTGGTTTATCATTTTCCCTATAATTGCGGATAGGGTTGACTGGAGGAGCAAATTGTTGCAATTATTATAAATGAACCTTGAAAATAATCATCTAGGTCGTACACGCATAATAAGATCCAGGCAAATATAATGGAGGAGAAAGTCAGGATGGCAGAATCGAGCAAATCAGAGGGGTATTCGGATTCTATAAAAAAGAAATTGCGGGCTATCCCCAAAGTTGATGAGTGCCTGGGCTGGATTGAAGAACATGTGGAGGCTCCAAAGGCATTCCTGAAGGCAGCCGTTCGTGAACTCCTTGCTGGGGAAAGGGAGGCCATTTTGTCTGGAGCTGGCAGGAAGATCGAGGATCTGACCCAAAAAGTTCTGGTGCCTGAATTGAAAAAACGGTTAGCGGTGAAAATGGCCCCGAATTTTCGCAGGGTTATTAACGCTACCGGAGTTATTATCCATACCAATATGGGCCGTTCTCTCCTTCCGCCGGAAGCAATGGCCGGGTTGGCGACTGTTGGGAGCCGTTATTCGAATCTTGAGTTTGACCTTACCACGGGGAAAAGAGGCAGCCGGTACTCCCTGGTGGAGGACCTGCTGTGTGAGTTGACCGGTGCAGAGGCTGGACTTGTCGTCAATAATAATGCTGCTGCAGTACTTCTCGTTCTTGAAACCCTTTCAAAGGGAAAAGAGGTCATTGTCTCCCGGGGGCAGCTTGTCGAGATTGGTGGCTCCTTTCGGATTCCCGAGGTGATGAAAAAAAGTGGTGCGAGTCTTGTGGAGGTGGGTGCTACCAACCGCACTCATTTGAAGGATTACGAGGAGGCTATTACCGAAGAGACATCATTGCTTCTCAAGGTTCATATGAGTAATTATCGAATTATCGGCTTTACCTCGGAAGTGCCTTTGGAGGATCTGGTAAGTCTCGGAAGAAAGCATAAAATACCGGTCATGGATGATCTTGGTAGTGGAAGCCTTGTGGATTTGAGCCGGTATGGTCTGGAAAAAGAACCAACGGTTCAGGATGTCATACGGGCTGGTGTCGATGTCGTGACTTTCAGCGGTGATAAACTTCTTGGCGGGCCCCAGGCCGGGTTGATAGTCGGTCGTAAAAAGATAATTGACCGTATCAAGAAAAATCATCTGAACAGGGCGTTGCGTATCGATAAGTTTACCCTGGCTGCACTGGAGGCGGTATTCAGACTTTATTTTGATGAGGACAAACGGGAGACTATTCCTACACTTGCAATGATGGCTATGCCCCTTGATGTTATTGAGCGACGGGCAAGGCGGTTGGTGCGGCGCTTGAAAAAAACACTGTCCGCTCATTGTGAAGTTGATACTGCAGCGGTTGAATCCAGAGTGGGGGGCGGCGCCATGCCTGAGCAGGGTCTTCCCAGCCGTGCAGTTGTTCTGAGGCCCCGGACTCTCAAGTTGAGTGAGTTCGAGAGCAAATTGCGGGGAGCAGATTTGCCGGTTATTGGCAGGGTCGAGAATGAGCGAATGCTTTTGGATATGCGAACCGTGGGCGATGATGAAATAATCCCGCTCTCCCAGTCTCTTTTAAAAGTTTTTGAGGTTGAGTAATGGGGCCTTTTGACTGGCAGGAAAAAAAGATTGAAGTCGGAGATTTTGACCTTCTAAATGGCGAATTTGCACATATTGTTCAATGTTCACTTCCCTGTATGGCTGTGCATTTTGCAGGGCCGGCAACTGATGCGGCTCTTCCGCCGGCCTGGAAGGCAGGCGTTGAAATGGTCCGACATGAGCAGAAAGGGGTGTGGGATTCAACAGAGAAGGATACGCTGTATCTTCCCCTATGGGCGGCGGACGATTTGGCAGGAGTTGCTGTTCTCGAAGGCTGCAGCGAAGATATGCAGGGTTTTTCTGCTGTCCAGCTTTATGAGAAAAGTCAGCAGATTTCACGGGAAATGCGGCTGCTGAAGCAGTCTTTCCTGGATTCCGTTACAGGGCTCCTTAATGGTAAAGCCCTGGTCAGCAGATTGAGAAGGCTGCAGGGTGAGGTCGTCAGCGAAGAAAGGAAGGCGGTTTTTTCCCTTCTTCTCGTAGAGTTATATCCTAGAGCCTCCGATGCCAGAAAGGCTCTGGAGTCTTTTAAGAAAGCGGCGGCCTTTTTGGCTTCTCTGGTCGGGCATCTGGCGACCCCATGTCATTTGGGAAGTTCCATTTTTGGGTTGATCTGGGAAGGGGTTGATGAAAAAGAGGCATTGAGGACAGCCGATCTCCTGCTGCGCTGGTTGAAAAGGGAGAATTTTCCGAGAGGTCATATCGGTATTACCGCATCTGATATTGAGCCGCCGGAAGCGGATCGAGGTGAGTTGTTTTTTGAACAGGCATGGAAGGCTCTTGAAGTAGCACGGAAACGCAGCCCTTTTGCTCTTTGTTCGTATCGGTTTGTGAGCAACTCCTGCGCGCATCCGCTGAACCCTGTTGCTGATGCGGTGAAAGCAGGTCTTAAAAAGCTTTGGGGCAAAAGTGATGCCTTTGGTCTGGTTCAGCTGCATGTGGATAAAGATGAGTTGGGGGAGCGTTCTGAGGCTGCGTGGTCAGCCGATGTGGGCGAAAACCCTTCTTTTGCAATTGAAGGTGGGGACCGGCTCATTTTTCTTGAAGGAAAAAAGAAAGAGGAAGTGCTGGCGTGGTGTAGTGAAGTCAGTCAGGCGCTGTCTGAAAAGGGTGTTGCGGTTTCAATGGGAGTGGCACTGTATCCCTGCAAGGCAGTAAGGAAAAGCGATATGTCGGGGAATTGCCAGAGGGCTATGCTGCATACAGCTTTTTATGGGCCCGGCAGTATAACAGTTTTTGATGCAGTCAGCCTCAATATCAGTGGTGATGTGTATTACAATGAAGGCGATCTTGCCAGTGCCGTGGGGGAATATCGACGGGGGCTTCTTTTTGACCCGGATAATGTCAATGTGATGAACAGCCTTGGGGTGACATATGCCAATATGAGCAGGTACGCCGAGGCCGTTACGCAATTTGAAGAGGTGCTTGCCCGGGAAGAAAAGAATTTCATGGCTCTTTACAACCTTGGTTTTGCCTGTCTGGCAATGAGCGACAGGGAGAAAGGGCTTCATTATCTGGAGCGGGCTCATCAGGCTGGTGATGGTAATTTCGACCTTTTTTTTCAGCTGGGGAAATTGTACTGCCAGAATGGTCGGTATCTTGAGGCGTTAAATGTGCTTAAGCTGGGGGAAAAGCTGGGGCCGAAAACAGCAAGTGATGTCAGTCACGGCGCCGTCTATCGTTATCTTGGTGAAGCATACAGGGGTGTCGGTGAAAAGGAAAAAGCAATGACCAGTCTGCAGCGGGCTGTTCGATATAATCCTGGAGACGGCACGGCGCTGAGCATGCTTGGAGAAGTATACGGTGAGGCAAAAGAGGGCGATGAGATTGCCCTGTCACTCTGTCGGCAGTCCGTTGAGTTGGATAGCGGTCAGGGGGATAACTGGCTGCGTTTGGGGAATGTTTTGATGCAGCAGGGGGATCTGGAGGGCGCAATGAGCTCTTTTGAGAAGGGTCTGGAGTGCGATAAGGATAACGCCCGGATTTTTTTCTCCCTTGGTAAAGTGAATGAGAAAATGGGAAAGAGTGCCGTGGCTGTAAAGATGTTTAGAGGGGCTTTGAAGCTTGAGCCGAAATATAAAGATGCATTGTCAGCTCTGAAAGGTGTAAAGGTGGCTTGAAAGGTACCATGAAGTCTTTGGTTTGGTGAAACAAGCGACAGAAAGGGAAGCCTGTGTTGGGCTTTATTGATAGCAGTTTGACGGTGAAGGGGGATGTGAATGCGGTTTCCAAGCAATTCAAATAGTGAAGAAAATCAGCAGTATTGGCTAGACAGTTTCAAGGCGGGAGATTCCTGGCGCCTTTTTAAGATTATGTCGGAGTTTGTGGATGGTTTTGATTCTCTGGCTTCAGTGACCAAGCCGGCTGTATCCATTTTCGGGTCTGCACGGACCAGTGAGGATGATCCGAATTATCAGTTGGCGGTTGAGGTCGGCAGGAGGCTTGGTGAAGCCGGATATGCCATTATGACAGGCGGGGGGCCGGGGGTTATGGAGGCCGGCAACCGCGGAGCAACAGAGGCCGGAGCGCCTTCGATAGGGCTTAATATTCATCTGCCCTTTGAGCAGGCACAGAATAAGTATACAAGTCTTCCTCTCGAATTCCGTTATTTTTTTGTTCGCAAGGTCATGCTTATAAAATACGCCATGGCTTTCATCTGCATGCCTGGCGGTTTCGGTACTCTGGATGAGCTCTTTGAGGCATTGACACTGATCCAGACCAGAAGGATAAAGTCTTTTCCTATTGTTCTGGTGGGAAGCAGTTACTGGTCGGGGCTGGTCGATTGGATGAGGGAAACCCTGCTTTCTTCCGGCAGTATTACTGAAGAAGATCTCCATATTTTTGAGATCATGGACAGCGCTGATGATATTGTAAAGTATATCAGGCGTACTGTTATTATATGAAAGTTTCAAGTTTCAAGTTCGAAGTTTAAAGGTGATGGCTGTTGTCACAGCCTTAAGTTTCTCCGTATTTTATTGGGTCTTGTCTCGTAAGGGTGTGCCTGGGTAAATTTTCTGCTGGAGTTCTGCTGCAATCTGCCGGGCTACGTCGAGTTCACCGGGGGTCATTCTGGTAACGGCGTATTCGCAATTTCTCTGGGCTATTGCATTACCGGTGGAGGCTGCCAGGTAGGTCCAGGCATATGCTTTTATCCTGTTTTTTGGTACACCGCTGCCCATGGCATACATTGCGCCAAGATTAATCTGGGCATTGGTGTGTCCTTGTTCAGCGGCCTTCTGATACCATCTTGCGGCTTTTGTCAGGTCTTTTTTTATTTTGTCTCCGTCATTCAGCATGACAGCCAGGCTGAATTGGGCATCGGCATGGCCCTGTTTTGCCGCTGCCGCAAACCACTTCGCTGCTTCCAGGAAATTCTGTTTTTCTCCCTTTCCAGTATAATACAGGCGTGCCAGTTTATACTGGTCATCTGCTTTTCCCTGTAGGGCCTTGCGGTATGCAATATTGAATTTTGCGGCCAGATGACCCTGATCTGCAGCCTTTTGTGTCCATTTTTTTGCTTCGGCATTGTTTAGCGGAACATTTTGGCCCAGTTGATACCTGAGTCCCAGGCTGTATTGGGCGTCTGCCAGTCCCTGCTCTGCTGCTGCTCTCAGCCATTTCACCGCTTCATTATATTCTTTTGGAACCCCCTGTCCCAAGAGGTATCTCAGGGCAAGGCTGTATTGCGCTTCGGCGTGGCCGTCTTCGGCGGCCTGTCGCAGTAGTTCAGCTGCCTTACTGTAATTTCGGCCGCTTTCCGGTTCTCCCATAATGGACAGAGCCTCTTGGTATACTTCCTCGGCGCGATTTTTGTTTTGCTGGAGTGAGATCCTTATTCCACTGCTATCTTCGATAGCCTGCAGGGTAAATGGATGCAGGGCGGCAATGGTAAGTAGAATTGTCAGTATGATCTTAATGCTCACGTTCATAGGCTGCCTCGTCATGGCCTTTTTCTATTTGTGGTAATTCTCAATGTGTTTTCATGTTTTGTTGTTGTTTGTGGAAAAACATTTTCCAATGTGTTCTCTTTGCAATTTTCCTGCCGGCGAGTGATTTTTGTGTAACATGCTGAAGTTGCGTGATGTTTTTTTTTGAGGTTGCTTTGTTGGAGTTTCCTGGTGGCAGGTATTTGTCTTTTATGGCGTGATTTTGACAGTATTAACAATGGAGACAAAAAAAGGTTTTGTTAATATGTGGCCCACTTTCCCCCACTTTGTTCGTGGCAGAAAATTTTATTGTAATGTGTTAGGCATATTTACAACATGTTGTGTGTCTTTCTCTGGCTTCAATACAACATAGGCTAATTCGATTCATTGAAGGAAAAAAGAGGCATTATTCCCTGAGAAATTTATCTTGACACTCTTGCCTTTTCAGCCGTATAAAGATAATGAGGTGGTGCAAAGTGGTTCTTGGCGGTGCAAAGGTGTAGGAAGGAGTCCATGGTGTCAGAAAAAATGATCTCAAGTCCGGTGAGTAGATTCCGCGGCCGATCTGAACATAGTTTGGATGGGAAGGGGAGGATTAATATTCCTGCCCGATTCCGTGATGTTTTGCTCCGGGAATATGATGATCGTCTCCTCATTACCCCCCCCTGGAATAAATGTTTACGTATTTATCCCCTCCCCGAATGGGAAAAAAAAGAACAGGCTCTGCTCGGCCTGGAACGACAGCAACCGCATGTTGCCAAAATGGTTCGCTATCTTGTCGGCGGGTCAGTCGAGTGTCAGGCTGATAAAAACGGCCGTATCCTTCTTCCTGTTCATCTTCGAAATCAACTTAATCTCGATAAAGAAATAATCATGAATGGAATGCTCACCTTTTTTGAAGTGTGGAGCAAGGAAACCTGGGAGATTGACAGTACTTTAACGGATCAGGATTTTGCGGATTTTGACCTGACTTTTAATGAACTGGGAATGTTCTGATAGTGGATTAAGGATTGCGGGTTGAGGATGAATGAAAATGGAAATGAGCCTGCAGAATCCGGTTTAGCAAGAAGTGACATTCATCAGCCGGTATTGCTTGAAGAAGTTGTTTCCTGGTTGTCACCAGTGTCCGGCGGAATTTATGTAGATGGGAATCTTGGCCTGGGAGGTCACACCAGAGCTATTCTTGAGGCTTCAAATCCTGATGGGCGCGTAATCGGTTTTGACTGGGATAGCGAGGCTCTCAGTCTGGCCAGGGCGAACCTGGCTTCTTACGGTGAAAGAGTTATTTATGTCCGCCGTAATTTTGCGGAACTGGAAGAGGCGCTGAAAGAAATTCACTATGCAATGGTTGACGGAATTCTGCTTGATCTCGGTCTTTCGTCTCTCCAGCTTGATAGCAGCGGCCGGGGGTTTAGTTTTCAGGGAAGTGAGCCCCTCGATATGAGGATGGATACCAGAAGGGGCGAAACTGCGGCTGATCTGCTTAATCACTGCAGTGAAGAGGAGTTGGCCGACATCCTTTATTATTACGGTGAGGAACGGCAGGCCAGACGGATTGCGGAGTTTATAGTTGAGGAGAGAAGAAAAGAGAAATTTTCAACGACGAGGCAGCTGGTAAGTATCATTGAGAAAGCTGTGCCGCGCCGATTTCGCCCTAAGAAAATTCATGTTGCAACCAGAACATTTCAGGGCTTGCGTATAGCCGTTAACGGAGAGCTTGATAATTTAGAGAAAATTTTGACGGATGGGGTGCAGTACATTCGACCAGGCGGCAGATTCTGTGTCATTTCCTTTCATTCTCTGGAAGACAGACTGGTAAAAAGGCAGTTCAGCAGTAATAACGCACTGCGGGTGTTAACTCCTAAACCTGTAATTGCCGGGGACGCAGAAAAAGATATGAACCCCAGGTCACGAAGTGCCAAAATGAGAGTAGCCGCAGTGAAAGAGGTATAGGGTTATGCAGAGATCAGTACATGGATACACAGGAACACATGGATTTCCTGTGAAAAATCAAAAAATTCATGGGCGCCGTTCCAGGAAATCCGGGGGTGTGTGGTTGTGGAAATTGGTTGGCGCGGTAGTTACTCTGGCAATGATATGTGGGGTTGTCGGGACATTTTTGGTCGGTCTGCAGATCAGAAATGGTCTTGATGAGCTTGTTCGTCAGCAGCAGAATGGGGCCGTTATTAAAAAAGTGAATACGGAACTCTATACCGAAAAAAAAAGCATTACCAGTAAGGAGCATATTGAAGCATTGGCAGCGGTCAGGCTGGGTTTATATGCACCTTCGGCGGGAAGCGGCAGTCGGGGGATGCAGGTTGCTCGCCCCTAATGAAAAAGTGGATTGCGTTTTGACTCGGGGTTGTAAAGGCACATTTATTTGAAGGAACGAATAATAAATCAATCCTGAGTCGTGATATTTAGAGGATGGGTCGCGAAATCAGAGACTGGGCAACATATACAGACAAGTCAAAAGAAAAGGGGAAGCAAAAGAGGAGGCGTCTCTTTCTGGGAATTGTGTTGCTGGTTTTGGTCCTTGTTTTTTACAGGTTATATCAGGGACCGTTTTTTTTTGATGAAGAGCAGGAACCGGAATTTGTTGAACCTGCAGTCCAATCGTCTCTATACGATGTTCGCAGAAAAAACATTTATGACCGAAGGCTTAATATGGTGGCAGCGAGTATCCAGACTTCTTCAGTATATGTCAAGCCTCGAGAGTTTGACGATATTGCTGCTACGGCCGGGGTGCTTGCAAAGTTGCTGTCCCATGAAGAGGCGGAGCTGCTTGAGGAGTTGAAAACGGAAAGAAATTTCACCTGGCTTGCCCGTAATATTTCTCCCGAGAAAGCAAAGAGTATTAAGTCTCTGGATCTTGATGGTGTTTATTTCCACGACAGGGTTGAGCGTGTATATCCCAACTGGCCGGATGCTCCTCAGTTTATTGGCCAGGTAAAGGATGAAGTTGGCTTGTCAGGGGTCGAGTTTTCATTCAATGATTCGCTGCTTTCCGGCAGACATCTGGTTTTGACTCTTGATCTGGAGTTGCAGTCCAGCTTGATGAAATTGCTGGAAAATATTGTGGAAGATGTTGGCTATAAGCAGGGGGGATCTCTGCTGGTGACAACGGCAGGCGGTATACTCATGGATCCGAGATCAGGAGAAATACTTGCCAGTGCCCAGGTGCCGTCATCGCAACATTTTTTTACTCCGGCGCTGGCAACGGAAGATAAAAGAGCGGGAGTGGCAACTGTTTCTGTAAAAACAGGAGGGCTTCTTTCCATTTTCAAGCTGGCTGCTGTGATAGACGCAGGATTGAGAAGATCGGTTGAGTCTGGAATGAAAGAGGGCAGCAGTAAAATTATATCTCCAAGGCTGAAAAAAGTGGCAAAAAGCGCACCATCAGCACCTTTATGGCAACTCGACAGGAAAAAAAATATCATTTCACCCTGGTTGGCATCGATAGTTGCTGAAGCAGGAGACGCGCATTCTGATGAGGGGCAGCCCCTATTGCAGCCGCACATGGAAAATGAATTTTTTCGATCGGCCGGATTCGAAATGGGCAGCGAGGATACTGCTTCAGCACTACATGTGCTGAACAGTTTCGGGAGCCTGGTGAATGATGGCAGGTCAGTTGAGCCGCATATGGTTTTAGGTACGATCTCCGATAGTGGTGATTTAGAGGGGAAAGACGTTTCAGCAGCCTCTCGAAAGACTTTTTTCAGCCAAGAAGAAAGTAGAGAGTTTCGCCATTTTTTGGAGGAAACCTCGCCTTCAGGGAAGTCCTTTTTCATTGCTGAATCTTTGCAGAAGTCAATGCCTGGCAACGTGGCAGTGGCAGTCAGGGAATTTGATGAGTATGGCGGAGAAATCAATGCGGACAACGAGGGGAAAACTGAAGATGGTTCCGGTGGTGCCTCGATTCTGCAAGGCGTTTCAGGCCCTGATCAGACCCTGTACGATGGGGCTGTCCTGGCCGCTGCGCCAATGAGCGCTCCGGAGCTTGTCATGCTTATCTCGTTCAGCCAGGGAATGATAGATGTCACCAAGCCTTCGAGGATAGAAAAACTCACGAAAACTTTTATGCAGAAAGCACTTCCGGTGGCACGAGCAAGCAAAAAAATAAAAGGAAAGCTTCAGGTGCCGGAATATGATCATGAGGCCATGTTGGCAGCATGGCAAGGGCAGCAGGGGCGCGATGTTACCCAGGCGAATATACAACCGAAACCGGTGAAGGAGATTATGCCTGATCTGCATGGGTTAAGTATTCGCAGGGCATTGCGAATACTTCAATCCATCGGCTGCACAGTAAGCATTGAAGGATCAGGTACTGTTGTCCAGCAACACCCGGAGGCGGGAAGTGTTCTGGTCAGCGATAAGTGCGTATTGATGGCGAGAAAAAGAAATCAGAATTCTGACACAAAAAAAGACTGAAGACCTCCACTATGATTCAGCAATTAATCGGAAAACAGATAAGGGACCTACTGGCTAAAATTCCAGTCCGGGTGCCAGCTGATATCTCGGCTATTTCTGTGACCGGTATTACGGCCGATTCCCGGCAGGTTCTTTCCGGAATGCTTTTTGTCGCAATTCGCGGAGAAAGCAGTGATGGCCATCAATATATTCAAGAAGCAGTCAGAAAGGGCTGCGTAGCGGTAGTTGCTGAGTCTTCTGCAGACAAGGAACTTGACGTGCCGCTGATTGAAGTTTCTGACACCCGGGCTGCAATGGGGCACATTGCTGCCGCATTTTATGATTACCCTGCCAGTGAAATGGTTATGGTCGGAATAACCGGCACGAATGGCAAGACAACATCGTCATATATATTGGAGCAGTTAATAGCTGCAGGGGGAGGAGTTCCTGCAGTTATAGGAACAATAAACATCAGATATCTTGATGTTTCTATGGATTCCACCCTGACGACCCCCGAACCCCTTGATATCCAAAAGCAGCTGCGGATAATGGCTGACCGTGGTGTAACCCATGTTGTTATGGAAGTGTCTTCCCATGGGATTGCGCAGGGACGAGTAAATGCCATGCAGTTTGATGTCGCTCTTTTCACTAATTTGAGTCGGGATCACCTGGATTTTCATGGGTCAATGGACAATTATTTTGCAGCAAAGCAAAGACTGTTTGTTGATCATATGAAGAAGACTGGGAAGGCTGTAGTTGTTGTAGGGAAGCCTTCACGACAGCATGAAGTTTCCTGGGGAAGAAAGCTGGCCGATTTCCTGTCAGTGGAGACAGATCTACAGGTGATCACTTGCGGTATCGAGGATGGTGATGTCAAGGCGGAGAAATATACATTTAGTCTTGCCGGGATTTGTGCAGAAATCACAGCAAACGATTCTGTTTTCGAGATTGAAATTCCCCTGGTCGGGGCGTTTAATCTGGAAAATGTCCTTGGCTGCATTGCTTGCGGGCTGGTCCTGGGATATACAACTGACGCAATGACTGCAGCTCTTAAAGTTTTAAAGGGGGTACCTGGACGGCTTGAGAGAATAACAGTCGGAACAGAAGAGAATGGGGAAGGAGTTATACATGTATTTGTTGATTATGCCCATACTCCCGAGGCCTTGAGTCATGTCCTACAAGCAATAAAAGATCTGCAGCCTTTAAGGCTTGTTGTTGTTTTTGGATGCGGTGGGGATCGAGACAAAGGGAAGCGTCCATTGATGGGTGAAGCTGCCGGTAAGTTGGCAGATGTGTGTCTGCTGACATCTGATAATCCCAGGAGTGAGTTGCCTTCGCAAATTCTAACGGAAATTGAGAAAGGTCTTCAGGGGATTTCAGTTACTAAGATTGACAGTGAAGAGCTGCGGGAGAATCCGCAATTGAAAGGGTATGACATTATCGAATCCCGAAGAAAGGCGATACAAAGAGCCATAGAAACGAGCAGGCCGGGAGATGTCATCTTGATTTGTGGTAAAGGTCACGAATCCTACCAGATTGATCGATCTGGTAGGATTTTTTTTGATGACAGGCAGGAAGCAAGAGAGCAGCTTGAGCGTAATCGCCAGGCCGCCTGAGAAGAGGAGCGGGAGAAAGGGTAATGGAGTTAGCAGCAGCATTAAAAGATGGATGCAGCCAGCCAGCGAGAAGGCAGAATGCGGTTGCCTTGAATAATGGTGTCAGCATGGACAAGAAAGTATCCTGGACTGTGAGTCAGGTGTTGTTAGCAACAAATGGCCGCTTTGTCTCTGGTGAAACGGAAACTGCTTTTCGGGCAATTTCAACAGATACCCGGACGTTGAAACCGGGAGATCTTTTTGTCGCATTATCCGGAGATCGTTTTGACGGGCAGCACTTTCTTGAAGAGGCTGTGAAAAAAGGAGCGGCCGGGCTTGTAGTTTCTGTCATACCGAAAAAAAAGATGCCGGTTGCTGTTGTGGAAGTGCCCGATACTTTGAAGGCCCTGGGCGATTTGGCCGCATATCGGCGCAGACTGATGGGAAACTTGCTGGTTATAGCAATCACAGGAAGTTCAGGTAAAACGACAGTCAAAGAAATGTGTGCTGTGATACTGGCCCAGAAGTTCGCCATATTAAAAACAGAGGGAAACCTTAACAATCTTATCGGGATGCCCCTTTCTCTGCTGCCTGTTGAGAATAAACATGATATCGCTATTCTTGAAATGGGTATGAATAGGCCTGGTGAAATTGCCAGAATGACAGCAATTGCTAACCCGGATATCGCCTGTATTGTCAATGTGCAGGATGCCCATCTTGCTGGACTTGATTCCATTGAAGGCGTTGCCAGAGCTAAAGGCGAACTGTTTGAGCGGGGGAAGTCATGGGCAAGATTTTGTGTGAATATAGATGATAAGAGGGTGAAAAAACTGGCGGCTGAACGCTCCCAGAAACAGATTTCTTTTGGGAAAAACCGAAATGCCGATGTCAGGGCAACCCATGTTCGTAATGAGGGTGAATTTGGAATGGCTTTTACCCTCCATATCAATCACAAAAAGGAGCGCATACATATCCGCAGTCTTGGTGAGCATAATGTGACAAATGCTCTTGCCGCAGCGGCAATGTCCTATGCGGCTGGAGCTGATTTCGATACCATTGTGAAAGGACTGGAAAAATTTGAGCCGTATGATAAGCGCCTGAAGATAGAAAAAATTGCAGGACTGAGAGTAGTAAATGATTGTTATAATGCAAATCCTTCATCGATGTGTGCTGCACTTAAAACAGTTCAGGCAATGAATAAGGGTAATAAGGCGGTGGCAGTTCTTGGGGACATGCTTGAACTGGGTGACAGCAGTGTGAAGGCTCACCGGCAATTAGGAGAAACGGTAGCCATTACAGGCTTTAATTCTCTCTTTGTCGTGGGTGAATTCTCCAGAAAAGTAGTTGAAGGAGCACTGGATGCCCGCATGACTATTAACCAGGCACGGCAGGTGAACTCCAATGATGAGGTTATCGATGCACTGGTAGAGATGGTGCATCTCGGTGAATTGAATGAGGGAGACTGGATTCTTGTAAAGGGATCACGGGGAATGCGAATGGAAACAGTCATCGAAGGTCTTAAAAAACAATTGGAAATGGAAAGTTAAGGATATGAGACAAGGATTTTCTGGATATGAAACAATACGTTTAATTATCAATTCTCGATTACCAAGTATCAATTAATAAAATGCTCTACCACCTTTTCTACCCACTTCATACCATCTTCGGAGGCTTCAATGTCTTTCGGTATATTACCTTCAGGGGGATAGGTGCGATTGTAACGGCTTTTTTACTTACACTGTTCCTGGGTCAGAAATTCATTCAACTGGCAAAGGAGAAACAGCTTGGTCAGGTTGTCCGAACCGATGGGCCTGAAACACATCTCGTGAAGCAGGGAGTGCCGACAATGGGCGGTCTCCTTATTATATTTGCTGTTGTGTCAGCGACTCTGCTGTGGGCTGATCTTTCAAATCTCTATATCTGGCTCATTCTTGGAATAACGGTCTGGTATGCTTTTATCGGCGCCATTGATGATTACAGAAAAATAAAAAAGAAAAACAGTAAGGGGTTAAGCGCACGGGGAAAAATTTTGATGCAGCTGGCTGGTGTTGTCATTGTTGGAGCAGTTTTGATGCAGCTTCCTGACAGCGATACAACCCTTCGATTCCCGTTTTTTAAAAATGTGGCGCCGGATCTCGGCTGGCTGTATGTCGGTTTCATGTTTCTGGTGATTGTCGGTGCATCTAATGCTGTTAATCTGACTGATGGCCTGGATGGCTTGGCAGCCGGGCCAACGGTTATTACCAGCGGGGTTTACCTCCTTTTTTCTTATCTTGCCGGGCATGCAGGACTTGCTGCCTATCTGCAGATTCCTTACGTTGAAGGAGCCGGTGAAGTGACTGTTTTCTGCGGGGCTCTGGCTGGGGCCTGTCTTGGATTTCTCTGGTTTAATTCATATCCGGCCCAGATGTTCATGGGCGATGTCGGGTCCCTGGCCATAGGAGGTTCATTGGGGACAGTGGCGGTTATTATAAAGCAGGAGATTCTTCTGGCTCTTGTCGGCGGTATATTTGTTATGGAAGCACTCTCGGTCATTCTGCAGGTTGGATATTTTAAAATATCCGGGGGCAAAAGAATTTTTCTCATGGCTCCATTTCATCATCATTTTGAGAAAAAGGGATGGCAGGAGCCAAAAGTGGTTGTCAGGTTCTGGATCGTTTCTATTATACTGGGGCTTACTGCCCTTGCAACCTTGAAATTGCGTTAAGTCTTCTGAAAAATGGACAGGAAGGAGGAGAGGCTTTCACATTTTATCGAAAACCCGGCAGCATATGATGTGTTGGTGGTTGGAGGCGGAAAGTCAGGTTTTGCGGCCTTGCAATTTCTGAAACGGAAGGGGGCTGCTGTTTCATTATCAGATTCAGGGGTAAGGGAAGAGAAATCTTCGGAATTGTTAGAATGGCTTGAAAAGGAAAAGATTGAAGCTGAGTTTGGAGGGCATACTCTCAAGGCATTTCAGGATGCAGATGTAATTGTTGTAAGCCCGGGAGTACCCCGAGATATTCCGCCAATCGTTGAGGCAGGCAATAGAGATGTTCCGATTATCGGCGAAATGGGTCTTGCTTCATGTTTTATTGATATTCCCATTGTTGCAGTGACCGGAACCAACGGCAAAACAACAGTTACTGAAATGGTTGGAGCGATGTTGCAGGCTGATGCAAAAAAAGTCTTTGTCGGAGGCAATATCGGAACGCCGGTGACGGAATTTATATTGGAAAATGGTGATGCAGAAGCAGCAGTTCTGGAAGTAAGCAGCTTCCAACTGGAAACAGCAGGAACTTTCCGGCCGAAGGTGGGGGTGTTACTCAATATTACTCCGGATCATCTTGATCGGTATTCTTCCTATGAGGAGTATGGAGATACAAAATTTGAACTTTTTCGGAATCAACAGCCCGAAGATGCAATGGTGCTGAACGCCGCTGATGAAGAGATCATGGCCCGTCTTGAAAAATTGGGCGGCAAAGGGAAAAAGTATTTTTTCGGCAGAGGATTGGAAGGGATGCCGGGCGCAGAATGGAAAAATGATCACGTAGAGATTTGTTGGGAACGTCAGGGTAGGAAGGAGCAATATGTCCTTCCAGCACAGATGAAGGTGTCTCCGGTAAGAGATAATTGTATGGCCGCTATTCTTGCCGCCCGTTTGATAGGCTGTTCAGAAAGGGGAGTTACGGCAGGGCTGCAGGAATTTCAAATTCCTCCCCATAGAGTAACTCTGGTCGCAGAGATCAACAACGTGGCATATTACGATGATTCAAAGGCTACAAATATTGGTGCCGTACAATCTGCCCTGGCTGGAATGGAGCGACCAGTCATCCTCATCGCCGGCGGAAGGGATAAAGGGGGCGACTATGCACTCCTTACCGAGAAAGTTCGGGAAAAAGTTAAGAAACTGCTGCTTATCGGTGAAGCCGGAGAGAAGATGGCAAAAGCACTTGAAGCCCATACAGAGGTAGAGATGCTTCAGGATCTTGATGCTGCAGTGAAAAGAGCAGCGGAATTGGCAGTAAAGGGTGATGCAGTTCTGTTGTCACCAGCTTGTTCCAGTTTTGATATGTTCAGGTCTTATGTAGACAGGGGAGAACATTTTCAGAAGGCTGTGGGGCGCCTGTTAGACAAGTAGTTTTTGAAAAGACAAGAGAGAGAAAGAGGAAGATAGAGAAGTAAATGAGAAAACGCAGCATCAAACTGAAAAGAGGGGAACATGGAAAAAGTATGTTGTCGCTGCAAACGGAATCAGGATGGGGATCGTTGGATAAGACAGAAAATAACAAAAAGACAGGATGTTTCATACGGGTTTTGTCCTAATTGCTATCAGGCAACGATGGTGCAGATTGCAAAGGCCTATGAGTTCAGATGTCAGAAGGTTGCATCAGCAGGGGTGAGCTAAGAGTTTATGTGTCAGAAAGGGCTGAGGCTCATTGTCAGTGGTGGTGGAACCGGTGGTCATCTTTTTCCTGGAATTGCTGTAGCTGAAACATTTCTTGCCAATGCTCCAGGAAGCAGCGTTCTTTTTATCGGCACCCGGCGACACACTGATATGAGAGTCTTGACAGGGCGGAATTTTGAAACGGCCTCCATTGCGTGCCAGGGTTTAAAGGGGAAATCCGGCAGCTTAAGATTGAAGAGCCTTTTTCAGCTGCCGCTGAGCCTCCTGGAGGCCGGACGCCTGATCAGGAAATTTAAGCCGGACCTTGTACTTGGAGTTGGCGGCTACGTCACCGGCCCGGTATTGCTGGCGGCAAGACTGATGGGGGTCACAACCTGTATTCAGGAGCAGAATTCGGTTCCGGGCCTGGCCAATCGTATTATTGGAAAATTTGTTCATCGGGTATTTATATCCTTCCCGAATAGTGAAAAGTATTTCCCAGCAGGGAAATGCCTGTTGACAGGAAACCCGGTTCGGGAAGAACTTCTGGATCTGGCTGCTGCGCCTGAGGGGGATAAGGTGAAACGTCATGGCAAAACACTTCTTGTTCTGGGTGGGAGTCTCGGAGCCCACAGGGTGAACATGATGGTTGCCGAAGCCTTGAAAGGGGCGAAAAGAAGGCTTCCAGATACTTTCAGAGTGATTCATCAGACCGGGAAAGATGATGAGCAGTCGGTTAAAACAGCATATGCAAGTCTTGGATTAGATGCTGAAGTTTCAGCATTCTTTGATGACATGGCAAGGGTTTACAGAGAAGCCGATATGGTTATTTCCAGGGCCGGGGCAACAACTCTGGCAGAGATGACGGTGCTGGGGAAACCGATGATTTTGATTCCCTACCCTTATGCGGCTGACGATCACCAGCGTACAAACGGGGAATATCTGGAGGCAGGGGGAGCTGCCAGGATGTTTCTTGAAAAAGATCTTGAGCCCCGAAAGCTGGCGGATGAAATCCTTCTTCTTCTCGCCAGCGAAGAAAAAAGAAAAGAGATGTCTGAGGCTGCAAGGAAGCTGGCCAGGCCAGATGCCGTTAAAGTAATTGTACAAGAAATAAAAGCCAGTTTATGTCCTGGAAGGTAAAACTTTCAGAAAAAAAAACCTTTACTCTGGATTGAAACACCAGCTGTGTATAAAAAGACCAAACAGATACATTTTGTCGGTATTGGCGGCATAGGAATGAGCGGAATTGCCGAGCTGCTTTTGAACCTTGGATACAAGGTCAGCGGATCGGATCTTCGTCAGACTGATATCACCAGGAGGCTGGAAGAGCTCGGTGGAGTGGTTTATGAAGGGCACAATGCCGATTGGATTGAGGGGGCTGACGTGGTAGTAACTTCTTCGGCAGTCAGAAAGGATAATCCTGAAGTGATTGCTGCCTCAGAAGCGCATGTCCCTGTGATTCCAAGAGCTGAAATGCTGGCCGAGCTTATGCGCCTCAAAAAGTTTGGTATTGCCATAGCAGGCAGTCACGGCAAGACATCGACAACATCACTGGTCGGCTGGATTCTTGCCCAGGCCGGACTTGATCCTACAGTTGTTATCGGCGGACAAGTGAACAGTCTTGGGACAAATGCCAAGCTCGGGGAGGGGGAATTCCTGGTTGCCGAAGCTGACGAAAGTGACGGGTCTTTTCTGCAGCTTTCTCCTGTTGTTGAAGTTGTCACTAATATTGATCTCGAGCATCTGGATTTCTATAAAGACATAGATGAAATAAAAGCAATCTTTTTGCAATTTATCAATAAGATTCCTTTCTACGGAGCAGCAATTCTCTGTCTTGATGATCCCAATATTGCAGATCTTCTGCCGCAGATAAAGAAACGGATTATAACATACGGGCTTTCAGCCCAGGCGGATCTGTATGCCCGTGAATTGAATACTGATGGGCTGGAAACCACTTTTGAAGTCTGTTCGGCCAGGGAAGTGCTGGGTGGTGTATGTATTTCCTCACCTGGTAGGCACAACGTGCTTAACAGTCTTGCCGCAATTGCTGTCGCAATGGAGCTGGAGATACCTTTTGAGGATATTGCCTCGGCTCTGGCAAGTTTTTCCGGAGTGCAGCGACGTCTTCAGGTGAAAGGTGAGGTCGAAAATATTACTGTGATTGATGATTATGGTCATCATCCAACGGAAATTAAAGCCACACTTGCTGCCCTGAGAGATGCCTGGCCGCGTCGGCGACTGGTTGTTGCTTTTCAGCCGCACAGGTACTCTCGAACCCAGGCACTTTACAAGGAATTCTGTAAAGCATTTCATGAGGCAGATCTCCTGATTCTTACGGACATATATGCAGCCAGTGAGCAGCCAATACCTGGTGTTTCAGGGGAGCAGCTTCTGAAGGGGGTCAGAGATCATGGACATAAGAACGCAGTATATATTGGCGAGGTGAGTCGGTTGCCGGGAGAGATTGTACCGGATCTCTGCGAAGGGGATGTTGTGCTCACACTGGGAGCTGGGGATATCTGGCAGGCGGGTGAGAAAATCCTTAGCCTTTTGGCAGAATAAGGCCTTTGGAAACAAAATTCCCACCAGGGGAATGGTGCTCATGAATACAGCCAGGGAATGTAAAGAAAAGACTTCATTCATAGTGATGCCTGTGGGAGGGAGAAGTAAAATGAGACCTGATTGGGCGCCGTTCTTTAATGATGAAATGGCCGATTTCTGGAGTGGGGAAGTATTGTGGAATGCTTCGATATCTTCCTATACAACGTTTCGGGTGGGCGGAGCCGCAGATGCACTTGTTTTTCCGCGGGGAACCAAAGAGGTGTCCCAGCTTATTCAGGGACTTCGAAAGATGAATATTCCCTGGCATATTCTTGGAAGAGGAAGCAATGTTGTTGTAAGTGACAAGGGCATCAAAGGAGTTGTGATTGTTTTTGGGAAAAATTTTTCCCGTTGCCACATAGTAAAAGAAGATGGTGATTCTGTTCTGGTCAAAGTTGAAGCAGGCCACAGCCTTTCAGGGCTGGTGAAATGGGCTGCTGATCAGGGACTCTCAGGGCTTGAATTTGCCGCAGGGATTCCGGGCACTGTCGGCGGGGCTATCGTCATGAATGCCGGAGCTTGGGGCGGGGAAATAAGTGAAGTTGTCTCGGCAGTTGACATGATGACTGAGCGAGGTGAAATCGTTACGAAAAAAAGAAAGGAAATTGATTTTCAATATAGATCATGGGGAGAGGAGAGTTCCATGGTAGCTGTTGAATGTGTGTTCCGTTTGAAGAAAAGCACTGCTGCAGACAGCAGGGGAAAATGCCAGGAATTGCTGGAGCAGAGAAAAAAGAATCAGCCGCTGAATACACCATCAGGCGGATCATTTTTTCAAAATCCTGCAGGAAGCAAGAGTGCCGGTGAACTTATAGAACATGCAGGTCTAAAAGGCAAAAGAGTCGGAGGAGCTGAAGTGTCGCATGTTCACGCAAATTTTATTGTGAATAATGGATCTGCCACAGCCGCTGACATTATCGGGTTGATGCATATTGTTCAGCAGAGGGTTGAGGAAACTTCCGGTGTTTTTCTGGAGCCTGAAGTTCGATTTTTGGGATGGGAGTAAAGAAGAAAAAATCAATCATTGATTACAGCAGAAAGGAAAATGAAAAGAAATTCGGTGGTAAATTCCTGTTTCTGGTATCAGTGGTTTTCATTGTCGCCCTTGTTGGCGGGGGTATTTGTATGCTGATATATCAGGGGTTGAGCAGGTCTGTTTTTTTTCAAGTGGACAAAGTGGATATAACCGGCTGCCAGCGTCTGGATACGAGACAGGTTCTTTCCTGGAGCGGCCTGGATATAAAGACAAATTTATGGTCCTTGAGAACAACCAGGTTGCGAAAGCATCTTGAAAAACAGAACTGGATTCAGTCGGCAACAGTAAAAAGAAAATGGCCAAATGAGCTGCATATCAGGATTCGGGAGCGAGTTCCGTTGGCCATTCTAAATCAGGATGCAGGCTTAGCCTACGTCGATAAAAAAGGTTTTTTCATTTCGCCGGTGCTTCCGGCCGATAGTCTGGATTTTCCGGTAATTACAGGAAGGGAGAAAAGTAAAACCGGAAAGAATGGGGAAGAGTGGTTGAAGGATGCCCTCAGCTTTATCAGTTATGCCGGAGGCGGTAATCCTGTTCTGCCTACACAGAATATTTCTGAAATTCATGTGGGTCAGGAAGGGCAGTTGACGATGTATCTGGCAGATAATCCTTTTCCCATATATCTTGGGAAAGGGGAAATGAAGCGGAAATACAGCAGGTTAAGTAAAGTTCTTTCCTGGCTGTACAGGAAGAAGGAATATGTCTCCACAGCCTCTATTGATTTGAATTATCTGTCCGGGGCCGAGAATGCAAAAGAAGACTCTAGCAACAGAGTTCTTGTCAGTTTCAGTAAATAACGTGATTGTGAAATTTATGAATTCGCTGCTAAGCGCAGACTTCAAGAAAATGCAATTTGCCAATATGTTAAATTCTCTGCTTAGTGCCGGCCTGGACGTTTCTTTTTCGGGCAGGAGCACTGAGTTGTTTCCGGTTGGATCCGGTTAAAGATAAAAGGTGTAGAGATGGCGCAGCAAAGAGGGGAATTAATAGTAGGTCTTGATATAGGAACCACGAAGATTTGTGCTGTGGTTGGCGAAGTTTTTCAGGACAGAGTTGATATTATCGGTGTCGGTGCCTGTCCTTCTGTTGGGTTGCGTAAAGGTGTTGTCGTTAATATTGAAAGCACTGTCGGTTCGATAAAAAAAGCAGTAGAAGAAGCGGAAATGATGGCAGGATGCACTATTTCCTCAGTTTACGTGGGGATAGCCGGCAGTCATATAAGCGGCATTAACAGTGATGGTGTCATAGCCGTCAAGAATGGCGAAATAACACGGGATGATATAGATAAGGTTGTAGAAAATGCCAAAGCTATTCCCCTGAGTCAGGATCAGGAAGTGATACATGTTCTGCCCCAGCAGTTCAAGGTTGATGGGCAGGGCGGCATTCAAGATCCCTTGGGGATGACAGGAGTACGCCTGGAAGCCGAAGTGCATGTCGTTACAGGCTCTATAACCGCGGTACGAAATATTATCAAATGTTGCAACAGGGCCGGACTGCAGGTGGATGATGTTGTCCTTGAGCCCATAGCCTCTGCTGAGGCTGTATTGACGCCGGAAGAGATGGAGCTTGGTATAGCTCTTCTTGATCTTGGCGGAGGGACATCTGATCTTGCTGTTTTTGCTGAAAACTGTATTAAAAAAACCTTTGTGCTTGGGGTTGGCGGTAATAATCTCACCAATGATCTTTCTGTGGGGCTGCGAACACCGATTAAGGAAGCTGAGCGACTTAAGGAAAAATATGGCTGCGCGATATCGGCGCTCATTGACAAGGATCAGGCGATTGAGGTCCCAAGTGTCGGCGGCAGGAAGTCCAGGAAGCTGTCCCAGAGAGTTATGGGTGAGATACTTGAACCGAGAATTGAGGAGATGTTGACATTAATCAATCATGAATTGATTGACTCAGGGACAAAGCAGTTCGTGAATGCCGGACTGGTTCTCACCGGAGGAACCTCGATGCTGACACATATCGTCGAGATGGCAGAACAGATTTTTGATCTTCCGGTACGGATAGGTTATCCGCAGCATATCGGTGGTATTCTTGATATTGTCAATACACCGCAATGTGCCACCGGGGTCGGACTGGTCATTTATGGTAAAAAAAGTGAATCAGGACGACTCTATATAGAAAGGGATCGTTCAGGGTTAGGTGGTCTTGCGCGAAAGATTAAGGGGTTGTTCGGTAAATTGATGTAGCATGTTTTATCGCTTGTTTGAGATCTAAATTATAAGTACTATATATATAATGCTTCGCTGAAAATAAGACTATTTGAAGCAGAAAGTTCTGGGAGAATGAAATGGAGTTCACGTTGGCGGAAAACTCATCAAGGGCAAGAATAAAAGTGATAGGCGTTGGCGGTGGTGGCGGCAATGCAATTAACACTATGGTGGAAAGCAAACTCCTGGGTGTTGAGTTTATTGCTGCCAATACGGATCTGCAGGCCCTTGAGCATTCCAGGGCTGATCTGAAACTGCAGATCGGTGCTGAAATTAGCAAAGGTCTGGGTGCAGGTGCCAACCCCGAACGCGGAAGGGAATCAGCCGAAGAGAGCATTGCTGAAATCCGTGAGTCGCTCAAAGAAAGTGATATGGTTTTTGTAACCGCCGGTCTTGGCGGCGGTACAGGTACCGGAGCTGCTCCCGTAGTTGCCAGGATAAGCAAAGAGCTTGGAGCGTTAACTGTTGCAGTTGTCACAAAGCCTTTTGTTTTTGAAGGCCGGGCCAGAATGAAAAATGCTGAAGCCGGCTGGGAACAACTCAAAAAGCATGTTGATACTATTATTACTATTCCCAATGACAGAATACTCTCCCTGACCCAGAGGCATACGACTTTTGTTGATGGAATGAAAATGGCAGATGATGTTCTGGTTCAGGCCGTAAAGGGAATCACGGATCTTATCAATCTTCCCGGTTATATTAATCCTGATTTTGCAGATGTCCGAACTGTTATGAATGAAATGGGACCGGCTTTGATGGGTGCTGGCGTCGGTGTCGGCGAGAAAAGAGCCTCCGAGGCGGTACGCATGGCCATTGCCAGCCCTCTTCTTCAGGATATCAGTATTGATGGTGCCAGAGGGGTATTGGTCAATATTTCTGCCAAGAAGGATACCTTGACCATGGCTGAAGTAACCGAAGCCACAAGCAAGATTTATGAAGAAGTTCATGATGATGCAAATATTATCCTTGGTGTCATATTTGATGACTCCCTCGGGGAAGAATTAAGGGTCACGGTCATTGCCACCGGTATTAAGCAGGAAGAAGAGATGGAGCAGCTTCCTGAAAAGGTGACCCAATTAGTGACCAGGGCGGAAAAAGAGCCGGCACAGAATTCACTTCCTTTTGGAGAATCCGGTCTGGATCACGATTCCGGGAACCCACCTTTGCCAGGCAGCAAAAGAAAGCGTTACGCCTTTAATGTTCTGGATGAAGAGCTTCTGGATGAGCCTACTTTTATTCGAAGGAATGAGAATTGATGGCGTCGTAAAAAGTCCGATCTACTGCGTTGTAGCAATTTTTCAGGCACTCGGCATACCACATGTATGGCCTCGCACCTGAAAAATTGCTACGCCTTGTATATCAAACTTTTTACTTAGCCATCCCGAGACTTTTTAGGAGATTGTCAGAATTGATGTTTTGGCGAAAAAACTGAAGAAGTGACATCTGCCTATTCAAAACTTAAAACGTAATACTTTCAACTTAAAACTTTCATATAAACAATGAGCCCTGCTTTGTGATATATTCATGGAGTACGCGCTTATTAATTAAATTGCCAGAGCTCCAGCCTCTGGCTTTTTACTCTAAAGTGCCAAGAATGGGCATTGCTTCCTCAAAACTGTCTTCATACAAAAATACAGGGAATATGCCGTTAAAGCGGTCCTCGGAATCAGGTGCGATTCTTAAAAAATGGACGGGGAAACTGCCTGTTGCCCTTGTGTATCCCAATGTCTATCAGGTTGGCATGTCCAATCTGGGTATGCAGCATGTCTATGCCCTGGCAAATGCCCACCCCGACATAGTCTGTGAACGGGTTTTTCTTCCCGAAGACGCCCAGACTCCTCTCTCTGTGGAGTCTGGGCGTCATCTTCTTGATTTTCCTGTTTTTCTCTGTGCCGTGAGCTTTGAACAGGATTACGTCAATCTGCTTCGTCTATTTCGATGGGCCGGTATCGAGCCGCTGGCAACAGAGCGCAGAAATGTTTCCCCGCAGCGACCAGAGACCCCGCTAATTATAGGTGGTGGGGTGGCTACTTTTATTAATCCTGAGCCACTGGCTCCCTTTGTCGATCTTTTCCTGCTTGGAGAGTCAGAGCCTGTTCTGCCCACGCTCCTCAATTGTCTTCTGCAGAGATTTAACGAGGGGGTACCTGGTGTCAACAGGGATCAATGGCTTCTGGATCTTGCGGTGTCAGTCCCTGGGTGTTATGTCCCTCATCTGTATGACATGGTATATGATCAATCCCGATTGGTTGAAATTCGGATCAGGGATGGTGCTCCGGCAAGAGTAAAAAAGGCTGTGCTTGGTTCCGTCGATCAGAGTGGGCATTCCCAGCTTTTAACTCCGGATACAGAATTTGGGGATCTCTACCTGACTGAATTGGGCCGCGGCTGTAGCCGTGGATGTCGATTCTGCGCCGCAGGTTTCGTATACCGCCCGCCCCGGTTGTGGTCGGCTGAGTCTATAATGGCAGCTTTTGACGAAAAACCGACATCTATCTCCAGGGTAGGTCTTCTGGGGATGGAAATGGCAAAGCCGGAGGATTTGGCAAAAGTTGCCAGGCATCTTCTTGATGCTTCCTGTTCCCTTTCCTTTTCCTCATTGCGTGCTGATGCCATTACGCCGGAACTGATAGACCTCCTTCAGGCCAGTAAAATCAAAACCTCTGCCATTGCACCTGATGGCGCTTCCGAACGCCTTCGCAAAGTTATAAACAAGGGAATTACCGCAGAAGATGTGCTGTTGGCAGCCAATATTCTGGTGTCCGGTGGCGTGACGAACCTCAAACTCTATTTTATGATCGGTCTGCCGACAGAAACCGAAGAGGATCTTGCCGAACTGGTCAGCTTGGTGATGATGGTGCAGGAGAAAGTTAATGAAATAGGTCGTGCACGAGGACATCTGCCCATGATTTCCCTGAGCATAAATCCATTTGTCCCCAAGGCATGGACGCCATTTCAGTTTTGTGCATTCGCAGGTGTCGGGCCTTTGAAGAAGAAGATAAAATTCCTTAAAAAAGCATTTTCCGGTTGTCATAACCTTAAGCTCGGTGTGGAAAAACCTGAGAATGCGTTTTTTCAGGCCGTTCTTGCCAGGGGTGACCGGCGGCTGGCAGAGGTGTTGTTGGCAATGGCTGAATTCTCAAGGAACTGGCGTCAGCAGTTTAAGGATCATGATATTGATCCTGAAGAATATACCAGGCAAAGGACCAGGGATGAACTGTTTCCCTGGGATATTATCGATCATGGAATACATCGTGAGTATCTCTGGGAGGAATATGAGCGTGGCCTGGGCGGGAAACAGACAGCTGCCTGCCAGACTGAAATATGCAGAAGATGCGGTGTATGCAATGACTGATCAGTATCACAATAATGAAAAAGGGCCAGACATTGCCAGATTAAAACCCTTCCGGCTGGTAAAGTTTTTCTCTTTCACCAGTTTGGCAGTGATTCTGGCCTCTACTCTCGTCCTTTCCTGGATTATTTCTAATTACACCAAAAAAGTTCTCCTGTACCGAAGTGAAGCCTATACCTTTGTTCTGGCAAAAAACATGAGCCACCAGGTCTTTCAGCAGTTTGTGCTGCCCCTTGCTCTTCAGAACAGGCAGATTGCACTTCAGGATCCAAGGCAGTTTGACCAGCTTGATAAGATTGTCGAAAATGCAATCCATGGGATGAATATTGATTCTGTTACCATTTACTCAAAAAAAGAGAATCTGGTTTCTTACAGTACTGTTCCGGAAATAGTTGGGAAGCGGGATCTTGGAAGAAAAGAATATGAAAAAGCTCTTGAAGGTCAGAAAAGTTCTGTTCTTATTATGGAAGGGTCCCTGTTGAATCTGCTGCCGGGAAGTGACGATATCTATTGTCTTTTAAGAACATTTGTTCCTTTGCGAAAAGAAAGACCTTTCAGTAAGGAACCTGAGGTTATGGGAGTCATAGAGATAGCTCAGGATTTGTCGGATGATCTGGCAGCAATTATCAGACTCCAGGCTATTATTGTTGTTACTTCAATTATTATCATGGGCGCTCTTTTTGTGTCACTTCGATTTATCGTTGCCCGTGCAGACCGCATTATTGAAGCCAGGGCTGCGGAAAGGCGCAGGCTTGAAGTGAAATTGCACCAGGCAGAACGGCTTGCCTCTCTCGGTAAGATGGTTGCCTCTGTTTCCCATGAAATTAAAAACCCTTTAGGAATTGTCAGGAGTACTGCGGAAATACTTGGGAAAAGGCTGCAGAAGATAGCTCCTGGGAATGATCATCTCGCCAAGATAATCGTTGAAGAAACGACAAGGCTTGATTCCATTGTCCGGGAGTTTCTCGATTTTGCAAGGCCGAAGAAACCGGTGATGGTTGAGCTTGCCGTAAATGATATTTTACGACGGGTAACAGGATTCATGTCCACCGAGTTTGTTTCTCACCAGATAGATCTCGATCTTAAACTTGCAAAAGCTCTTCCCCATATTCAGGGTGATTTTGATCAGTTATATCAGTCATGTCTGAATATTCTTGTCAACAGTGTCCAGGCAATGCCGGAGGGCGGTATCCTCGTGGTTGAGAGCAGGCTGAGCAAAGACGGCGGCAGTGTTATGTTTGAAATAACAGACAGCGGTGAAGGTATGACCGAGGAGGCATACCAGCAGATGTTCAATCCTTTTTTTACCAGTAAGAATAGAGGTAGTGGTCTCGGTCTTGCTATTGTGAAAAACATTATTGACGGTCATCACGGAACAATAAATGTTGTCAGCTCTGAAGGAGAAGGGACAAAATTCACCCTGTTGCTGCCAGTATTTAAATAGTATTCCCGTTTTGTATTAATTATCTGCTTTGGATGAATTATAGATTCCATCAGTAATAAAATATTCCTGGGTGAAAAATGGCCGCGGACTCTGTCGAATTACACGAATAGTTTTTTGTGTATTTGGTAAGGCTGCGGTTTTTTTATGGCAAGCAGGCCATGGTCAGTAGTTTCTTTGGCATCTATTTTGCTTAAGTATAGCCGCTGAGTGGTATTTGTCAGGGGAAAAGAATTTTAAAAGGTTGAAATGGTCTCGTGAAGTTATGAATGATGAGCGTAAATCCAAAAAAGAACTGATTGCCGAACTCAGGAAAATGCGCGCTGTTGCAGCTGAGCTGAGTACTGTCCAGGAGGCTGTTTCTGGTGAAAGGCGAAAAAGCCAGGATAAGCAGCTTAAATTCCTGCAGAATGCCATTGACAGTGTTGCCGATTCCATAATTGTCGTTGGCACTGATTTTCGTGTAAAGCTGATGAATCGTGCAGCCCGTAATAATTCTGTACACGTCAACAGCAGGTTCAGCCAAAGTAATCTTTGTTTTGAGCTGTTTTTCGGCCAGGATAAACCATGCGACGGAAAGGGGTATGACTGCCCTCTCATAGGAGTTCTGGAATCCGGGGAGCAAGTCCACGTCGAACAGGAGAGGGAAATAGCAGACGGGGTGAAGCGTGTTTTTGAGATTATAGCTTCTCCGCTTTTGGGTGAGGATGATGAGTTGATCGGTATTGTCGAGTCTGTCCGGGATATCACTGAACGGAAGCAGGCTGCGGCAATTATGCAGAATCACCATGACCGCCTTGGGAAACTCGTTCAGGAGCGGACAGCGGAACTCCTCGAAGCAAAGGAGCAGGCGGAGTTGTTATACCGGGTATGCCCGACGGCTGTTTTTACCGTAGATAAAAACGGCGTTGCGACCAATTGGAACGATATGGCTGAACAGCTGACAGGGTACAGTCGTGAGGAGATCATAGGCAGTGATTGTCGGGTTTTTTTTGGCGGAGAAGGCGATGAGTCATGCTGTATCAAGAAAGGCGAGGATATCGAGCCCTGTGAAGTTATGGAGCGCCAGATTACAACCAAAACAGGAGAATCCCGTTACATTTCCCTTAATTTCAATAAGCTGGTGAGTAAGGATGGTATTGTTAAAGGTGGTATTGCCAGTTTTATTGATATTACCAACCAGAAACGCACCGACGATATCCTGGTAAGTGAGCGTGACAAGTTTAAGAGCATGCTCACTGCAATGGGGCAGGGCGTTCACATCGTAAATAAGAAATATGAGATTGAATTTCAGAATAATGTGCTTCAGGACATCTTTGGCAATAAAATAGGTGAGAAGTGCTATAAGGTCTACAAGCAGAAGGATTCTCCTTGTGACATTTGCCAAATGCATGCGGCAATAGGTTCGGGTTCGATCAGAAGGTCCGGGGAGATTTCCTTAAGCGGCCGATATTATGAACAGTGTTACGCCCCTTTTTCTGATGTCAATGGAGAAAAAAAGGCATTGATCCTGTTGCGGGATATTACAGAGCAGAAGCTTCTCGAGGCCGAAACAATGCGTGCCGCCCAGCTGGCTTCTATTGGTGAGCTGGCAGCAGGTGTCGCCCACGAAATTAATAATCCAATCAATGGTATTATTAATTATGCCCAGTTGCTGGAGGATGATGCTGACAGTCAGGAACAAATCGAACTTCTGGAGCGCATAATCAAGGAAGGAGAGCGGGTTGCTGTCATTGTTAAAAATCTTCTGTTTTTTGCACGTCAGCGCGAAGAAGGTGCTGAAGACACCACTGTTGAAGCAGTAATTGAAGATTCACTGGCGCTTATCAAGCATCAGTTTAAAAAAGATGGAATTATTTTTGAAGAGGAAACCCCTCAATCTCTGCCACTGATTCATGTCAATCCTCAGCAGCTTCAACAGGTTTTTCTCAACCTCCTGAGTAATGCACGGTATGCCTTGAATATGCGGTATTCAGGCAGTGATCCGGGGAAAAAGCTCAGCATTCGATGCAGTACTGTGTCTCGAGAGGGTAAACCGTATGTCCGGATTGAAGTAACGGACCTTGGTGCAGGTATCCCGGAAGAGATTATAGGCAACATTTTTGATCCGTTTTTCTCTTCGAAGGCCCCTGGAGAGGGAACCGGATTAGGATTGAGCATAAGTCATGGTTTGATAAGAGATTTTCAGGGATTTCTCGGAGTGGACAGCACTCTTGGAGAGAAAACTACGTTTACGGTAGATTTGCCGGTATTTCACACCGAAGAAAACTAAGCCTTTCATTTCAGGAAAGAGGGAACTCGATGCAAGATTCAGATCACACCCGTTCACACATACTTATCGTTGATGATGAAGAAAGTCTGCGTACCACTTTTAAGATGTTTTTGGAGCGGGAGGGATATGGGCCAATAATAACTGCTTCAACTTTTGAAGAGGCCAACGATTTCATTGAACAGCAGGATTTCGATCTCATAATAAGCGATATAATTATGGAAGGAAGTTCTGGGATTGATTTGCTGAGACGCGTACGAGACCTTGAACTGGAATGCCCTATGGTTATGGTTACCGGTTACCCGAATATCAGCACAGCAACGGATGCTGTTCGCCTGGGAGCGTTTGATTATCTGGCCAAGCCTGTTAAGAAGGCAGACCTTCTTCGTACCGCCAGGATGGCATTGCAGCAGTATGCCCTTCTTAAGGAGAAAAATCATCTAGAAGAAGACAAACAGCGCTATCAGCAATACCTGGAAACGATTTTTGCAAGTGTTCACGATATGATCGTCTGCGTCAATCCTGAGAAGAAAATTGTCCAGATGAATAACCGCGCAGTTGAATGGTGTTCCGCAGCTGTTCCCGAAATGCACGTAGGCGGATTTATTGATGACCTGCCGGGTTCATTTGATGTCTTCAGCAATGATGTCCACAGGGTCCTTGATCAGCGTGAAGATGTCCATGAACACAGGGTGGAGATCACACTTGCAAAGGGTGAGCATAGTGTCCTTCGAATCAGTGCCGTTCCTCTTTATACAAATAACCAGGAAAAATTTCTTGGAACTGTAGTAATTTTCAGGGATGTCAGCCGGCTTGAGGCGTTGGATAAGAGCGGGAAAAGGATGTATTTTCATCGGCTTGTCGGCAGCAGTCAGGCCATGCAGACGGTGTATACCCTTATTGAAAATGTAGGACGTGCTGACATATCGGTCTTGATAACCGGAGAATCGGGAACAGGCAAGGAGCTTGTTGCCGAAGCCCTGCATGCCGAAAGCCACAGAAAGGAGATGCCTCTTGTTAAATTTGACTGCACGGCTATCCCTGAAAACCTTATGGAAAGCGAGCTCTTCGGTCATAAGAAAGGGTCGTTTACAGGTGCTGATCGCAATCGAGAGGGAAGGATCCTGCAGGCTGATGGCGGTACGCTTTTTTTGGATGAAATTGGCGATATTTCACCGCTTATGCAATTACGGTTATTGCGTTTTCTTCAGGAAAGAACTTTTTATCCTGTAGGAGAGGATCAGCCAATATCCGTTGATGTACGTGTCATTGCTGCGACAAATGCTGACCTTAAGGACAGGGTAAAACGCGGTGTCTTTCGGGAAGATCTTTATTATCGCCTAAGGGTTGTTGATATTATGCTCCCTCCTCTGCGGGATCGGGATGGTGATCTGCATATGCTCGTTGAGATATTTATTGAACGATTCAGCAAGAGACTTAATAAGGTTGTTACCGGGATATCCGATCAGGCATTAGCGCTGATGCAGGCTTATCAGTGGCAGGGGAATATCCGCGAATTAGAGCACGTTATGGAGAGAGCATGTGTACTGTGCGCTGATACCACGATAACGATAGAGAATCTGCCTGAAGAGATTCAGTTTGGCACGTCAGGGCGCACACTTGCCACCAGTGATGAGACAGGTTCTATGGATGGACGCATCAACACCGGTCTCGGTCGACAGGTCGTAAATCTTGAACCGGAAGAGGATCGTATTATTCGTTTTTTAAAGCAGACTGATGGAAATAAAGCAAAAGCAGCCAGGATGCTTGGTATTGATCGAAGTACACTCTATAGAAAAATGAAACATTATAACCTTGAGCAGTATATTGATTAATTGCTAAGACAACTGCTGGCTTTTCTACAACCCTATTCTGGCCTAATTTTTCACAGATCTCTTAAAGGTGAGATAACCTGTTGCAGGCATGCTACACCCGCAACAGGTATGCTGCACAAGTATGTGGCATCTGTGGCTTTCTGTGCAACACATTCCTCTTGAGTGTTCCTCCGTAAAACGTCCCCGAGTAAATATTTAAATCAATAAAATCTGACAGTTATTCGTCTTCTGGTTCTCCTGTGTGTCGAAATGCGTTTGGCTGGCACAGCTTCTGCAAATTGTATAAATCAAGAGAAGCTAATGCTGAAGAGGTTCGATAAAACAAGACAATAGGAGGGAGTCATGGAGAAAATACTGAAAAAAACAGAGACTGATGTCAATGTTCATGATCAGGAAGCGATCAGTGAAGGCGCATCTCAGGCTGGAGTTGCTGTGATTCTTGCATTGGCGGCGATGATTGGCTTGTGGGGAGTTGCCTGTTTGATTGGCGGTATTGCTTCTTCTAACGGAATTGGAGATTTAGCTAGTAGCTGGTTTATGGCCGTAACTGGCGTGTAGTGCGATACATATAAATTTTTAAAGGAGAAAGATCATGGAAGTGGCACAGGGAAACAGCAAAGGAAGCAAGGTATTTATGGGTGTGGTTGGGGGTATAGGTGCAGCAATAGGGATATGGGCCTTGTCTGCTCTTACTTTCAGCTTGTCACATGCAGGGTGGTCAATTTCTGAAATTACCCGACAATATCTTGTAGCTGTCGGCGCAATAGGGGAATTTGAGACACTGGTTGATTTTTATACTCAGATCAAGGGGATCGAATATATTATCTGTGTTGCTTTCTTTGCTGCTTTTCCAGCTTTCTTTAAATATGTCAATAAGGCTGGTAAAGGGGCTAAGGTTTCCAGTTAGCCGTTAAGAGTTTGTCTTATGAAAACCCGGGATTATCCCGGGTTTTTTTTTGACCAGTAAAGGTGTCGGCACCTGCCCTAAACACTTATGGCGTAATTGTTGCTAGAATGATTTATAGTCTTACCATCTCTATGGTGACAGCTTCGCTTGAGAAGTCCTTATGTTATCGCTGTTGTAGTCCTGATTATTACTCTAAAGGAGGGGTCTGTGTCGCAATATATACGAAATTCGCTGTTGCTTCTTTTTGCCGTAACTGCAGTTGTTATAGCCTATAATGTCTATACGCTGGAAAAGAGGCCTCCCAAGCTCATTTATTCCACTTTTATAGAGTATCTGGAAGCAGATAAGATAAAGCATCTTGAAATGAAGGGTAATGAAATAAATGGTATTGATAATTTTGACCAGCCCTTTTACACCGTAGTGCCTGATGTGGCTTTTCTGGTTTCCAGACTGGAAGGGAAAAATGTCGGAATATCAGCAATAAAGGCTTCTTCAGGTTCCCAATTCTGGACGTCTACGTTCCCCGTAATTCTGCTGATGGGGGGCTGGATGTTTTTCATGATGCGTAAGTCGAAATCATCATCGGATAATTTTGGAAAAAAGAAGTCCATGATACCCTCCGATGTTGCTAAAAAGGTAACTTTTAATGACGTTGCCGGTATCCCTGAAGCAAAAGAGGAGCTTGTTGAAATTGTCGATTGCCTCAGGGATTCCTCAAAGTTTGTTAGCCTGGGCGGCAAAATACCGAAAGGCGTTCTGCTCCAGGGCCCTCCGGGAACAGGAAAAACCCTTCTGGCCAAGGCCATTGCCGGTGAAGCTGGCGTCCCTTTTTTCAGTATCAGTGGATCGGATTTTGTTGAAATGTTTGTGGGTGTCGGTGCTTCACGGGTACGTGATTTGTTTGTGCAGGCCAAGAAAAATGCGCCCTGTATTATTTTCATAGATGAGATAGATGCAGTTGGGCGAAGCAGGGGTGGATCCAGTTCCCAGGGCGGGCAGGATGAGAGGGAGCAAACCCTGAATGCCCTTCTTGTAGAGATGGATGGTTTCCAGAGTGGTGAAACAGTTATCATTGTGGCGGCAACAAATCGCCCTGATGTGCTGGATCCGGCCCTTCTGAGGCCAGGTCGTTTTGATCGGCAGGTCACTATTCTTCCTCCAAATAAGAAGGGCAGAAAGCAGATACTGGAAGTCCATGCGAAAAATGTGATCATGGACAAGGACGTAGAGATGGATGTTGTTGCCCAGAATACCCCTGGTTTCACCGGTGCCGAACTGGCCAATCTTGTTAATGAATCGGCACTGCTGGCCGCCCGCAAAGGCAAGAAGGCTGTTCATCTTGTCGATATCGAAGATGCAAAAGACAAAATTCTCATGGGAGCCGAAAGGAAGGGTATGGTGATTAGCGACTATGAAAGAAAAGTCACGGCATATCATGAAGCAGGGCATGCACTTATTGCCAAGCTGCTCCCGAATACTGATCCTCTTCACAAGATTACTATCATCCCCAGGGGCAGGGCCCTTGGAGTCACTCAACAGGTTCCTCTGGATGAAAGGCATTCCTATTCAAGAGAGTATCTTACCAACAGGATTAAGATTCTCCTCGGCGGACGCACCGCAGAAGAGATCATTTTTAATGAGTTGTCAACGGGGGCCAGTAATGATCTTCAGTCTTCCACAGATATTGCCACTAAAATGGTGTGTGAGTGGGGGATGAGCAGTGTTCTTGGGCCCCGGGCCTATATGAGGGAGGCTCAGGGATTCCTCGGTGGCGACAGTATGCGGCATGTTTTCAGTGAAGATATTGCCAAGGCAATTGATATGGAAATCAATAAGCTTATTGAGGAATGCTATCAGGAGACTATGATTATACTTGAGAGCAGGATGACCTTTCTTCATAAGCTGGCAGAGTTTCTTCTTCAGGAAGAGACCATTGACGGGGAGGACGTTGATATTATCGTTACCTGCCCCAAATTAAGCGCTGAGAACGAATCTAGAAACGCCTCATAATCCACATGTGGTAAAAGTGTCGCATGCTACATAAGTGTCGCCACAGAAGTGTGGCATGCGACACTTTTATTATTTCATGTTTCCCCTCTGTTTTTCCATTCCACTGTAAAAATAAATTATTTTTGCACAGACATTCCGCAAAGAGCCAGTTGGTGAAAAAGTAAGGTGAGAAATGTTTTATCCAGGAGTAAGCCTCTATCCTGTGAAAAGTTGTTCTTCATAGCTCAGGCAGGCCTGGTGCTGGAAATATTGTGTTGTAAGTTCCCGGCCAGAATCCATACGCCACCACCTCGCAACGTTGCAAAATCTCCCTTGAGTCATTGTTAATTAAGTAAGCATATTATTTGGCATTGGATGTGCAACAGCATGTGCAACGCTACTGATCTGTCGCATATGACGACGGTTTGGAATCTATTCAGGACGAAAATAGTTATTGTCATAACAAATTATGAAAGGAGAGTGTCAATGATTAGGAAAAAGAAAAAAATATTGGGAATGGCCGTGGTGATGTCCCTGGCCACTTCATTTCCTCTATTTGCCCAGATGTCTGCAGAAGATGCCCCGGAAACAATAGAGATTGGATCAATTGCAGAAATGTATGAACCGGTTGTTTTTGACCATGCAGCCCATGTGCTCATGGTTGAGAGTTGTTCCTTCTGTCATCACCACACAACCGGCACAGCTCCGGAAAAAGAAAACTGCGCCAAGTGCCATCAGGAAGGCGACGAGGCGAGTTCCGTGGCCTGTGTCGATTGTCATGAGGTTAAGCCTTTTTCTTCGGCAAATTTAAAAGCCAAGGGAAGTGATCCTCTTTTATATCATGTAGGACGACCTGGTTTGAAAGGCGCCTATCATCAGAATTGCATAGGGTGCCATGAGCAGGTTGGAGCCCCGACAGGATGCCAGGATTGCCATGCGCGAAATGATAAAGGTGACCAGCTTTTTCATTCAGGGAAATATGCTCCTGAGCCCGGGAAAACAGGCGGCCATCATTAATCCTTGTTTTCAAAAATAACATTAATTCTCTGAGAGAAAGAAACAAAAAAGACATAGAAAAGAAGGAACAGACGATGAAAAAGATAAATCGTAGAAGTTTTCTTAAAGGCGGTGTAGCAGGAACAGCTGCAGTCGCAACAACAGGGCTGAGTAGTAAAGCTTCAGCTGCCGGTGATTTTGGAGGCTACCCCGACAGTATGGGGGTTTTGGTCGATCTGACCAAGTGCGTGGGCTGCCGTACATGTGAGGCCGCCTGTAACAAGGAGCAGGGGCTGCCTGCTCCGGATCTCCCTTTTGATGATTTTTCCGTGTTTGACATGAAAGGACATGGCGGTCAGAAACGGCGTACATCTGAAAAAGAATACACCCTGGTAAATCGCTATGATATCCCTGGTCGCGACAAGCCAATATTCAGAAAATTTCAGTGTAATCACTGCCAGGAGCCAGCATGCCTCACCTCCTGTTTTGTAAATGCGTACACCAAGACCAAAGAAGGTGCCGTAATTTATGATGAGTCGGTTTGTGTGGGCTGCAGAACATGTATGGTGGCCTGTCCATTCTACGTGCCGACATATACCTATTCCAGTGCTATCAACCCGGTAGTCAAGAAGTGTATCATGTGCTACGACACCAGGCTTAAATTTGGTCGGCCTCCGGCATGTGTCGAGGCGTGCCCCCAGGAAGTAATGACTTTTGGCAAAAGGAAAGATCTTATCAATCTGGGTCGTGAAAAGATCAAACGGAATCCCGGCAAGTATATTGATCATATATATGGTGAAAAAGAAGTGGGCGGAACATCATGGATGTATATGTCTGATGTGTCGTTTGATCAGGTAGGTTTTGACACTCACCTCGGAAATCAGCCTATCATTAGTTATGTGAAGGATTTCCTGGCAATGGTTCCTATGGTTCTGACTATCTGGCCGGCCTTATTCACGGGTTTTCATCTCCTGTCAAACAGGAAAAAAGCCAATGAAGAAAAAGAAAACTCAAAGAGCTGAATAAGGGAGAAAAAGAAATGAATAAATTAAAAGCACGTGGATTCTCCCCTGTTGTCACCCATAGAAAAGAGGATGGAAGCAGGTGGACCGTAAAAGAAAAATTGATGCTGGGGCTTACTCCCAAGGAATATTGGGCGACCCAGTTTAAAAATCCGTTTAATTGGATTATTGCCGTTATCTATGCTGTTGGGTTGCCGGTTCTTGTGGGGCGATTTATTTTCGGTCTTGGCTGGGCAACACACAGTTCCTATGATTACCCGTGGGGTCTCTTTTTGGGTTGGGGTCTTTTTGTCATGGTTCCCCTTTCAGCTTCAGGATTTATGATGGGCACTACTGTCGAGCTTTTCGGCAGGAAGGACTTTAAATCCCTGGAACGTCTGGGACTTCTTAACGGTCTGCTTGGCTATCTTTTTGCTGTTGTCTTCCTTCAGGTGGATCTAGGGCAGCCGTGGCGTCTCGTCTATCCGATGTTTGTATCTCTCGGTCCCGCTGCAGTTCTCTTTCTTGTTGCCTGGCATGTCGCCACCTATCTTTCAGTACAGGTTGCTGAACTTGTGCCGGCATTTTCAGAATGGATGGGGTTAAAGAAACCTAAAAAGTTTATAAAAAGTATCGTATTGGGACTCACTATTTCTGGTATCATTCTGTCGACACTGCACCAGGGAGCACTGGGAGGTCTCTTTACCTATACCCCAGGAAAGCTGCATCCTCTCTGGTTCTCATCGGCATTCCAGTGGTTGCATTTTTTCTGTTCATCAATCTTTGGCGGCCTTTCCATGCTGATTGTGGTCTCAACGTTGACCAAATGGTTTATGAAGTGGCGTTGTGATGATAAGTTTCTCAAGAATCTTGATTACTGCACGTTGGGGCTTGCAAAGGGTTGTTCCCTGGCACTCATCACTTACCTTGTCATAAAAATAATTGCGGTTGCCCATGATAATGAATGGGGTTACCTGTTCAGCGGCTGGGGACAGTGGTATCTGTTCGAGTTGACAGCTGGAGTTGTTGCACCAATGGTCCTGTATGCCCTCGCCATTCGAAATCAAAATGCATCTCTGGCGCGGTTTGCTGCATTGCTGGCTGTATTGGGGATTGCTTTGAACCGAATGAACACGGCATTGTGGGCATTCAACTGGAAGTTATATCAGGAGATCCCTCACTGGCGTGAAGTTATGATAGCCATAACTGTATACACAACATATATTGTCGTGTATCGATTTGTCCTCGCCAGGATGCCTATTGTTTATAGTTGGAAAGGGGACGAGTAACATTCCCTTGATCAAGGGTATGGCATGTTATGAATAGGTAAATGGCATGCCATACCATGGGTTGGGGTGATGGGAGAGTTCCTCCTCATCTCGTTTGAAAATATTTGTTTACTCTCAATACGTGAAGGGAAACGAGGCTTTATTCATGATATTTCCTATAAGAAAGACAGTAGCTGCAACAGCCCTGCTTGTTGCTCTTGTTCTTGTCTCCCTTCTTTCTCTGGGTGTTCGTCAATACCTGCTTTTCCAAAAACATGAGCAGGTCACCACCCACACTGAAAAAATAATTTTTCAGTTCGCCATCATCCGTGAACATGTCACTGAAGCACTTCTTGAGGATAAATATGAGCGGCTGGCAGGTGTTGCCGGTGAGATGGAGGAGCTTAATGTTAACCTAACCTCTGTGCTTACCAGTGATTATGTCGCTGATCAGTACAAGATAAATTTTGCAAGTTCCTTTGATATATCTTCAATTGTCCTTTTGTTGCGAAAGATTCAATCAGGGCCTGTTGAGCCGGAAGGTTTGCGTCAGCTCAACAGGGAGATTCGCACCCTGGGTGAAAGGCTGATGCTTTTTGATCGGGTGCTGGTTAATTTTGCAAAAAAGAAGTTGATCAGTTTCCAGAACTTTGTCATTGGCTCCCTTGCGATTGTCCTGAGTTCAATCATTATTATGCTTCTTGTCGCCCAGCGGCAGCTGCTATCTCCATTGGTCCAACTGTGGCAGCAGGCCTGGGAAGTTCTAGAGGATAAGCGCAGCCAGTTGTCTCTTGGGAGAAAAAAAGGTGTGGTTGCGGATCTGGCCCTGTCTTTTCAGCAGCTGCAGAATTCCAGGGATGCTATTTCAGTAACTCTCGTCAGGTATCAGCAGGTAGCAACGGCGGTAAATCGCGCGCAGTTGGCAATTTCCAGGAGTTTCAGCCGCCAAAAGTTGTTTGATGGTCTCTGCAGGGCATTATTGGAAAATAAGGATTATTGTCTGGTGTGGATCGGGCTGCCTGAAGATGATGGAAAAGATGTCATGCCCGTGGCAGCGGATGGCTCGACTACAATGAGTCGCAAGGAGTGTGACAGCTGTATGGCTGTTCTTCTGACAGAAGCCGAGGAAAAAGGACTGGAATTCAACCCTGCTGCAAAAGTGTTGCAGACGTTGAAGCCGGTTGTCCACAAAGATATTCTTGCCGGGATTCCCAAAGGTCTTTTGAAGGGGACACCTTTAATGGAAGGGCATGCCGTCTGTGCGGCTCTCCCTATTCAGCGGGAGGGGAAAATTTATGCGGTGCTTTCTATTTATGCAATAGGGCAGAATGCTTTTTCAGAAAAAGATATGGAACTGCTCGAAGGGCTTGGCTCTGATGCCGGCCTGGCCCTGTCTGCTCTGGAAGAACAGGATGCAGACAGGAAGGAAAAAGAACTGAACCGGCAGATCCTTGAGGCGTCAGGGGCTGTTGTTATATATGTTGACTCCCAGGGTGATATCCTCGATTGTAATGATGTTTTTGCGCGGCATGTCGGGGTAAAAGGCCGGGACCTTGCAGGGGAAAAATGGAGGAATTTTTTTACTCCTGCTGATCCCGATGCTTTTACAGGCCAGAAGGACGCTGATATCCTGAAACGAATCAGCCAGGAAAAAACGGTTGATTTGATATTGCGGACGACTACCAGCACTCTCAGGATGGGCTGCAGTTTTGTACCAGTCATGACAGAAGATGGGCATGTTGAAAAATATGGCTGTATCGGCAGGGATGCAGGGAGTGAACAGACACGGGAAAAAGGTTTCTCTGAGGTGCACTCTTCACGGCTTGCCGTTTTGGGTGAATTATCCGCAGGTATAGCTCATGAGATAAGTGATTTAAATAACGGAATCATAAATTATGCTCAGATTCTTTTTGATAATATCAGGTATCAAGGTCAGGGTCAGGACGAAGATGATGACCGTATTCTCGACAAGATTATAGATGGCGGTGAGCGTATTGCTTCTATTGTCCGTCCCCTTATTCGATATGGTCGTGAAGGTGATGCGGCAGGCGAGTTTCTCCCCGTAACTACCGTCCTCGAAGATACAGTAACACTGGTCGGCTATTATTTCAGCAGCCAGGGAATTCTGCTTCAGGTGGAAATGGAAGAAAATCTTCCTGCTGTTCCGGTAAAGGCGCAGCAGATGCAGAAGGTTTTCTTTGATCTGTTGTTTAATGGCCGGCAGGCGTTAAATAAGCGTTACAGTGGAAAAGATCCCAATAAGAAAATTCTGGTGGGCGGAAAATATGTCGTGGAAGGTGATCGGCGCGCTCTTGAGCTATCCTTTGAAGACAGGGGCGATGGGATGAATCCCGAGGAAGTGAAACAGGTTTTTGATTCTTCGTATGCAACGCAGAAGTTGCATAACGGCGTGAAGCATGGCCTGGCCGGGAGCCGCCAGATTGTGGAAAGCCATGGTGGCTCCCTTGGGGTTGAAAGTAAACCTGGAGAGTCCACCAGGGTTGTTGTGCGCTTTCCTCTTTAAGGTACCTTTTCAAAGTTACCTTTAGGTACCGATCAGTACCGGGGACTTACTTATTGTTTTTCAATGACTCTGCCAGCATGTCACGTTGGTCGAGTAATTCCTTATAGGTTTCTTCGGCCTTCACTTCGGCGGATGCTTTTTTGTCATCTATCTGGGACACTCTTTCTTTTATTTTTTCCTCTTTGATTTGGAGATCCTGGGTGCCAAAGAGAGCAGAGGCGAGATAGCGGAAGGAGAAAAGCATCATTTCGATGTCGTCTTCTTTTATTTTGTCTAGTGTTTCCTGGTCAACATCGTATGTGTCAAGGAAAGAGCTGTTGAAGACAAAGTTCCGGAATTTATCTGTATCCGTACTTGCCATGAAGAACATTTTCTGGGCTTGCTCGCTCATGGAGGCTTGCTGACCAAAGGATCTGCGCCGCATGACGATTTCAAGCCACTCTTTGTTCATTTGGTCGCAGAGATCGACTCCCTGATCAGCCCGCCACTCTTTAATAGTCCATTCAGTCTCTTCTTCATGACCCTTGCAGTGATCTTCCTTTACAATGAAAAAGAATTTTTCAGATTGGATTCCCTCCTGGCCGCCTTCGTGAAAGTTTGCCATGCCTATGGGGTAATATCGACAGGCAGAGGGACGTTCAGAATAGATGGTGCATCCTTCATCGGTAACAAAGGGACAGCGACCGTCTTTGTCCAGATGGATTTTAACACCGGGCAGGTCGGTTTTTTCTACATAGGTTGGTGTAGTAAATCTGAGGAGGAATTCATCGGCAGAAAGGTTCACGTGTTTGCGAAGGCGAAGGATATCAAAAGGGGTCAGAATAATATCTATGTGGCCACAGCAGGCTGTAAAGCAGGAGACTCCAGGATGGCAACGGAAGTGGATCTTGCTGTCCAGGGTGTATTTTTTGGGAATAATGCTGGTGGGATTGGTGTCAAACCCGAACAGGGTTTTGTTTTTGTCGGCCATAACTATCCTTTATTATATGATTTTTCGTTTCGGTAAGTATTCATTTAAGAAAAGCGAATGTGATTGCGAAACAGTTTTATGTTGTGGCAAAAGAGCCTTTTTAAGAAGAATAGAACCACAGTAATCATCCACTCCCGCCATTGTCAAATTGAAAAAGTAATAAAGGCGGAAAATTGCCTTGTGTATTCCTTTTTATTTGTCTTTTTTCCTTGACATTTAGTGGTCGAAATTTTATAGAAAATTTTCGTTTATAAATGAGTGAGGACTCATTTTGTGCGTTAATATCCATTAACTTATGGATTTGGTTAATAAAAGACTAAAAAACAAGGTGATTTCACATGTCGTGAAATCAAACAGTTCAATTTAATGAGGAGGTAAATTAATGCCAAGCTTCGTAGATCCTTCCAAATGTGATGGTTGCAAGGGTGGCGATAAGACTGCCTGTATGTACATCTGCCCCAATGACCTTATGGTCTTGAACAAAGAGGAGATGAAAGCATACAATCAGGAACCCGATGCATGCTGGGAGTGTTACTCCTGCGTAAAGATCTGTCCACAGGGTGCTATCATGGTTCGCGGCTATGATGACTTTGTACCTATGGGCGGCCAGGTTCACCCAATGATGGGTACAAATGACATTATGTGGACTATCAAGTTCCGTAATGGCAACATCAAGCGCTTCAAGTTCCCGATTCGGACTACCGCTGAAGGTGCTGCTAATGCCTATGTTGGAGATAAAGGTGCAAACCTTGACGATGAGTGTCTGCTTCTCGAGTCCAATCTTCCAACACCTAAGTAAGTCTGTTTAAGTTTATTGACAGAAGAATTCAATTATTACTATTAAAGAATTTTAAGGAGAATCAAATATGGCATTACCTAATAAACCACTTGGTGAGCTGAATGCTGATCCTAATCCGGAAATCAAGGAGCATGAGTGCGATGTTCTGATTGTTGGCGGTGGTATGGCAGCTTGTGGTACCGCTTTCGAGATCAAAAAATGGTGTCCGGATGATATGAAAATTATCCTGGTAGACAAAGCAGCTATGGAGCGTTCCGGTGCTGTTGCCCAGGGTCTTTCAGCTATCAACACCTACATCGGCGAAAACCCAATCGAAAACTACGTAAAAATGGTTCGTAATGACCTTATGGGCGTTGTTCGCGAAGACCTTATTTATGACCTCGGTCGTCACGTTGATGAGTCTGTTAAGCTTTTCGAAGAATGGGGACTGCCCATCTGGAAAAAAGATGCAGACGGCGAAAACCTTGATGGCGCCAAGCCTGCTCCTTCACTGCGTGAAGGCGGCACCCCGGTTCGTACCGGTAAATGGCAGATCATGATCAATGGTGAGTCTTACAAGCGTATTGTTGCAGAGCCTGCAAAAACTGCTCTTGGTGAAGACAACATCATGGAGCGTATTTTCATCGTGAGAATGCTGCTCGACAAAAACAAAGAAAATCAGATTGCTGGTGCGGTTGGTTTCTCTACACGTGAAAACTGTGTTCATGTTTTCAAATGCAAAACAGCAATGGTTGCATGCGGTGGCGCTGTAAATATTTTCCGTCCGCGTTCTACTGGTGAGGGTAAAGGTCGCGCCTGGTATCCAGTATGGAATGCCGGTTCTACCTACACCATGTGTGCTCAGGTTGGTGCTACACTGACTATGATGGAAAATCGCTTCACCCCGGCCCGTTTCAAAGATGGTTACGGACCTGTTGGTGCATGGTTCCTTCTTTTCAAAGCAAAAGTTCAGAATGGTCTCGGTGAGTTCTATGCAAACTCCGATTCAGTTAAGGACGAGCTTGGCAAATTCATGCCTTATGGTGCTTCTGCAGTTACTCCTACCTGTCTGCGTAACCACTTGATGATCAATGAGCTGAAAGCTGGCCGCGGTCCCATCTATATGGCTACCGATGTTGCCCTGAACGCTTTCCTTGATGATCGTCGTGCTGCTGGCATGGATGAGAAAGGTGTTAAGAAATTCTGGAAACATCTCGAGTCTGAAGCGTGGGAAGATTTCCTTGACATGTCTGTTGGTCAGGCTGGCCTCTGGGCTGGTGCGAATATCGAGCCTGAGAAAGTAGGTTCCGAGATTATGCCGACCGAACCCTATATGCTTGGTTCTCATTCTGGTTGTTGTGGTATCTGGGTTTCCGGTCCAGACGAAGATTGGGTACCAGATGTAGCCAATGAGTCCCGTGCTCACAAGTACAAATGGGGCTATAACCGTATGACTACTGTTGACGGTCTCTTCACCGCTGGTGATGGTGTTGGTGCTTCCGGTCATAAATTTTCTTCCGGCGCTCACTATGAAGGTCGTGCCTGTGCTAAGCAGATGGTTAAATTTTGCCGTGATAACGCAGATTTCAAACCAGAGCTTGCTCAGACTTCTCAGGAGCTTGCTGACGAGATTTATGCTCCGGTTAAACGCTACCATGAGTTTGTTGGTGCATCTACAGCAGAGAATGTTAACCCCAACTACTGCAAACCTGCTGGTCTCATGATGCGTCTCATGAAAGCCACAGATGAGTACGGTGGTGGTGTTGCTACTTACTACATGACTTCCGGTAAACTTCTGGGAATCTGCCTCGATCTTCTTCGTCTTCTCCGTGAAGACGCAATGAAGATGGCTGCCGGTGACCTGCATGAACTTATGCGCGCTTGGGAGAACTATCACCGTATCTGGTGTGTTGAGTCTCATATTCGCCACATTGAGTTCCGTAAGGAAAGTCGTTACCCAGGCTTCTACTACCGGTCAGACTTCCCGACCGTTGATGATGAAAACTGGAAGTGCTTTGTTAACTCTACTTTCGATCCTAAAACAGAGGAATGGAAGTGTGAGAAAGTTGAGTGTATCAATATTGTTGAGACCGATCCTTGGATCTAAGTCGATTCCACTCAATTATCTTTTAGCCTGATAAATCTCCAGGTGCCTGAATGAGGGTACCTGGAGATTTTTTCTATGTAGGGAGAAAAAAGATCTGGCTATCAGTTCTCTTGCGTTGTGAGAAAGTTTCTGGTAAATGCAAAGACCAATTACATATCAATTATATATTACGAATAGCGAATTTGTTGAAAATGCACGCTGATTCAGCGGTTAAAATTAATTCGTTATTCGTAATATATAAAGAAGAAACCTAATTAACTGAAAGATATAACTACACAATTTTAATTCCTACTAAGGAGGAGTGGCATGTCAGAACAGATTGCAAATGGAGCAGTTCTGGTCGTTGGTGGTGGTATCAGCGGTTTAACTGCTGCCCTGGAAGCCGCAGAAGTTGGTAAGGATGTTTTCCTCATAGAGAAAAAACCTTCCATGGGCGGCCGGGTTGCCCAGCTTAACCAGTATTTTCCAAAACTCTGTCCCCCATCGTGTGGACTGGAAATTAACTTCAAACGCATTAAGGACAACCGGAAAATCCGGATGTATACGATGACTGAAGTTAAATCTGTTTCCGGGTCAGCGGGGAGTTACGAGGTTACCTGTGTAACCAGTCCAAGATACGTAAACAACAATTGTACCGGCTGTGATGCCTGTACAGAGGTATGTGTTGAAGAGCGTGATGATGATTTCAACTTTGGAATGGGAAAAACCAAGGCTATTTATCGTCCCCATGAAATGTCATTTCCTATGAAATACGTTCTTGACAAGAATGCCTGCAGTGCTGATACCCTCGATAAAATCAAGGCTGCCTGTAAATATGATGCCATTGATACTGATATGGAGGCCAAGGAGTTTACAGTTAATGTCGATTCCATTATTTGGGCCACAGGCTGGAATCCGTATGATCCAACCAAGCTGGATAACCTGAAATATAATGAAAGCAACGCCATTATAACCAACATGGAGATGGAGAGACTGGCGGCACCTAATGGTCCCACTGCTGGTAAAATCCTTCGTCCCGGAGATGACAAAGAGCCTGAGAGTTTTGCTTTTGTACAGTGTGCAGGTTCCCGTGATGAAAATCATCTCGAGTACTGTTCCTATATCTGCTGTATGGCAAGTATGAAACAGATTACCTATATTCGTGAGCGATATCCTGAAGCTCCGATTTATGTCTTTTATATTGATCTGCGTACCCCTGGTAAGTATGAGAAATTCCGTGAGAAATTAATGTCTGACCCAAATACTCATTTTATTAAGGGTAAAGTGGCTGACATTATTCCTGAAAGCGATGGTGTCACTGTTGTGGCTGAGAATGCAGTTACTGGTGAGAAAGTACAGCAGAAGGTTGATATGGCTGTTCTTGCCACAGGTATGGAACCTGCAATCAAGTCTCAGGCCGCAGGCCTTGGTCTTGATATTGACAGTAATGGTTTTGTCGTCAGTAACCCTGCGACAGGAATGATTTCTGCTGGTTGTGCAAAGAAAGCCGCTGACGTTGTAACCAGCGCTCAAAGTGCCACTGCCGCAGCTTTAAAAGCAATCCAAGCTGGTAAGTAGGAGGAGGATCAATGGATAAGAAATACGGAGCCTATATATGTACAGGGTGCGGAATTGGAGATGCCCTGGATATTGAAGCCTTAACCGGAGCCGCCAGCGAGCATGGCATGGAAGCAAAAACCCATGAAGCCCTCTGTTCCGCAGCCGGCCGGGAAATGATCGAGGCTGACAAGAGCGAAGGTGTAAATACTTTTATCGTTTGTGCATGTTCCAGAAGGGTAATGCAGGACGAGTTTAACTTCGGAGATGATACTATTACCGTTCGCGGTAATATCCGCGAGCAGGCCGCCTGGTGTAAAGAGCAGCCTACTGAAGCAAAATCCCAGGAAACCATCGACGAGTATACCAATGAAATGGGTGCAGACTATGTGCGTATAGCATGTGTCCAGGCCAAGAAAACCGAGTTGCCTGAACCATATAAGCTTGAGACAACTAGCAGAGAGATCCTTGTCATGGGTGGCGGTCTTGCTGGTTTGACAGCAGCAAGAGAGGCCTCCAAGGCTGGTTACAAAGTTACTCTAGTCGAGAAAGCTGATGTTCTCGGCGGCAAAGCCCTTGGATGGGTCAAAATGTTCCCTACCAAGGCCCCTTACGAAGATCTTGAAGAACCGACTATTGGTGCACTTGTCGCCGAAGTGGAGGGTGATGCTAATATTACTGTGAAAACTGCAACTGAAGTTGCCCGTATCTCCGGATCGCCTGGTGACTTTAATGCAACCTTGAAAGCAGCAGGAACAGACAGCGAATGGGATGCACCTTTCAAAGTTGGTGTTGATACGCAGGACAAAATTGACAAGGGTCAGATGGAAGATCCCAATGCCAATTTTAAACATTATATGGCAGACAATCCAGATGGCCTGAAGATTGGTTCTGTTATCCTGGCCACTGGCTGGGTCCCTGCCGATGTTTCTGAGTACGAGCATCTGGGTTATACTGATAATGATAAGGTTGTCACCAATGCCGAGTTTGAAAAAATGGCTAAAGAAGGCAAGCTTGCCGGTGTAAATTCTGTTGCTTTTGTTATGAGCCCCGGTGGCGAAGAGCATGATCAGGATTTCCCTTATGCCAACTCTGTAACATCCATGGTTGCTCTCAAGCAGGCTAAATACGTTCGCGAAAACAATGCCGATGCCAAAGCATATGTCCTTTATCAGCATATGAGAACTCCCGGCAATATGGAGATGTTCTACAAAGGTATCCAGCAGGATGACGGTATCTTCTTTACCAAAGCAACTGTCACCAAGGTTGAAGCTGCCGGTGCAGGCTGTACAGTTACAGCTAAAGACACGCTGTTAGGAGAAGATCTGGATCTGGATGTCGATCTTGTTGTTCTTGCCGCTGGTATGGTACCAACAACCAAAACGGCTGCAACAATCAACCTTGCATATCGTCAGGGTCCAGGTTTTCTTGATCTCGACCTCTTTGACGGATATGCGGATTCGCACTTTATCTGTTTCCCTTATGAGACAAGAAGAACAGGTGTCTATACCTGTGGTGGTGTCCGTAAGGCAATGCCCATGGATGAAGCCGTTGATGATGCAACCGGTGCAGCCTTAAAAGCAATCCAGGCGCTGGAGTCTGCTGATCGCGGCGTTGCAGTTCATCCCCGCTCCGGTGATCTCACATACCCGGAATTCTTCATGCAGCGTTGTACACAGTGTAAACGGTGTACAGAGGAATGTCCGTTTGGCGCCATTGATGATGATGAAAAAGGTACACCAAAACCGAATCCAACTCGCTGCCGGCGTTGCGGTACCTGTATGGGTGCCTGTCCTGAGCGAATTATCGGTTTCAAGGATTATAATGTTGACATGATTGGATCCATGATCAAGGCCGTCGAGGTTCCTGATGATGATGAGGATAAACTTCGTATCCTTGCCCTGGTCTGTGAAAATGACGCCATGCCTGCCCTTGATATGGCAGCTATGAGAAAACATTCACTGAACAGCCTGATTCGATTTATTCCGGTTCGTTGTCTCGGTTCAGTCAATATGTCCTGGATTAAAGATGCCATGTCTTCGGGTATGGACGGTGCAATTCTTCTCGGTTGTAAATACGGCGATGATTACCAGTGCCATTTTGTCAAAGGCAGTGAAATTGCCAATAAACGTATGGATAATATTGGTGAAACCCTTGGCCAGCTCGGTCTTGAGCCGGAGCGTTGTGCCATGAAGCAGATCGCTATTACCGATTACGATACGGTTCCTGCTATTCTGGATGAGTTCGTTGAAGAGATTCTTGCACTTGGACCAAATCCATTTAAAGGTTTTTAGACATAAGTTGAGTGTAATGTCGTATGGCGGCTTAGCCGCCATACGATTTTTGTATTTGAAGAAATAACGGGCACCGGTTGGCAGCGAATACCGGGCTAACTGGAAGAGGAGTTGAGAAAATGAAGGTGAATCCTGATTTAGACTTCATAAAGTATATGAAGAGCGCTGGCGGTGACACGCTGAAAAAATGCTATCAATGTGCCACGTGCTCAGTGGTTTGTCCATTGTCTACTGATACCAAACCGTTCCCCAGAAAGGAAATGATTTGGGCGCAATGGGGGCTTAAAGAAAAACTGGTCGCTGATCCTGATGTCCTGTTGTGTCACCAGTGTGGAGATTGTACCGCATACTGCCCGCGTGGTGCAAAGCCGGGCGATGTACTTGGTGCTATCCGTGCTTACATGTATACCCATTACGGATTTCCATCCGGACTTGCAAAAATGGTAAGCAGTTCAAAGAACCTGCCGTTGACCATAGGACTCCCTGCGTTAATAGTTCTGGTTGTCTGGTTTATTTCCGGAGGAATGCATCTTCCCAGTTCCGCAGATCTTGGTCAGTACGGCTTCGGTCACTTTTTTGGTCATTGGGATTTCAGATGGCTGGCAAAAAATGTTTTCTTTATTGATATCATCATGCTGCCGGCTGCCGGTTTGGCAGTTTTTTCTGCATATAAGGGTGTATCCTCAATGTGGAAGGCAATGGAGAAACAGCATAATGTTACGGCTCAATACAGGCCTTCAGTAAACCAGTTCGTGAAAGAGTTTCTCTGGCCGTCTGTACAGGAGATTATTCAGCACACACGTTTCAGAGAGTGTAAAACAAATATCAACAGGGTAAAGGGGCATCTTCCTCTTGTTCTGTCCTTCATCGGCTTGCTCATTGTGACAGCCTACAGTGCTTTTGCACAAGACGTACTCGGACTCATTTATCCTTCTCTTCATGGTCCTATGAGCCTTATGAATCCGGTTAAGATTCTGGCAAATGTCAGTGCTATTGCAATGATTGTTGGTATCGGTATCCTATGGGCCAACAGGTCTGCCATGGAGGCTGAAGAGGGAACAACTGCAACATATTATGACTGGTTCCTTATTTATGAGATCATGGCTGTCGGCGTCACAGGACTTGCTGCTGAATTAAGCCGCCTGATCGGAATTCCTGCACTGGCATATTTTTTCTACTATCTGCATCTTGTTTCTGTTTTGATGCTCTTCCTGTATATGCCGTACACAAAATTCGCTCACCTGGTGTATCGTACTTTTGCTATGGCATTTGAGAAATATAGAGAAAGTTCCTTTGTTGTAAAAAGCGAAGAATAGTTTTTGTTTATCACAGCTTTGAATGTAGCTGTTCAAACTGGCGATAGTACTGTTAGAACACCGTAGCGCTTTGTCTCCGGTTAAAATGAACCATGAAAAAAATGGTTGATTTTTTGTGACGAAGCGATTACGGTGTTTCGGTTTCAGCTGGCGTAGCTCAATTGGTAGAGCAGCTGACTTGTAATCAGCAGGTTGCGGGTTCGAGTCCCATCGCCAGCTCCATGGAACATACAGAAATCATTGAAGAAAAGGAAAAAGCAGTGGTTTTTAACTGTTTTGTTTTTTTGCGTTTTGATTTCTGGCGAGGAGGGGTTCCCGAGTGGCCAAAGGGAACAGACTGTAAATCTGTCGGCGACGCCTTCGGAGGTTCGAATCCTCCCCCCTCCACCATTTATTATTGAAGGATTTATTGTATGAAATTCTTCATTGCAGTCAGCGGGAATAGCTCAATTGGTAGAGCATCAGCCTTCCAAGCTGAGGGTTGCGGGTTCGAGACCCGTTTCCCGCTCCATCGTAGCATAAAGTTTGGGGCTTCTCCTGTCCAATGATGCTTGTGGGCCTGGAAACCCCTCTTTTTTTTATGACCAAGGCTCACGTAGCTCAGGAGGTAGAGCACTTCCTTGGTAAGGAAGAGGTCACCGGTTCAAATCCGGTCGTGAGCTCCAGTGGAGCAAAAAAAACGTTGTTGCGGCACAGTCTTCAATGAAAACGTCAACATTAGTCTGAGGAGTAAGGATCATGGCAAAGGAAAAGTTTCAAAGGACCAAACCCCATGTAAATATCGGAACAATCGGTCACATTGATCACGGTAAGACTACTTTGACCGCGGCAATAACGACTGTTCTGGCCACCAAAGGCTGGGCTCAGTCCACAGCATTCGGTGAGATTGATAAAGCGCCTGAAGAAAAAGAGCGTGGAATAACAATCGCAACAGCTCATGTGGAATACGAGACAGCAAACAGGCATTATGCCCATGTTGACTGTCCGGGCCATGCTGACTATATAAAGAATATGATTACCGGTGCAGCCCAGATGGATGGTGCTATTTTGGTTGTAGGAGCCGATGACGGCCCCATGCCCCAGACCCGTGAGCATATCCTCCTGGCTCGCCAGGTAGGTGTTCCTGCCATGGTTGTATTCTTGAACAAATGTGACATGGTTGATGATGAAGAGCTGATCGAGCTGGTTGATATGGAGCTTCGTGAGCTTCTGGACAAATATGAATTTCCAGGAGATGACACACCAATCATTCAGGGAAGTGCCCTGAAAGCTCTGGAGAATCCAACAGATGAAGCAGCAACAAAATGCATCTGGGAGCTGATGGATGCTGTTGACGCATTTATTCCCGAGCCAGAGCGTGATGTTGACAAGACCTTCCTGATGCCGGTAGAAGATGTATTCTCCATTTCAGGTCGTGGAACAGTAGCCACTGGTCGAATCGAGCGCGGAATTGTAAATGTTGGTGACGAGATTGAAATCGTAGGTGTCAAGGATACAGTCAAGACAACCGTAACCGGCGTAGAGATGTTCCGTAAGATTCTTGATCAGGGTCAGGCCGGAGATAATGTAGGTATTCTTCTCCGCGGAACCAAGAGGGAAGATATTGAGCGCGGTCAGGTCTTGGCCAAACCGGGTTCAATAACTCCACATCTGAAGTTCAAGGCGGAGTGTTATATATTGAGTAAAGAAGAGGGTGGTCGTCATACCCCGTTCTTTAATGGCTATCGTCCCCAGTTCTACTTCAGAACAACGGACGTAACCGGAATTGTCAATCTTCCCGAGGGAGTAGAGATGGTAATGCCAGGTGACAATGTTACCATTGAAGGCAACCTGATTACCCCCATCGCGATGGAAGCAGGACTTCGGTTTGCAATCCGTGAAGGTGGTCGTACCGTAGGTGCCGGTGTTGTTAACGAAATTATTGAATAAAATCCATTATGGAGACAGGGTTTTTGGTAAATAAAATTACTATTTGACCTCTGTCAGCTTTATTCAGTCCGGTTCACATTTATTTAACTTTATTTAACTTATATAGAATTGTTATGAGAGATATTATCACCTTAGGGTGCACAGAGTGTAAACAGCGAAATTACACAACGACAAAAAATAAAAGAAAATCTCCACAGAAACTGGAGCTGAAAAAGTACTGTCGTTTTTGTAAAACACATACTTTGCACAAAGAAGGTAAAAAATAATACATGCAGGCCAGTAGCTCTAATTGGTAGAGCGTCGGACTCCAAATCCGAGGGCTGGGGGTTCGAATCCCTCCTGGCCTGCCATTTGGCACTAATACAAAACTGTATTGGGTGGCTGTTGAAACGTATGATCACAGCTCGAAATGGCTATAAATAAAAGCACAAAATCAATGAAAAAAGTCACGCAAGCTGATAAAAACGCCGAGCCTGGATCAAAATTCGAACTTTCCCGTATCAGTGAGTTCTCTCAGGAAGTTAAGAATGAATTCAATAAGATAGCCTGGCCGGATAAAAAACATACCATGGCAACCACTGGTGTCGTTGTTCTTCTTGTTTTCATGGTCTCCTTTTACCTTGGTACCGTTGATCTTCTCTTGGGTAAGTTAATCGGACTGGTTATAAAATAGCAGGTTTAGGTAAAGGTATTAAATAAAAATGGCACTGCGCTGGTACATACTTCATACATATTCAGGTTTTGAGGAAAAGGTTCAAACAGCACTTCTTGATCGGATTAAGAAATCCGGCCAGGAAGAGATGTTCGGTGAAATCCTGGTTCCTACTGAGCAAGTCGTTGAGATGATTAAGGGATCAAAAAAAACTTCTTCCCGGAAGTTCTTCCCTGGCTACATACTCATCAATGTCGATTTGAATGACGAAACCTGGCATACTGTTCGCGATACGCCAAAGGTTACCGGTTTTGTCGGCAATGATCTTGATCCTGAGCCGTTGCCGGATGAAGATGCAATGAAAATTATCGGTCGAATCCAGGATGGGGCTGCACGGCCGAAGCCAAAAGTAATGTATGAAGAAGGCGATGATGTACGGGTCATTGACGGACCGTTCTCCAACTTTCAGGGTGTGGTTGAAACGGTGTATCCTGATAAGGGAAGGGTTCGTGTCATGGTCAGTATTTTTGGGCGTCAAACCCCTGTTGAACTAGAGTTTGTCCAGGTGACTAAAGGGTAAAAACCTCACGTTGAGGTTACAGCTACCTTTTTCATTTTTAATAAAACGTACAGTGTATACTGTTTGTAACACGATAAGAAGATCCGGAGATCATAGGTTATGGCAAAGAAAATTACAGGATATATAAAATTACAAATTGCAGCAGGGAAGGCAAATCCATCCCCTCCTATTGGACCTGCTTTAGGACAGCATGGTGTAAATATCATGGAGTTTTGCAAGGCCTATAATGCAAAAACACAGAATGAAGGCGATACAATTATCCCGGCCGTCATAACTGTGTATGCAGATCGTTCTTTTTCCTTTATTACCAAAACTCCACCAGCTTCAACTCTTTTGTTTAAGGCGTTGAAATTGAAAAAGGGCTCCAGTAATCCTAAAAGAGAGCGTGTTGCAAAAATCACAAGAGCGCAGCTCAAGTCTATTGCTGAAGTGAAGCTTCCAGACTTGAATGCCAATGATATAGATGCGGCAATCAGCATAGTTGCTGGTACTGCAAAAAGTTGCGGTATTACAATTGTAGACTGATTTGAAGAGGAACTTCCTGGGCTTTTAGCTTGTTATGCAATGCCAGGCCTCACATTTAACGGAAAGTACAATAGTATAGACCTAGAAAAGGTAAGTAACGATGGCAAGACACGGAAAGAAATACACGAAAGTAGCGGCAGTCATAGACAGCACTAAAAAATATACAGTGGATGAAGCGCTGGATACATTGCTGCAGGGTTGTTATACAAAGTTTGACGAGTCCATTGATGTTGCAATCAAACTCGGCGTTGACCCTCGTCACGCAGACCAGATGGTTAGAAGTACAGTTGTATTACCTAATGGTACCGGTAAAAAAGAGCGTGTTCTTGTCTTTGCAAAAGGCGAGAAGGTGCAGGAAGCTCTTGATGCCGGCGCGGATTACGCCGGTGGCGATGAGTTTGTCGATAAAATCAAGGAAGGCTGGATTGAATTTGATAAAACCATTGCTACCCCTGATATGATGGGTACCGTCGGAAAAATTGGCCGTGTTCTCGGGCCTCGTGGAATGATGCCCAATGCAAAACTTGGAACAGTTACTTTTGATGTCAGCAAGGTTGTCGGAGATATCAAAGCCGGTAAAGTTGACTTCAAGGCTGATAAAGCTGGAATTGTCCATTCCATGGTTGGCAAAGCATCTTTTGGTGCAGGCAAATTGAGGGAAAATCTTCTTTCCTTTGTTGAGAAGATAATCCAACTCAAACCTTCGTCTTCTAAGGGTATTTACCTTAAAGGTGTTAGTATTTCGAGTACTATGGGACCAGGTATTAAGCTTGATACTCTTGAGCTGCGGTCTCTTTTTAAATAGGTTCAGAAATGAGCATATCCGTTTCAACGGATATGCTTTGTAAAATATATTGGTTGTCGAAGACCGCAGGTGCAGAAGTGCCTAAGCCGGAAGGGCCTGCAGAGACACGTACTTCATAATAAACGTCTAGCGCTATGGTATTGAAACCAATACCATCTTTGTTCGCCAAGTGATTTGCTCCACTCATGAATGTTTTATTCTTTGCGAACGCGTCTCCTCCTTTCGACACTGATAACTTTACCTGATGGTTAAGGGAAGAATCATTATGTTCCAATCTTTTTGTCTTGATGCAGATTGTAACGGAACACTATGGAGACAATTAATAAACTATGGATAGTAAAGGAGGAATGAAATTTGAATCGTAATGAAAAGGCTGCAGTTGTTGAAGATTTGAACAGCAAGCTTGATAATGCTACGATTGCTATCGTAACAGATTACAAGGGGCTGACTGTTGCTTCTTTTCAGGAACTGCGGCGTGAGTTGAAAAAAAATAATGCCGAAATTCGTGTGGCCAAGAATACGCTTCTGCGCAGAGCTGTTGATGGAACACCTTTCGAAGTTGTTCTTGATCATCTCAAGGGTACCACTGCTCTGACAGTTTCCTATGCGGATCCTGTTGCTCCGGCAAAAATATTGACTGAATTTGCCAAGAGTCATCCGGAGCTTGAAATTCGATGCGGTGCTCTTGAAGGAAAAGCTCTTTCACCAGATGATCTCGTTGCACTTTCTAAGTTGCCGTCTAAAGAGGTTATGCTGGCTACGCTTCTTTCTGTAATGAATGCTGTTCCCACAAGTCTTGTCCAGGTCCTCAGTGCTATACCAAGAAGTATGGTATATACAATTCAGGCTATTAAAGACAAGAAAGAGCAAGAAACTAACTAATTTTATTGAAGAAATAATTGGAGGAATAAAACCATGGCTGTAACAAAAGACGATGTAATTGAATTTATTGCGAATATGACTGTTCTTGACCTTTCCGAGCTCGTAAAGGAAATGGAAGAGAAATTTGGTGTTTCTGCCGCAGCACCTATGGCTGTCGCTGCAGCAGGACCAGCTGCCGGCGGGGATGTTGCAGCTGCAGAAGAGCAAACAGAATTTGATGTTATTCTCACTGGAGCAGGTGAGAAGAAGATTGGTGTTATCAAGGAAGTTCGTGCCATTACTTCTCTTGGCCTTAAAGAGGCGAAAGCCTTGGTTGAAGAAGCTCCATCACCAATAAAAGAGGGTGTTTCCAAAGATGAAGCTGCAGATATCAAAGCCAAAATTGAAGCTGCTGGTGGTAGTGTAGAGGTTAAATAGTAGCATTGTTTCACAATAGTTTTTCATGATGTCTGAGTCCAGACATCATGAAAAACTAGAAATATAACGTTACAGGAGGGGATTTTCCTGTAGCGTTATATTGCGTTTTCCAGAGTAATGAAGAAGATCCATTGTGGTCTCCAGTCCATTTTCTGTGACTGTATCTGTCTTGCCAGGAAACGCGTACCGGTAAAAAAATAATTACAGCTGTCTGGGGTGACCATAGTCAGCTCCCCCCTCCTGTACCTAAATATAGTTTTATACCTAGTGTTCATAACGAAATACCTGGTCAGTTTAAAAAGAAAAATCTGAAAAGACCAGGAACAAAATCAGAGATTCAGAGACAAGGATTTTGCTTCATGAAGCTCAATAAACGAGTCAGAAAGAGTTTTGCTAAAATCGGCGAGGTTGTGGAGAAGCCGCATCTTATTGCCATGCAGCAGCAGTCATTTGAAAAATTTCTTCAGATGGATGTGGACCCTGATGAGAGAGAAGATATTGGCCTGCAAGGCGTTTACAAATCTGTCTTTCCGATACAGGATTTTAACGGTGTGTGCTCGATGGAGTTTGTCAACTATACTTTTGGGGAACCGAAATATACTGTTGAGGAATGTGTTGAGCGCGGCATGTCATACGAGGTTCCCATAAAATTAACTGTTCGTCTTGTCACCTATGATGTGGATCCGGAAACTGAGGTCCAGAGCATTAGAGATATAAAGGAACAGTCTGTTTATCTCGGTTCTATTGCCCTGATGACGAAGACCGGTGTTTTTGTCATTAATGGCACCGAACGAGTTATTGTCAGTCAGTTGCAGCGTTCACCTGGCCTCTTTTATGCACATGACAGCGGTAAAACTCATTCCACCGGGAAACTTCTTTACTCAGCCAGGATTATCCCTGTTCGCGGCTCATGGGTTGACCTGGAATTTGATTCAAAAGATGTGCTGTATGTTCGTATTGACCGAAGGCGTAAGTTTCCGGTCAGCACCCTGTTGAAAGCATTGGGTTATAGCGGAAAGGAATTACTTCGTTATTTTTACGATACAGAGAAAATTTCTTTTGGAAAGAATTCAATCCGCAAAACCGTAGACCCCCAACTCATGGTGGGTCACAGAATCCAGCATGATTTGATCGATCCTGAAAACGGTGAAATTCTTGTTAAGAAAAACCGTAAAATCAGTAAAACTGCCGCTGCAAAACTACATAAGGCAGGGATTGATACTTTTGATGTTGAACTTGAGAACCTTATAGGTGCCATCGTCCTTGATGATATTGTTGATCCTGCCACCGGCGAAGTGATTGTGCCCGGTAATGGAGAGTTGACAGAAGAGGCGATTGAGGCAATGACAGCCGCCGGGGTTGTTACTCTTGAAGTTCTTCATATTGACGGCATCAAGGTTTCGGATTCATTCCGTAAAACCCTGGCACTGGACAAGGCAACCACATCTGAAGAAGCCTTGTTGGAACTCTATCGTCGATTGAGGCCAAGCAGTCCACCGACTCTTGAAGTCGCGGATAAATTTTTCGAAAATCTTTTCTTTAATCCAGAAACGTATGACCTGTCTGTGGTTGGCCGTTTTAAAATTAATGCCAAACTTGGTTTGGATACTGATATTGAAGTAAGAACACTGACTAAAGAAGATATTATGGGTGCTGTCAGGTATCTTCTGCGTCTGAAAGATGCACAGGGGCCTGTTGACGATATTGATCATCTTGGTAATCGTCGCGTGCGTACTGTTGGCGAGTTGGTGGAGAATCAATACAGGATGGGACTTGTACGCATGGAGAGGGCTATCCGTGAACGGATGAGTCTGCAGGAAGTTGAAACTCTCATGCCCCATGATTTGATTAATCCAAAGCCAATTACTGCTGCAATCAAAGAGTTTTTTGGTACCAGTCAATTGTCCCAGTTCATGGATCAGACGAATCCGCTTTCCGAGGTAACTCATAAGCGGCGCCTCAGTGCTCTTGGACCTGGCGGATTGTCCAGGGAGAGAGCTGGATTTGAGGTTCGAGATGTTCATCCAACTCATTATGGCAGAATTTGTCCTGTTGAAACACCTGAGGGGCCGAATATTGGTCTTATCGTTTCACTTGCCTCCTATGCCAAGGTGAATGAGTATGGTTTTATTGAAACCCCGCTGAGAAAGGTTGTTGACCGCAAACTTACCGATGAGGTTGTATACGTTTCTGCTCTCAAGGAAAAGAATGAGATAGTTGTTCCTGCAACTGCTGAGGTTGATGCTGATGGCAAACTTGTCGCTGACAATCTGATTGCTCGTCAGGAGGGTGAAGTTGTCTTTGTCAAGACTGATGATATAACATCAATGGACATTTCTCCTAACCAGTTAGTCAGTGTTGCCGCATCCATGATTCCATTTCTTGACAATGATGATGCGAACAGGGCCCTCATGGGCTCCAACATGCAGCGTCAGGGTGTTCCTTTGCTGCGCACTGAAGCTCCTGTTATTGGAACAGGTATGGAGGCAACCGTAGCCAGAGATTCCGGGGTATGCCTTCTCGCCGGTGGTGATGGTGTCATCGAAGAGGTAGATGCCAATAGAGTAGTCGTTCGCTATGATAAAGCTGGTATAGACGGGTTTGATACGGGTATAGGAGTGTACCGGCTCGATAAGTATAGAAAGTCAAATCAGTCAACCTGTTTTACCCAGGCACCTGTTGTTCTTCCTGGTCAGCGTGTCAGTAAGGATGATATTCTTGCTGATGGTCCTGCAGTGGAAAAAGGTGAACTGGCACTTGGCAAGAATGTTACCATCGCTTTTATGCCATGGCGTGGCTATAACTTTGAAGATTCAATCCTGGTAAGTGAGAAACTCCTCAAAAAAGATACATATACATCTCTGCATATTGAGGTGTTTGAAACTGTAGCCCGTGATACAAAACTGGGCAAGGAAGAGATTACCCGGGATATTCCCAACGTCAGCGAGGAAAGCCTGCGCAATCTGGACGATAGTGGTGTTGTCCGTATTGGTGCTGAGGTTAGGGCCGGCGACACGCTGGTTGGTAAGGTTACTCCCAAGGGAGAAACCCAGCTGTCCCCTGAAGAGAAACTGCTTCGTGCTATTTTCGGTGAAAAAGCAGGGGATGTAAAGGACACTTCCCTGAGAGTTCCCCCGGGAGTCGAGGGGGTTATCATTGATGCCAAGGTCTTTTCCCGCAAAGGTGTAGATAAAGATGAGCGGGCCCTGGCGATTGAAGAAGTTGAAATTGCCAGACTCCAGCGAGATCTTGACGATGAGGTCAATTGTCTCAAAAAAGCGGTTCGTAATAATCTTGCAGAAATTCTGGCTAAGGAAAAAGTCAATTCGGCTGTTTTGTCTAAGAATGGCACAGAACTTCTCGAAGAAGGCGGCAAAATAAATCTGGAATTGCTGGAGAAACTTCCTCTCAGTTCAATAAAAAGACTTGATTATACTCATCGAGAGAAACTCGAAGGAGAAGTTGAGCTTTTATATGAACGCTATGACAGGCAGGTCAAGCAGGTCAAAGATCGTTATGAGGTCAGGATAAAAAGGCTCAGGAAGGGTGATGATCTTCCTCCTGGTGTCATCAAGATGGTTAAAATATACATTGCCACCAAGCGTAAGCTTGCTGTGGGTGATAAGATGGCCGGTCGGCATGGAAACAAGGGTGTTGTCTCCCGAATCCTGCCGGAAGAAGACATGCCTTATTTTGCTGACGGTACCAGCGTGGATATTGTTTTGAATCCGCTGGGCGTTCCATCTCGTATGAACGTTGGACAGGTTCTTGAAGTGCATCTGGGCAGAGCGGCAAAACAGCTCGGTAAGCAGCTTCAGGAATTGGCTGAAAAATATGAGATAGATGCCGTAAAGAAGAAACTTCAGAAGATATACTCCAAAGACGAATATAAACGTCTGACAGATGGATTGTCTGATGATGAGATTCTTCAGGTGGCCAGGAACATGGAAGTTGGTGTTCATATGGCAACACCAGTATTCGATGGCGCTCATGAGGGTGAAATACGCAATCTGCTTGTTGAAGCCGGCTGCGAAGAAGTTGGTCAAACAACTCTGTACGATGGTCTGTCGGGAGAGAAGTTTGAGAATCCCGTTACAGTGGGTACCATGTATTTCTTGAAACTCCATCATTTGGTTGATGATAAGATTCATGCTCGCTCCACAGGGCCATATTCTCTGGTGACCCAACAGCCACTGGGAGGAAAGGCTCAGTTTGGCGGCCAGCGACTTGGAGAGATGGAGGTCTGGGCAATGGAAGCCTATGGTGCCGCCTATACCCTGCAGGAGTTTCTTACTGTTAAGTCAGATGATGTGGCCGGAAGAACCAAAATGTATGAGAAAATTGTCAAGGGCAATAATTTTCTTACAGCTGGTTTGCCGGAATCGTTTCATGTACTGATTAAAGAACTTCAGGGCTTATGTCTCGATATGGAGTTGTTAGACGAATAATACATAATTGAAAAAAATATCAATTATTCAATATAAATTATCATTTAAAAAAAAGGTGTGACCGTGGAAGAACTCTTCAGCTTTTTCACCAAAGAAAAAAATCCTCTTAAATTTGAATCGGTTCGAATCTCTCTTGCTTCACCTGACAAGATTCATGACTGGTCTCACGGTGAGGTGAAGAAACCGGAAACTATTAATTACCGGACTTTTAAGCCTGAACGTGATGGGCTTTTCTGTGCCAAAATTTTCGGGCCGGTTAAGGATTACGAATGCAACTGCGGTAAATATAAGCGCATGAAGCATCGCGGTGTTATTTGTGAAAAATGCGGCGTTGAAGTCATTCAATCCAAAGTCAGAAGGGAGCGTCTCGCCCATATTGAGCTCGCTTCCCCTGTCGCTCATATCTGGTTTTTGAAGAGTCTGCCCAGCAAGATCGGCAATCTCTGTGATATGACCCTCAAGGAGCTGGAAAAGGTTCTGTATTTCGATTCCTATGTGGTTGTTACTTCAGAGGAGCCTGCGCCAAAGACAGGCACCTTGATGAATGAAGAGCAGTACCGCCAGAATAGGGAAGAATATCCCGGGAAGTTCACTGTTGGTATAGGTGCCGCAGCAATTAAAAATATCCTGAAAAATCTCGATTTGGCACCGCTTTCCGAAGAATTGCGTGAAGAAATGCGGACAACAGGGTCAGAGGCCAAAAGGAAAAAACTGGCCAAAAGGCTCAATGTTGTAGAAGGATTTCGTGATTCCGGCAATAAGCCCGAGTGGATGATTCTTGATGTCATTCCCGTTCTTCCACCTGACCTTCGTCCCCTGGTTCCCCTTGAAGGCGGACGTTTTGCCACCTCAGATCTCAATGATCTCTATCGTCGGGTAATCAATCGTAACAATCGATTAAAGCGACTTCTGGAACTTGATGCCCCTGAAATCATTATCCGTAATGAAAAAAGGATGCTTCAGGAAGCTGTCGATGTTCTTTTTGATAATGGTCGGCGCGGTAAAGTTATTACAGGGCCGAACCGGAGACCTCTGAAGTCTCTCAGTGATATGCTTAAAGGAAAGCAGGGGCGTTTCCGCCAGAACCTGCTTGGTAAGCGTGTTGATTATTCAGGCAGGACGGTTATTGTCGTTGGTCCCCACCTTCGTCTGCATCAGTGTGGCCTTCCAAAGAAAATGGCCCTGGAGCTCTTTAAGCCTTTTATCTACAATAAGCTCGAGATGCATGGGTATGTTACCACCATCAAAAGCGCCCGGAAAATGGTAGAGAAAGGTGTGAAAGAAGTATGGGACGTTCTTGAAGAGGTTGTTAAGGAGTACCCCATTATTCTCAACAGGGCCCCAACCCTTCATCGTCTCGGTATGCAGGCTTTTGAACCCGTTCTTATTGAAGGAAAGGCTATTCAGCTCCACCCGCTGGTATGTTCAGCGTTTAATGCTGACTTTGATGGCGACCAGATGGCGGTTCATCTTCCTTTGACTGTGGAAGCGCAGGTGGAAGCTAGAGTATTGATGATGTCTACAAACAATATTCTGTCTCCTGCCAATGGTGAGCCCGTTATTATCCCAAGTCAGGATATCGTCCTTGGCCTGTATTATATGACCAGGGAGCGTCTGCTCGCCAAGGGTGAAGGCAAGATTTTTTCATCTCCTGCTGAAGCCCGCATTGCCTATGATTACGATAAGGTTTCCCTTCAGGCAAAAGTCAGGGTACGTATTGACGGCAAACTTGTTGATACTACTGTAGGTCGTGTTCTGATTGGAGAACTTCTGCCATCTGATATTCCTTTTGATGCTGTCAATAAGGTCATGACCAAAAAATCTCTCGCTCAGTTGATTGATTTTACCTATCGTCATGCGGGCACCAAGGAGACGGTTATTCTTGCTGATCGCCTGAAGGATATGGGGTATGAATTTGCGACAAAGGCTTCTATCTCCATATGTATTAATGATATGGCCATTCCTGTGCGAAAAGAAGAAATTCTGGCAAAATCCGAAAATGAAGTCATGGACGTTGAGCAGCAGTATAGTCATGGATTGATTACTTCGGGTGAGAAATATAACAAGGTTGTCGATATATGGTCCCGGGCAACTGATAATGTTGCCCAGGAGATGATGAATGAATTGAGCGTACAATACATCCGCAACAAGAAAAATGAGATGATTGAGACGCCCAGTTTCAATGCGATCTTTATTATGGCTGACTCCGGTGCAAGGGGTAGCAAGGACCAGATCAGGCAGCTGGCAGGTATGCGCGGACTGATGGCAAAACCATCGGGAGCAATTATCGAGTCTCCCATTAAAGCAAATTTCAGGGAAGGCCTTAATGTTCTGGAGTATTTCATTTCTACTCACGGTGCCCGTAAGGGTCTTGCTGATACCGCTCTGAAGACGGCAAACTCTGGTTATCTGACCCGTCGGCTTGTGGATGTTGCCCAGGATTCAACCATTATTGAACCAGATTGTGGTACCATCGATGGTATTACCGCCGAGCCGCTTATTGAAGGTGGTGAGATTATCACAAAAGTTGGTGAGCGTATTCTCGGAAGGGTTGCCCTTGAAGATGTTGTTGATCCGTTTACAGACGAAGTTATAACCATGGCAAACGAGGAGATAACAGAAGATAAGGTTAAAATTATTGAAGATGCTGGAATTGATCGGGTGCAGATTCGTTCCGTGTTGACCTGCCGATCCAAACGTGGCGTATGTATTAAATGTTACGGAAGGGATCTCGGGCGCGGCCACATGGTAAATATTGGAGAAGCTGTTGGTATTATTGCTGCCCAGTCCATTGGTGAGCCTGGAACCCAGCTGACAATGAGAACGTTTCATATCGGTGGTACGGCAAGCAGGAGCGTCGAGCAGGCTGAAGTCAGATCTCAGCATGGCGGTACAATAAAATATCAGGATCTGCATTGTGTTGCTAATGACCAGGGTAAGTTGGTTGTTATGAATCGTAACGGTGAGGTCAGTGTTCTTGGAGCCAAGGGCCGGGAGCGCGAGCGATATTCCATGACCTATGGTGCAGTTCTTCATGTTGATGATGGTGGTGAAGTTGAACCAAACGGCCTGATTGCCAACTGGGATCCTTACACGATACCAATTGTCAGTGAAATTGGCGGTATTGCAAAATTTGGGGATATTGTTGAAGGTGTCACCATGCAGGAGCGTGTTGACCCCATTACCGGCAGGTCAAGTTCTGTTGTCATTCAGTCAAAGGTCTCGGCGCTTAATCCACGTATTTCCCTTAAGTCTGATAAAGGGAAAACAACGTTAAAGCTGCCGAAGACTGGCACGCCAGCCCGTTATTCCTTGCCTGTCGGAACAATTATTTCCGTAGAAGAGGGCCAGGAGGTCAAGCCCGGTATGGTTCTGGGTAAGATTCCGCGTGAGACAACTAAAACGAAGGATATTACCGGTGGTCTTCCCAGGGTTGCAGAGCTTTTTGAAGTTAGAAAACCAAAAGAGCTCGCTGTAATTACTGAAATTGATGGGCGGGTCAGTTACGGGAAAGACCTGAAAGGTAAAAAACGTGTCGTTATTACTCCGGAATATGGTGAGCCCAAAGAGTACCTGATCCCCAAGGGTAAACACATCAGTGTCCACGAGGGAGATTATGTGAAAGCTGGTGAAGCTCTAATGGACGGATCGCAGGATCCAAACGATATCCTGAGGGTAATGGGTGTGAAGCAGCTGGCCAAGTTCCTGGTTAACGAAATACAGGAAGTATATCGCCTTCAGGGTGTAAAGATAAACGATAAGCATATCGAAGTTATTGTTCGCCAGATGTTACGTCGAGTCCAGATCACCAGTGTTGGTGACAGTACTTTTATGATGGGTGAGCAGGTTGAATGGTGGAAGTTTAATGAAGAAAATGAAATACTTCTTCAGAAGGGAAGTAAGCCTGCTGTTGCCGAACCAATACTTCTCGGTGTCACTAAGGCATCATTGAGTACAGACAGCTTTATTTCCGCTGCATCATTCCAGGAAACAACAAAGGTCCTGACCAATGCTGCAATGTGTGGAAAGGTGGATTACCTGAGAGGGTTAAAAGAGAATGTCATCATGGGTCGTCTGGTTCCTGCCGGAACTGGGCTTGATCGGTATGCTCTGGATTAGTCAACGCACCTGTAAAGTTGCTTCTTTTTGAATGCGAACACTCATTCTGCAGCAAGAGCTGCATGTGCTGGTGAATAGTTTGTGAAGATCGATAGTGTAACAATTATTACTTGACACATGGTATTTTGCAGGGTATATAAATGGCTTTTGCAAATTCTAAGATGACTCCGGGTGACCGAGAGTTTGTTGAAATAAATATTAAGTTTTTTTAGGAGAAATAATCAATGCCCACCATCAACCAACTGGTACGGCACGGCAGGAAAAAGTCGGTAAAGAAAACAAATACACCGGCTCTCCAGGCTTGCCCTCAAAGACGTGGAGTGTGTGTCAGAGTATATACCACTACTCCTAAGAAACCTAACTCGGCATTGAGAAAGGTTGCAAGGGTGAGGTTGACAAACGGTATTGAAGTGACATCGTATATTCCTGGAATAGGTCATAACCTTCAGGAGCATTCCGTGGTATTGATCAGGGGTGGCAGGGTGAAAGATCTTCCAGGTGTTCGGTATCATGTTATTCGTGGAACACTCGACACCCTCGGGGTATCTGACCGAAGGCAAGGTCGATCTAAATACGGTGCTAAACGACCGAAATAAGTGCCATATTAGCACAGTGTTAAGGAGCTGAAAGAGAATGCCCAGACGTAGAGTTGTTGCCAAAAGGCAAATCATCCCTGATTCCCGCTATAATAGTGTTCTTGTGACTAAGTTCATCAATGGAATTATGGTTCAAGGTAAGAAGAGTGTAGCGCTTAGAATCTTTTACGATGCCATGGATATCATGGAAGCGAAGATCACGGAAGACAGCCCTATGGACGTCTTTGAGAAAGCAATGGATAATGTCAGACCAAAAGTCGAAGTGAAGTCCCGGCGTGTTGGTGGTGCTACCTATCAGGTGCCCATCGAAGTCAGGCCTGAACGACGCAATGCATTGGCAATCCGTTGGCTCGTTGATTTTTCAAAGAGTAGAAGCGGACGTTCCATGGGTGAGAAGCTGGCAGCCGAGCTGATGGATGCCTATTCGAATCGTGGATCGGCGGTGAAAAAGCGTGAAGATACCCATCGTATGGCAGAGGCCAATAAGGCATTTGCTCATTACAGGTGGTAAATATTTTCATATCTCTGTTTGACAATTTGAAATCTGTTGACTATAGTCGCATGATTTTTCAGACAGGTGATACAGGTTGTAAAGGATTCTGAAAAGCTGAGATGTTGGTTATAGGTGGAAAAGGTGGCAAAAAACATCTCTTTGGCGCGATTGCGCAATATCGGAATTATGGCCCACATAGATGCGGGCAAGACTACTACTACCGAAAGAATACTTTTTTATACCGGTAGAACCCATAAGATGGGTGAAGTTCATGACGGCGCAGCTGTTATGGACTGGATGGAGCAGGAGCAGGAACGCGGTATCACGATCACATCTGCGGCAACAACCTGTGAATGGAAGGACCATCGGATAAATATAATTGACACGCCTGGTCATGTTGATTTTACCATTGAGGTAGAACGATGTCTCCGGGTTTTAGATGGTGTGGTTGCTGTCTTCTGCGCAGTTGGTGGTGTTGAGCCCCAGTCAGAGACGGTATGGCACCAGGCTGACAAATATGCAATACCCCGTATTGCTTTTGTTAACAAAATGGATCGTACGGGTGCTGATTTTGAGCGCTGCATCCATATGATTACCGACAGGTTTGGGGCTAACCCCGTTGCATTGCAACTTCCTGTCGGTAAAGAAGATAGTTTTCGCGGCATCATTGATCTTATCAGTGGAACGATGCTGCTTTTTGACGAAGAAACCCGGGGGGTGAAGATCACCGAGCAACCTATCCCTGAGGATCTTAGAGAAATATTCACGGCTGCACAACTGACGCTCATCGAGAAGCTGGCCGACTTCGATGATGGGGTCATGGAAAAATATCTGGAAGAGCAACCTGTCTCAGCACAGGATCTGCAGCGGGCTGTCCGGAAGGCTACGTTGGCTTTGGACATCGTCCCTGTAATGTGTGGAAGTGCCTTTAAGAATAAAGGGGTGCAACCGCTGCTTGATGCTGTTATAGCGTATCTGCCCTCACCAACAGATATTCCTCCTGTTGAAGGTGTAAATAGTCAAGGCGAGACTGTATCAAGAAAGACCGGAGCCAGCGAAAAACTGTGTGCTCTGGCATTTAAACTGGCAACGGATCCTTTTGTTGGAAGTCTGGCCTATATACGGGTGTACTCGGGTATGCTCAAGGTCGGCGACAAAATCTTTAATCCTGTGAAAGGTAAGCAGGAGAAGATAAGCCGCATTGTAAAAATGCACTCCAACAAGCGTGAAGAAGTCCGTGAATTAGGTCCTGGAGATATCGGGGCTGTTATTGGACTCCGTTATACAACCACAGGAGATACGCTTTGTGAATTAGGAGATGATATTCTCCTGGAAACAATGATCTTCCCGGAACCGGTTATAAGTGTCGCAATAGAGCCAAAAAGTAAGGCTGACGAAGAGAAATTATTTGAGTCTCTGGACAGACTGGCTGTCGAAGATCCTTCATTTAAGATTAGCATAAATGAGGAGACCGGACAGACAATCATTTCCGGGATGGGCGAACTGCATCTCGATATTATTGTTGATCGCCTCGTTCGTGAATTTAAAGTAGCTGCAAATGTTGGAACTCCGCAGGTCGCCTATAAAGAAACGGTTTCAGGCGTCGGAAGCGCAGAAGGTGAATTCGTCCAGCAGGCAACAGGTAAATCGCAGTATGGTCATGTCGTACTTGAAGTGTCTCCTTTGGAAAGGGGAGGAGGTTTTCTCTTCAAGAGTGATATTGACGAGGAATTGATTCCTCAGGCCTTTATCCCGGCTATTCAAAAAGGTGTAGAGGGATGTAAAGACGGAGGCCCACTGTTAGGTTTTCCTGTTATTGACATACAGGTGACACTAACCGGTGGTTCATACCACGAGGAAGACTCCACCGAGCAGGCTTTTGGTGTAGCGACCTCCATAGCGTTTAGGAAAGCTGCTGAAAAAGCAAATCCTGTTCTGCTAGAACCGCTGATGGATGTGGAAATAATATTGCCTGAACAGTTTCTTGGAGATGTTATAGGCGATCTTAACAGCAGGCGGGCAAAAATTAATGGAATGGATAGCCGTGAAAATGGCTTCCAGGTAATTACTGCCCAGGTTGCTTTATCAGAGATGTTTGGGTATTCAACAGATTTAAGGTCTGTGACCCAAGGCAGGGCTAATTTTACGATGCAATTTGCCACTTATGGTACTGTGCCACAAAATATTGCCCGAAAAATTATTCAAAAAGTAAAAGGTATACTCTAAAAACGACCTAAACAGAGAGGAAGTACGAGATGGCAAAGGAAAAGTTTCAAAGGACCAAACCCCATGTAAATATCGGAACAATCGGTCACATTGATCACGGTAAGACTACTTTGACCGCGGCAATAACGACTGTTCTGGCCACCAAAGGCTGGGCTCAGTCCACAGCATTCGGTGAGATTGATAAAGCGCCTGAAGAAAAAGAGCGTGGAATAACAATCGCAACAGCTCATGTGGAATACGAGACAGCAAACAGGCATTATGCCCATGTTGACTGTCCGGGCCATGCTGACTATATAAAGAATATGATTACCGGTGCAGCCCAGATGGATGGTGCTATTTTGGTTGTAGGAGCCGATGACGGCCCCATGCCCCAGACCCGTGAGCATATCCTCCTGGCTCGCCAGGTAGGTGTTCCTGCCATGGTTGTATTCTTGAACAAATGTGACATGGTTGATGATGAAGAGCTGATCGAGCTGGTTGATATGGAGCTTCGTGAGCTTCTGGACAAATATGAATTTCCAGGAGATGACACACCAATCATTCAGGGAAGTGCCCTGAAAGCTCTGGAGAATCCAACAGATGAAGCAGCAACAAAATGCATCTGGGAGCTGATGGATGCTGTTGACGCATTTATTCCCGAGCCAGAGCGTGATGTTGACAAGACCTTCCTGATGCCGGTAGAAGATGTATTCTCCATTTCAGGTCGTGGAACAGTAGCCACTGGTCGAATCGAGCGCGGAATTGTAAATGTTGGTGACGAGATTGAAATCGTAGGTGTCAAGGATACAGTCAAGACAACCGTAACCGGCGTAGAGATGTTCCGTAAGATTCTTGATCAGGGTCAGGCCGGAGATAATGTAGGTATTCTTCTCCGCGGAACCAAGAGGGAAGATATTGAGCGCGGTCAGGTCTTGGCCAAACCGGGTTCAATAACTCCACATCTGAAGTTCAAGGCGGAGTGTTATATATTGAGTAAAGAAGAGGGTGGTCGTCATACCCCGTTCTTTAATGGCTATCGTCCCCAGTTCTACTTCAGAACAACGGACGTAACCGGAATTGTCAATCTTCCCGAGGGAGTAGAGATGGTAATGCCAGGTGACAATGTTACCATTGAAGGCAACCTGATTACCCCCATCGCGATGGAAGCAGGACTTCGGTTTGCAATCCGTGAAGGTGGTCGTACCGTAGGTGCCGGTGTTGTTAACGAAATTATTGAATAAGGAATAAAGCATGATACAGACAGAAAAAATTCGTATCAGGCTGAAAGGCTATGATCATAAACTGTTAGATCAGTCTACTATTGAAATAGTTGATACTGCAAAGCGGACAGGTGCCATTGTTGCCGGTCCGATTCCTTTACCGACTACGATAAACAAGTACTGCGTACTTCGTTCTCCTCATGTAGATAAAAAGTCCCGTGAACATTTTGAAATGAGAACACATCGCAGATTGCTCGATATTCTCGAGCCAACCCAGCAGACCATCGATGCATTGATGAAACTTGAGTTGTCAGCCGGTGTTCATGTAGAAATTAAATTATAAAAATAATTGAGCTTTAATTCTGCTCGTAAACGAAGCTGGAAAGAAAGATTTTCTGGTTTCTTACTTAAGAATTTCAGGTAGGAAACATGCCGAAAACATTAGGTATTTTAGGAAAAAAAGTCGGAATGACGCGAGTCTATTCGGCAGAGGGTACAGCCCTGCCGGTAACGGTGGTTGAGGCTGGTCCCTGTATTGTTCTTCAGACAAAAAGTGTTGCAAAGGAAGGCTACAATGCAATCCAGGTTGGTTTCGGTTCAAAAAAAGAATCTAGAATGACGAAACCTGCTATAGGACATTGTGCTGCTGGAGGAAAAGGGGGATTTTATCATATTAAGGAATTCAGAGTAAATGATTCCTCACAGTATGAAATAGGCCAGGAGATCAACATCAGCGATATTTTCAAAATTGGAGATATTGTCGATGTGTCCGGTATTACTAAAGGACGAGGTTTCCAGGGTGTTATTAAAAGGCATGGATTTAAAGGTGGTCGTGCAACACACGGATCCATGTTTCACCGTGCTCCAGGTTCCATTGGATGTAGTGCCTGGCCCAGCAGGGTTGTTAAGGGAAAGAAAATGCCTGGTCGGATGGGCAATAAACTGGTCACGAAAAAAAATGTAATGATTCTTGATATCAGAGAAGATGCCAATGTTGTGGTTTTGAAAGGTTCTCTTCCTGGTTCTATTGAGGGTTTACTGCAGATTTATTCTAAATAAAGACTGTTATTGTATTTGTAGTTTTCGGGGGTGCCTTGATATGGCAGTATCAACCATAGTAAACATGAAAAATGAAAAAGTGGGGGAGATGGATCTTAATGATTCTCTCTTCGGGGTAGAAGTAAGACCCTATGTCCTCCATGATATCGTCAAAATGCAGATGGCAAATAGGCGGGCAGGGACTGCCTGTACTAAAACTCGTGCAGAAGTGCGTGGGAGTTCTGCTAAACCTTATCGTCAGAAAGGAACTGGACGTGCTCGTGCAGGTAGTCGCAGGTCGCCTGTGTGGCGAGGTGGCGGTACGACATTTGGTCCTAAGCCTAGAAGTTATGCTTACAAACTTCCAAAGAAGGTCAGAAAACTTGGCCTGCGAATGGCTTTAAGTGCACGCATGGCTGAGGAAAGACTCTGCATACTTGATGAGTTTAAACTGGATGCCATTAAAACCAAAAATTTTATCGGTATCATGAAGACTCTGGAGCTTGACAATGCACTGATCGTAGTGCCTTCTCATGATGATGTTCTGGAGAGATCTTCACGCAACGTTCCGGGCTTTAAGGTTCTGCCTTCCGCCGGACTGAACGTATATGATATTTTGCTTCACAAGAATGTGATTTTACTGCAGTCAACAATTGGCCAGCTCGAAGAGAGGTTGCTTTCATGAAAAATCTGTTCGATGTCATAAAAAAACCATGCCTCACAGAAAAGGGTATGATGCTGCAGGAAAATAATAATCAAGTCGTCCTTAAGGTCAATCCATCAGCTAATAAGATTGAAATAAAGACCGCTGTTGAGACATTGTTTAATGTCAAAGTTGATAATGTTCGCACTGCTAATATGCACGGCAAGCAGAAACGTGTAGGTATGCGAACTGGTCGATGTAATGATTGGAAAAAAGCGATAGTCACTCTTTCGGAAGGGCATAAGATCGATTTCCTTGAGCAGATCTAATTAAATTCTTCTTAATTATTTTTTAAGAGTTACTGTCTAAAATATCACAATATCGGGGTTTGAAATGGCAACAACGAAGACCTATAAACCGACATCTCCGGGGAGACGAAATTATGTCTCTATAGTGAATCCGGAACTGTCAAAAGATAGACCGCTGAAGAGTCTGCTCGCGCCGCTGAGTAAAAGCGGAGGTCGTAATAATTACGGTCGTATTACTGTAAGACGAAGAGGCGGAGGCCATAAAAGAAAATATCGTGTAATCGATTTTAAGCGTGATAAGGAAAATATTCCGGGCAAAGTAGCGTCTATTGAATACGATCCAAACAGAACAGCAAATATTGCGCTTCTTTTCTATGCCGATGGTGAAAAGCGATACATTATCTCACCTCAGGGTATCAAGGTTGGTGATGTGGTCGAAGCCGGTTCCAGTGTTGACATTCAATTAGGTAATTGTCTGCCAATGATGAATATTCCACTTGGCAGCGTGATTCATAATATTGAAATGCGTATCGGCAAGGGTGCTCAGCTTGTCAGGAGTGCCGGGGCTTCAGCCCAGCTTATGGCTAAAGAGGGAGATCACGTTCTTGTTAAGCTTCCCTCAGGCGAAGTACGAAAATTTCATCGTAAATGCCGGGCCTGCATTGGCCAGATTGGGAATATCCATCATGAGAGTGAAAAACTCGGCAAAGCTGGCCGTAATCGCTGGAAGGGCAACCGACCTAAAGTGCGAGGCGTTGCAATGAATCCGCATGATCATCCTATGGGCGGTGGTGAAGGTAAAAGTTCCGGAGGGCGCCATCCCTGTACTCCTTGGGGTGTTCCTACTAAGGGCTTCAAGACAAGGAAGCGTAAAGCCTCCGATAAAGATATTGTAAGAAGACGTTCATAAACAAGGGAGATTCGGTGTGGCGCGATCAATAAAAAAAGGGCCTTTTGTAGATGCTCATCTACTTAATAAGGTAGAAGCATCAATAGAGACGGGGTCAAGAAAGGTGATTAAAACTTGGTCTAGACGTTCAGATATTCTTCCAGAGATGGTTGGTCTTACATTTGCCGTACACAATGGAAGAAAGTTTATCCCGGTTTTTGTTACAGAAAATATGGTTGGGCATAAATTAGGTGAATTTTCACCTACACGAACATTTTATAGCCATGCCGGAGACAGAAAAGGGAAAAGATAGTCGTTCGATACTCACTGTCTGATGAAGTCATACAGTGAGGTATGTCTGACTATATTGGGACAATAACTGTTTGGAGTTATATAATTATGGAAGCTAAGGCCATTGCAAAAAATATTCGGATTTCGCCACAGAAGGCTCGCCTCGTCGCGGATCTGGTAAGGGGCAATGATGTAGAATCTGCGATTAATAAATTGCGGTTCATGCCTAAAAAAGCGGCCCGTATTATTCGAAAACTTATAGAGTCAGCGGTAGCCAATGCCAATCAGAATGAGGCCATTGACGTTGACACATTATACGTAAAAACAGTTTTCGTTGATGGTGGTCCAATGTTGAAAAGAATTCGACCACGTGCCATGGGCCGTGCTTCAAGAATTCTGAAAAGGTCAAGTATTATTACTGTTGTGCTTGATGAAGCATAAAGTTTGTTAAAGTGAATTCGGATATTTAGTGAACTTTGTTCAATTTTGAACTTTTTATAAACTATGATGGAGGAAGGTTTTGGGCCAGAAAGTTAATCCAATAGGTTTACGGCTTAATATCGTCCGTACGTGGGAATCTACCTGGTACGCAGACCGCGATTATTCAAAATTTCTTATTGAAGATCAGAAGATTAAGAAATTTTTGAAAAAAAGGCTATATCACGCTGGCATATCAAAAATCAATATTGCACGCACCGGCGAGAAGGTAAAGCTGAAACTTCACACCGCAAGACCTGGAATTGTCATAGGTAAAAAGGGTGCAGAGATTGAAGCTCTCAAGCAGGAACTTGATAAATTAACCAATCGTCAGTGTGCCGTTGATATTCAGGAAGTAAGAAGACCTGAGGCAGATGCCCAGCTCGTGGCTGAAAACGTTGCACTTCAGCTTGAAAGGCGCATCGCATTTCGACGGGCCATGAAGAAAGCTGTTAATATCGCCTTGAAGTTCGGGGCAAAAGGTATTAAGATATCTTGTTCTGGTCGTCTTGGTGGTGCTGAGATGGCGCGAAGAGAATGGACAAGAGAGGGTCGCGTACCCCTGCATACTCTCCGTGCTGATATTGACTATGGTTTTGCCGAATCCAAAACTACTTATGGCATCATTGGTGTCAAAGTCTGGATTTTTAAAGGTGAAGTCTTATCTGACTCCGAGGTAGGCGCAGAGTAAAACGTGATTCATTCCCCTCCGTTTGAAAAGATTTTAGTTCAATAGGAAATGAATGTCAGCAGGGACCAGGTTCTGGTAACTATAAATAAGGTCAGAAACAATGCTTAGTCCAAAGAAAGTCAAACATAGAAAACAGATGAAGGGTCGAATGAAAGGAGCTGCCTATAGAGGTTCCTCTATAGAATTCGGCGATTTCGCCCTTAAGGCTACAGAATGCGGGCGAATGACAGCCCAGCAGATCGAGGCCGCACGTATTGCCATTAACAGGACAATTAAACGTGGCGGCAAAATGTGGATTCGGGTTTTCCCTCATAAACCTTTTACCAAGAAACCTGCAGAAACCAGGATGGGTAAAGGAAAGGGAAGTCCTGAGGGTTGGATTGCTCCTGTAAAACCTGGAAAAATTCTATATGAGTTGACAGGGGTTGACGAAGATCTGGCAAAAAAAGCATTAACTTTGGCTGGCAATAAGCTGCCCTTTGCTACAAAGGTTATTACTAAGGAAACTACGTTATGAAAGTTCAGGAATTACGTGAAAAAAGTATTGAGGACCTGCAGGGCACTGCCTCAGATATTTCTGAAGAGTTATGTAAACTCAGATTTCAGCATGGAATCCGTCCTCTGGAAAACACCGCCAGGTTAACCGAATTAAAAAGAGATATTGCAAGGATTAAAACTGTTATTAGTGAGAAAAAGAAAACAAACTAAAACAGTAGGAAGAATTTAAGCAAATCTATTATTTATTATAAATTGCACAGTAGGCTGGAGACCGTCAGGAAAACAGATGGAGAACGAAAAAACAATTAAGAAAACAAAAGTTGGTGTTGTTATCAGCGACAAAATGGAAAAAAGCATTGTTGTTCAGACTGAGAGGCTGATACGCCATAAAGTCTACGGCAAGTTCATTCGTCGTCACATCAAATATATGGCTGACGATCCAGAAAGCCTTTGTAAAATTGGTGATCGTGTTCTTATTGAAGAATGCCGACCACTGAGCCGCAAAAAACGCTGGCGTCTGCTTGAAGTTATTGAAAAAGCAGTTTGATATATAAAAATATTCCTGCAAAATCCAAACAGAAATACCGTGTCACCAAGGATTTGCGACGAATAATAAGCGCGAAAGCTGTTTTTTGACAGGACCATAATTTAATGAGGACAACTCAACATCAGGTTGGGAAGTTGGTGATAAGATGATACAAACTGAAACCGTACTGAATGTGGCAGACAACTCTGGAGCAAAAAAAGTTTTATGCATCAGGGTATTAGGCGGAACAAGGCGAAGGTATGCCAGTATCGGCGATGTGATTGTTGTTACTGTAAAAGAAGCCATCCCTCACTCTAAAGTGAAGAAAGGTGATGTGTTACGGGCGGTAATTGTCAGGACAGCAAAGGAAATAAAGCGCATGGATGATACTGCGGTTAAATTTGATGAAAATTCCGCGGTTCTACTGACTGGTAGTGGTGATCCGATGGGAACACGAATTTTCGGCCCAGTTGCCCGCGAATTGCGAGCTAAAGGGTATATGAAAATAGTATCCCTTGCTCCCGAAGTATTATAACTCAATTCATCAAGCTTTCTTTTACTATTACAATAAAGACAGCAGTGAGTTTTCCAAGAGGTTAATGAAATGAAAGCTGGAACAACGCATATTAAACTTAACGATAAAGTTGAAGTCATAGCCGGAAAAGATAAAGGCAGAGTCGGTAAGGTTATCACTGTATATCCTAAACTGAACAAGGCTAAGGTTGAAAAGATCAACATGGTTAAGCGCCACACAAAACCAAGTGCGCATAATCAGCAGGGCGGAATCATTGAGATGGAGGCACCTATTGACGTGTCAAATCTTATGCTGATCTGTTCCAAATGTACCAAAACAGTTCGAATTAAAAAAGAAATATTGGAAGATGGCACAAAAGTCCGCGTTTGTAAAAAATGTAACGAAACTATAGAAACCAGCGCGTGACCTGCTAGCTTTTCTGGAGACAATAATGGCGAAATTAGAAGAATATTATCATAAAGAGTGTGTACCTCTTCTCATTAAAGAGTTCGGATATAAGAATATCATGGAGGTCCCTCGTCTCGGTAAAATCGTTTTGAATATGGGCCTCGGCGAGGCTGTTCAGAATCCGAAAATTATTGAGGGAGCTGCTGCCGAGCTGACAGCCATTGCTGGTCAGAAAGCTGTTGTTACAAAGGCGAAAAAATCAATAGCCACTTTCAAACTTAGGGAAGGAATGCCTATTGGTTGCAGAGTAACCCTTCGCAATGTAAGGATGTATGATTTTTATACAAAACTTGTACAGTTAGTTCTTCCCAGGGTAAGAGATTTCAGGGGTATAAACCCCCGTGGTTTTGATGGGAATGGTAATTTCTCTATGGGGATAAAAGAGCATATAATATTCCCTGAAATTGATTACGACAAAATAGATAAAATTAAAGGCTTTAATATCACTATAACGACAAGTGCGCATAGTGATGATGAAGGACGTTTCCTTCTGAAAGCCCTTGGTATGCCATTTAAAAAATAGTTATTCCAGGAGGAACAGGTTGGCTAAGAAATCTTTAATAGCAAAGAGTCAGCGGAAAGCAAAGTTTAACGTCAGAGAATATAATCGATGTCCTCTTTGCGGAAGACCACGGGCTTTTATCCGCAAATTTGGAATATGCAGATTGTGTTTCCGCAAGCTTGCCTCACAAGGTGAAATCACGGGAGTTACCAAATCAAGTTGGTAATTTCCTTTATATCGGATTTTTGTTTGTGCGTTCTATTACGTGCAAAGATGAATTTTTTTTATAGACAATAGCAGAATAAGGAGCCGTCAGATGTCCATGAGCGATCCTCTGGCAGATATGCTGACCAGAATTAGAAATGCCTCTATGGCGCATTATCCAAGTGTTGACATGCCTTTTTCTAATTTGAAAAAAGGTGTTGCAGCCATCCTCAAGCAGGAAGGATACATCAGTGATCTTGCCAAAATTGATGAAGGCCACCAGGGTGTTTTGCGTCTTGATTTGAAATATGATCAGAATGATAGAGCAGTTATTACTGGTATAAGCCGAGCCAGTAAACCTGGTCGAAGGATGTACACAAAGACCGATAAAATTCCCAAAGTTATGAGTGGACTCGGTGTTTCCATTTTGTCAACCTCTCAAGGTGTAATGACAGATATAGAGGCACGTAAACTCGGTGTTGGTGGAGAGATACTCTGTAAAGTCTGGTAGTTTGCTTCATATAGAAGCGTAACGTCGAGAATGATATTAGCAGTCAGCTAGTGGAGATTACACATGTCCAGGATAGGCAATCAGCCAATAACGGTACCAGTTACCGTTAAGGTCGAAATAAATGGCACTCATGTTAAGGTAACAGGGCCGAAAGGAACTTTAGAACGAGTTATTCGCCCTGAAATTGATCTTGAGCAGTCAGATGGAATTATCAAGGTGAAATGTCTTGATAACAGTAAGCGAACTCGTGCTTTCAGTGGCCTTACCCGCACACTGGTCAACAATATGATTGTTGGTACAGAAGCAATGTTTCAAAAGAAACTGGTTATTGAAGGTGTAGGTTATAAAGCATCAATAGAGGGCAGTGTGCTCACTCTTAATGTTTGATATTCCAATCCAGTGATATTCCAATTGCCTGATAATGTGTCGGGTGCTGTTGATAAAGCCAACGTGATTACACTCGAGTCTATAGATAAAGAGAACCTTGGTTTGACTGCTGCTCAAATACGCAGCATCCGGAAACCCGAACCATATAAAGGTAAAGGTATTCGTTACCAGGATGAACATATTGTCAGAAAAGCTGGTAAGTCAGCTTCTAAATAATAATATAAACCACTGTTAGTTTTTTATAAGAAGGCAAGAAAAATGGCTAAAACGAATCCAAAAACAGTTGCTCGCAGAAAAAGGATAAAAAGGATTAGGAAAGCGATATCCGGAACACCTGAAAAACCACGTCTTCGTGTGTTTAAAAGCTCAAAGCATATTTATGCACAAATAATCGATGACGTTGCAGGACATACCCTGGTTTCTATGTCAACTCAGGATAAATCCTTGTCGTCAGTTACTGAAGACGGCAAAATCTCAAAGGCGCATAAGGTTGGAGAACTCTTGGCAGAGAAAGGCAAAGCCCAAGGGATTACCAAAGTAGTCTTTGATCGCGGCGGCTATATTTATCATGGTCGAATCAAAGCTTTATCAGAAGGCGCCAGAGAAGGTGGCCTTGATTTTTAAATAAAATAATTTCTCAATATGACCTGGGATCTTTTTTGTAAAAAAAATTGAATCTCAGGGCACCAGACTTAACGATTTACAACATATGAAAACAGGAGAGCACATTGGCTGATTTTAAAAAAGATAAGACAGAAGACCAGCTGATAGAAAAAATTGTCTTTATCAACCGTGTCGCAAAAGTTGTCAAGGGTGGTCGACGTTTCAGTTTCAGTGCCATTGTTGTCGTTGGAGACGGGAATGGCAGTGTAGGATATGGTCTTGGCAAGGCGAATCAGGTTCCTGAAGCAATTCGCAAAGGTGTTGAGAAGGCACGAAAAGATATGGCACTTGTTTCAATAACCGATATCAGTATTCCACATGAAATTAATGGAAGATACGGTGCTGGCAAGGTTATGTTGAAACCGGCTTCAGCAGGTACAGGTGTAATTGCCGGAGGTGCTGTTCGTGCAGTTCTTGAAGCTGCCGGGGTTCACAACATATTGACTAAATGCCTCGGGTCCCATAATCCGCATAATCTTGTTAAAGCAACTTTAAATGGATTGAGGAATCTACGAACTGCTAAGGAGATTGCAGCTAGCAGGAATAAATCGGTAGAGGAAATCCAGGCCTGATAGGCCCTTCGTTAAAAAGTGAAATTTCAGGAATCTTGACTGAAGAGACTGCAGGTTCGTTTATGTATGTCCAGCGCAACAAAAAAAATCGTTGCACCAGGAGAGATTGACTAGGGAATAGAAATGGCAACTGATCTGAAAATTACATTGAAAAAAAGTGTTATTGGCAGTCCAAAAAAGATTAGAGCAACTGCTACTGGTCTTGGTCTGACTAAAATGAATAAAACTATTATGCGCAAAGATACCCCTGAGCTAAGAGGTATGGTGCATAAAATTCAGCATCTGATAGAGGTGGAGGAATTATAATGTTAAATTTGAGTAATTTATCCCCCCAGGAAGGATCTCGTCGTCCCCGTAAAAGGTTGGGCCGAGGTCCCGGTACAGGACACGGAAAAACTTCAGGCCGCGGCCATAAAGGTTTTAAAGCTCGATCCGGTAGTGGTGTCAAGCCAGGATTTGAAGGCGGTCAGATGCCACTTCAGAGAAGGTTGCCAAAAAGAGGTTTCACGAATATTTTCAAAAAAGAGTACGGAGTGGTTAATGTCCGCGATCTTGAGAAATTTGAGGCCGGTATGAAAGTTGACCGACAGGCGCTTATTGATGCTGGTCTGGTGAAGAAAAAATATGAGATGGTCAAAGTTCTTGGCGATGGTGAAATTTCAATAGCATTGAATGTGTCTGTTGATAAGGTCAGTGCTGGCGCAAAAGTGAAGATTGAAACCGCTGGTGGCACAGTAGAGGTTAAAGAGGCATAAGATGGCAGGCGGACTGGCAAGTGCAGCAAATATACCGGAGTTGCGGAAGCGCATTACATTTACCCTTCTCATGCTTGCTGTCTATCGTGCTGGGGTGCAAATACCTACACCAGGAATAAATGGCGAAGCATTAGCCTCTTTTTTTGATAAAAATGCCAGTACACTTTTCGGCATGTTTAATATGTTTTCAGGTGGCGCTCTTGAGAATTTTTCAATCTTCGCCTTGGGAATCATGCCATATATCAGTGCCTCTATTATTTTTCAGTTGTTAACAGTTGTTGTTCCTCACCTTGAGGCTTTGAAAAATGAAGGAGAGTCTGGTCGTCGAAAGATTACACAATATACCCGATACGCCACAGTTGGTTTAAGTATCATTCAGGGTTTGATGATTAGTATCGGGCTTGAAGGAATGGCTGCACCAGTCGGCAATGAAATGATCGTCATAACTCCCGGATGGGCTTTCAGGCTGATGACTATTCTTACCCTTACCACTGGTACTGCTTTCATAATGTGGCTCGGTGAGCAGATGACCGAGAGGGGTATAGGGAATGGAATATCCCTTATAATCTTTGCCGGTATCGTCGCAAGGATGCCTGCCGCAATAGTGAATACCTTCAAGATGGTTGGCACAGGGGAAATGACTCTTATTTTTCTGCCTATTCTTCTTGTTTTCATGGCAGCAATTATAGGTGTCATAATATTTTTCGAAACAGCTCAACGAAGAATTCCTATTCAATACGCAAAGAGAGTTGTAGGCCGGCAAATGTATGGTGGCCAGCGCACCCATCTGCCATTAAAAATTAACATGTCCGGTGTCATACCGCCGATTTTTGCTTCATCCATCATGATGTTTCCTGCAACAATTGGTGGATTTATTCAAATTGACTGGGTTCAGCAGCTCACGGCACAGCTCGCATGGGGAAGCCCGCTGCATACACTGTTGTTCGTGGGTATGATTGTTTTCTTCTGTTTTTTCTATACAGCTGTCACCTTTAATCCTGTTGATGTTGCTGAGAATCTGAAGAAGAATGGAGGGTTCGTTCCAGGAATTCGACCAGGGAAAAGGACCGCGGAATTTATTGATAAAATAATTACACGACTCACGGTCATAGGTGCAATTTATGTCAGTGCTGTTTGTGTTCTGCCAACAATTTTAATCCAAAAAATTAATGTGCCTTTCTATTTTGGGGGTACTGCTTTGTTGATTGTTGTTGGTGTAGGACTTGATACACTATCCCAGATAGAGTCTCACTCCGTCTCTCGAAACTATGACGGTTTCTTAAAGACTGGAAGAATAAAAAGCAGACGATAATTCATTCGCAATGACAGCAATTTTACTTAAGTCTCCCGAAGAAATTGAAATCATGCGGGAGGCAAATCAAATTGTTGCTCAAGCGCTTGCCCTTGTGAGAAAAAATATTGTGCAAGGTATCAGCACACTGCAGTTAGACAAACTTGCAGAGAAATTTATACGTGAACAAAAAGCAGTTCCTGCTTTCAAGGGTTACAGGGGTTTTCCTGGTAGCCTTTGTGTTTCGATTAACGAGCAGGTTGTTCACGGAATTCCCTCAAAAAAGGTTAAACTTAGAGAGGGTGACATTGTCAGCATTGATTGTGGTGTCAAATATAAAGGTTATTATGGTGATGCAGCCATCACCGTCCCCGTGGGTACGATAGATCAGGATACGGAGAAACTTATTGCTGTAACACGGGAATCGCTTCAAAAAGCAATTCTGCAGGTACAAAGTGGCAACAAAGTAACCGATATATCTACCGCAGTTCAGGAATATGTAGAAAAAAACGGTTTTAGTGTCGTCAGGCAATTTGTCGGGCACGGCATTGGTCAGAATCTCCACGAACCTCCTGAAATACCAAACTATGTCAGGAAAGAACGATCGCCAAAATTAATGCCCGGTATGGTACTCGCAATAGAACCTATGGTGAATGCAGGTACTGCCGATGTACGTATATTGAAAGATGGCTGGACAGTCGTTACGCAGGATAAAAAACCATCTGCCCATTTTGAACACTCGGTAGCGGTCACTGAAAACGGTCCTCTTGTCCTGAGTAGTGGAACCGAAGATTAAAGGTACTGTAGACTGTATCAACCCCCAGGAGTTGATTGCGTATACCTGCAATAAAGATCTATTTTTCGAGTAAGAGAAAAAAAAATAGGAAAAATAAAAATATTAGGGTATATTGAACGGCTTTACTGGATATGAAAACTATTCAGGTGTTGTTCTTGCAGAGGTACTCAAAAGAAAAGGTTTATATATATGCCTAAAGAAGAGGCTATAGAAGTTGAAGGTACAATAATAGAGCCGTTACCGAATGCCATGTTCCGAGTTGAACTTGATAATGGACACAAGGTTCTTGCTCATATTTCCGGTAAAATGAGAATGCACTTTATCAAAATTTTACCAGGTGACAGGGTAACAGTGGAACTTTCACCTTATGATTTGACTCGAGGAAGAGTTACATTCAGGTCGAAAGTCCAAAAAAGGAAGTAAAACTCTAGCTGAGACAGTAATTATGAAAGTTCGGGCATCAGTGAAAAAGATATGCAGTGACTGCCGTGTCTTTAAACGCAAAGGCGTAGTCAGGGTAGATTGTAAAACAAAAAAACACAAACAACGGCAAGGTTAGCCGGGATAACAGGTAATCAGGAGGAAGATCTTGGCTCGCATCGCAGGCGTTGATTTGCCGAAAAACAAACATATCGAAATTGCCTTGACCTATATTTATGGTATTGGACGGACAACTTCTAAAAAGATTCTAGATGAAGCTGAAATAGAGTACACCATGAACAGTGATGATATCACTGATGTGCATGTCACTCGTATAAGGAAAATTTTAGAAGAGAAATATGCAGTAGAAGGAGACAGAAGGCGCGAAGTTGCAATGGATATCAAGCGCCTTATGGACCTTAGCTGTTACAGAGGAATAAGGCATCGTCGCAACTTGCCCTGTCGTGGTCAGCGTACCAAGACAAATGCAAGAACACGAAAAGGTCCTCGCCGTTCACCAGGTGCTCGTAAAAAGTAATTATTAAACGGACGTATACAGGAGAACTCAATGGCCAGTCCGAAAAAAAGAATTCGTCGTAAAGAAAAGAAAAACGTACCTGAGGGTATTGTTCATATTAAATCCACATTTAATAATACGCTGGTAACTTTTGCAGACAAGCAGGGTAACGTTATATCCTGGTGCAGTGCCGGTATGCTTGGGTTTAAAGGTTCTCGGAAAAGTACCCCTTTTGCTGCACAGAATGCTGTTGAGAAAGCCGCGAAAGCTGCTCAGGAGCAAGGCATGAGGAAAGTTGAAGTCATGGTCAAAGGACCAGGGCCAGGAAGGGATGCTGCACTCAGAAGTCTGCAGGTTGTTGGTCTTCAAGTTTCGCGCATTAAAGATGTTACACCAGTTCCTCATAACGGATGCAAGCCGCCTAAACGGCGACGTGTATAACCTTATGCATATTATGGAATACCTAAATATTCCAGTAAAACACATTTGATTCAAGCTGATTAACGGAGGTCTAAATTGGCACGATATAGAGGAGCTGTCTGTCGGCAGTGCCGAAGAGAAAAATTAAAATTGTTTTTGAAGGGGGACAGATGTTACTCCGACAAATGTTCTTTTGAACGTCGGTCCTTTCCCCCAGGACAGCATGGTCAGGCACGCATGAGAAAAGAGTCTGATTATTCAATTCAGCTTCGTGAAAAGCAGAAAGTCCGTCGTATTTATGCAATGCTCGAAGGGCAGTTTCGTAAATATTATAAAATGGCTGACAGAGCCAAGGGCGTCACTGGAGAGAATCTCCTGATGCTTCTTGAACGTCGGCTTGATAATACTATTTTCCGTCTTGGGTTTGCCAACTCTCGTAGTCAGGCGCGTCAGATGGTGAAACATAATCATGTCCTTGTTAATGGGCGCAGGGTTAATATCCCGTCATTCCTCGTTAGTGTGAATGATGAGATAACAATCCGAGAGAAAAGCAGAAAGATCGAGGCAATTGCTGACAGCCTTGAAGCTGTAGCCCGTAGGGGTGTACCTTCATGGTTGGAACTCGACCCTGACAACTTCAAGGGTAAGATCAAGAGCATGCCAGACAGACAGGAAATTACAATGCCAATCCAGGAGCAGCTGATAGTCGAATTGTATTCCAAGTAATTTTATTTTACATATGGAATTTTAAAGAGTCTGTAAGGTTTATATACAGGCTCTTTTAACTTATGCGACCTTAGTTTTCAGTCACATTTTTGCAACTCTAAAAGAGATATATGATGACAAACGAGGAAATTTTAACAAACGAGACTGTTCCCTTTTATTATAACTGGCGAGAACTGATCACACCCGATCCTGTAACAATCGATCAGGACAGCCGTACAGAAAATTACGGCAAATTTGTATGCCAGCCTCTGGAACGCGGTTTTGCAACTACAATAGGTAACAGCCTCAGAAGGATTTTGCTTTCATCTATTCAGGGTGCGGCAATTACATCTGTCAAAATTGATGGAGCATTGCATGAATTTTCTACACTTCCCGGAATTCTTGAAGATGTTACAGAAATCATTCTGAACCTCAAAGAGGTTCGGCTGAAATTAAATACAGATGTGGATCAAATTGTCCGTATTGAGAAAACATCTCTCGGGGTTGTAACTGCCGGTGACATTGTTTCCAGTAATAATGTGGAAATAATGAATCCTGATAAACATATCTGTACTATTACTGGCGAGGGTCAGTTTGTTGCTGAACTGAATGTTCAATGGGGAAAAGGATATTCTCCTGCCGAACAAAACAAGACAGAAGAGCAGAGTGTTGATGTCATACCGATTGATGCTATTTTCACACCAATTAAAAAGGTAATATCGGTTGTGAGCCAGGCTCGTGTTGGTCAACAGACTGACTATGACAAGCTGACAATGGAAATATTTACCGATGGCAGTGTTCGGCCTGAAGATGCACTGGCTTTTGCGGCAAAGATTCTGAAAGAACAGATGACAGTTTTTATTAATTTTAATGAGGATGAAGTTGAACCTGACATCCCCGTTGAAGTACAAGCTGAAACTGAGCCAACAAACCCTGGTCTTCACAAAAGTGTTGAGGACCTTGAACTTTCGGTAAGGTCTGCAAATTGTCTGCGCAATGCCAACATACACCACATTGGTGAGCTTGTTCAAAAGACAGAAGCTGAAATGTTGAAGACTAAGAATTTTGGTCGAAAGTCTTTGAATGAAATCAAAGCGCTTCTTTCTGAGATGGAATTGAGTCTTGGCATGAAGCTTGACAATTGGAACCCCCCTGAATCATCATCTGATTCAGATGAACAATAATGAGGTTGAACGATGAGGCATAGAAAAGCAGGAAGAAGGCTTGGCCGCACTTCTTCACATCGCAAGGCAATGATACGAAATATGGTAACATCTCTTATGTTACATGAGCGTATTGTTACTACCACCCCAAAGGCTAAAGAAGTTCGTCGTTATGCCGATAAAATGATGACGCTTGCCAAACGTGGAGATCTCCACGCCAGAAGACTGGCTCTATCGTTTATGCAGGATAAAGATGTTGTTGCTAAACTCTTTGATTCTCTGAAAGATCAGTATATGGACCGAAATGGTGGCTACACACGTATCATTCAGACCGGCAACAGACTTGGTGATGCTGCACCCATGGCCATTCTTGAACTTGTTAATTACAAGGAAGATGCCGACGCTGATGACAGTGATGCCTAGTTAATCTGGCTCGTATATATAAAAAAAAGCTCCGTCCTGATTGGATCGGAGCTTTTTTTTTTGTCTTTTTCTTTTGATTACAATTTTCTTTTATCAATAACCCGTGTTGCCTTTCCTTCAAATCGTTCCAGGCTTTTTTCTTCTACAAGTTTAACATCCACACTGATACCCAGTTCCGTTGCAAGTCTTTTTTTGATGTGATCAACAAGCTGGCGCTGTTTTTTCATCTGATCAAAGAAGATTGATTCAACGACTTCGACCATCACAGTCGCCTTGTCAAGATGACCTTCCCGCTCAACGACAATCTGGTAATGGGGTTCTGTACCTTTAATGTCAAAGAGTACGCTTTCTATTTGGGTTGGATAGACATTCACTCCCCGTATAATCAGCATATCATCTGTCCTGCCGATTACACGGGACATCCGTTTGAATGTTCTGCCGCAAGGGCATGGTTCGTCAATAATATGGGCCAGATCTCTTGTCCGGTAACGAATAACCGGAAAAGCTTCCTTGGTCAGGGTTGTGATAACAAGTTCACCCACTTCTCCTGGGCCGACCGGCTCCAGACTCTCAGGGCTAATAACTTCAAACAGAAAGTGATCTTCATTAATATGAAGGCCGTTGCATTCCTGGCATTCTCCTGCAACGCCAGGGCCCATGACTTCACTCAGGCCATAATTGTCAGTGGCAATGATATTTAGTTTCTTTTTAATTTCCTCTCTCATTTGCTCGGACCACGGCTCTCCTCCGAAAAGGCCGTAGCGTAGTGACAGGGCGTTGATATTAATATCATTTTCAATCATCATGTCAGCCATGAGCAGTGCGTAGCTTGGAGTGCAGATAAGCGTTGTCGTTTTGAAATCCTGCATGATCTGGATCTGCCTCTTGGTATTTCCGCTGGAAATAGGAATAACTGAAGCTCCTATACATTCCGATCCGTAGTGAAGACCAAAACCACCCGTGAAAAGTCCATATCCGAAGGCAATCTGTACCACATCATCCTTGCCGACGCCTGTTGCAGTAAGCACTCTTGCCACAAGATTTGACCAGGTTTTTATGTCATTTTGTGTATAGCCGACAACAGTAGCCTGCCCGGTCGTTCCTGATGAAGCATGCACCCTGACAACATCGCGTAAAGGTACGGCAAAAAGGCCGTATGGATAGTTGTTCCGCAGGTCCTGTTTGGTGGTAAAAGGAAGGGTTTTTAATTCAGAAAGAAATCCAAATCCGTCAGGGTCAATATTGAGCTCCTTGAATTTTTTCCTATAAAATGGGACGTGGGTTGCGACACGGTAAAGTGTAGATTGAAGTCTCTCGAGCTGGAGTTGTTCCAGGTCTTCTCTGGCCATACATTCTTTGTCTTTTTCCCAATACATTGTCATCGCCTCCACTCTGTTATAGAAAGCATTAAATTTGATTGTAGATTTCGGATTGCAGATTTCAGAATATGAGCATCTGATGGTTTTCCGCCATCTGCAATCTGAAAGAAGTCCAATCTGTTTTTCTGCATGATGAAAAAGAGTCTTTCAAGTAAATTTAATGGAATTAATCCAATTCACACTGTGCACCTTCAGTACTTACATCACGACCCAGATACGCACGTTGTACATCTTGATTGTTGAGGAGATCCTCTGCCGGTCCCTGGAGAATTATTTTCCCTGTTTCGAGAACGTAACCGCGATCTGCAATTGCAAGAGCGGCTTTGGCATTTTGTTCAACAAGTAACACCGTATTTCCTGCGTCTCTTAATCTGTTGATGATTGCAAAGATATCTTTGACGATAAGCGGCGCAAGTCCTGTCGACGGTTCATCCATCATGATAAGTTTCGGGTGCGCCATTAAAGCTCGTCCCATTGCAAGCATCTGTTGTTCTCCACCAGAAAGGGTGCCTGCGAGTTGATCTTCTCTTTCCTTGAGGACAGGGAAAATATCATAAATTTTTTGAAGTTCTTCTTTCTGATCTACTTTTTGTTTTCTCTGAACATAGCCGCCCAGGACAAGGTTCTCCTTAACACTCAGGGTGGAAAACATCTGGCGGCCTTCTGGGACGAGAGAGCAGCCAGCTGCAACTATACTTTCAGGATTGGTGCGGATGATATTCTGATTGTATAAAGAAATTTCACCGGCGGTAGCCTTTATCATTCCTGCTATGGTGTACAACAGGGTTGTTTTCCCAGCTCCGTTTGCACCAATGATTGTTACAATTTCGCCAGTATCAATATGCATGGAGATGCGTTTTAAAACCCTGAGTTTTCCATATCCTGCCTCCAGGTTTTTAATTTTAAGCATCATCTTCCCCCAGGTATATCTGTATAACTTCTTTATTTTGCTGGATGGCTGCCGGGTGGTCTTCCGCAATCTTCTTGCCAAAGCTCAGGACGACAATCTCATCGGAGATGTCCATGACAAGAGACATGTCATGTTCAACGAGCAGGATAGTTATACCTCTTTGTTGTATTTTAGTGATGAGTTTGGCAACTTTTGCTGTTTCATAAATGTTGAGACCGGCTGCCGGTTCATCGAGAAGGAGCAGAGAGGGTTCTGAAGCAAGGGCGCGGGCAAATTCCACGGCTCTCTGTTGCCCAAAAGCCAGGCTCGTGGCTTCCAGATGAGCCAGATCTGCGATGCCGAGGAGATCAAGAAATTCATAGGCCCGCTCGCGAATCATTTTTTCCTCGCTCAATGATGAAGGAAGTCTCAGGATTCCGGCGAGGAAACCTGCCCTGCTTTTGGGGTGGCAGCCAACCATGACGTTTTCCAAGGCTGACATGCCGTGGAAAAGTTTAATATTCTGAAAGGTTCGGCTGATACCGCGCTGGGCAATTTCATAAGGTTGTAGCGAATGGATAGGTTTATTTTGAAAAAAAACCTTGCCGTCATTTGCCTCAATATTGCGGGAGATGAGGTTGAAAAGCGTCGTTTTTCCAGCACCATTGGGGCCTATCACAGCTTTAATAGTGTTTTCTGAAACAGAAAAGCTGACATCATTGACAGCATGAAGGCCGCCAAAGCGTTTGTTTATATTGTGTACTTCAAGCAGTGCCATGTTTTTTGGGTTTTATCTTTTGAATATGCTTCCAAATATGAAGGCGTAATAATCCTTGGGGCGCAAAGAGCATAATAAGAATAAGAATAATGCCGAAAACAGCATCATCATAGGACCCGAAAAGACCGCGCATGGACATGAAGTTCAGGAGAGTACCAATGATAAGTGCTCCCCAGAGATGGGCCATGCCGCCGATGGCAACGATGGCTACATATCGTACTGATTTCATGACACCAGCCTCGCCGGGGCCGATGCTACCGTTGTAGTGTGTCAGAAGAACACCGGCAAGGGCGGCGTATGCTGCGCTTAGGACAAAGGTCAGCAGTTTGGCCCGTGCAGTATTAACGCCCATTGCCTGGGCTGCTTCCTCGGAGCCATGGAGGGCGCTGAGAGCACGGCCCATTCGGGAATTGACGAGATTGATCAGGAGGAGCATGCCGATGAGTACCGTGCCCCAGGCAATGTAATAGTTGATGATGCGTGCTCCGAAATCACCGCTTACCGTGATCCCGGGCAGGAGTGTAAAAGAGGGAACACCTGATAGGCCGTCTGCCTCACCGAAATATGGGGTTGCCATGGCAATGCGGAAGATGATGATGCCAAATCCAAGAGTGGCCATTGCCAGGTAATGCCCTTTAAGTTTAAGAACTGGTCCGCCCAGAACAAGGGCGATAATGACAGCTGTGGAGATTGCGACAATGCAGGCAATCCATGGATGTACGGTAAGCAGGGTGTCGCCGTACAGATCCTTACTGGAAACCAGCAACCCGGCCTTGTCGAGCAGGGAAGTTATTCCGGTGTCGGCAAAAGGCTGAAGGTTATGGGTGGTGAGGCCGGCTGAAAGATAACCTCCGATGGCGAAAAAACCGGCATGGCCAAGAGAGATCTGGCCGGCGTACCCCATGATGGTGCACAGGCCGATAATGAGCAGGGAGTAATAAGCGCTCATGGTTAGCTGCGTCAAGTAAAAGGCGGTTTCTGTTATCTGGGTGACAAGCTGTATCAGGACCACCAGGGCAAGAAAAATACATAAAGGGAAATACTGCCGCATGGCTAAAACTCCTTGAGGCTAGCAGTATCACTGCGTCCGAATAATCCATGGGGTCGGACAAAAAGAATAATGAGCAGGATGCTAATAGAAACCGCCTCCTGGAAGGCCAGGGGGATAACGATAATACTGAATGATTCGATAAGTCCGAGAAGCAGACCGGCAATGACGGCAGCTACACTGTTCCCCAGGCCGCCAAGAATTGCTACGGTAAAACCCTTGATGGCAAGACCCGGGCCGATATCATACTGGGTATAAGTAATAGGGCTGATGACGCTCCCTGCCACGGCGCCTATTCCTGCAGAAAGCATAAAGGAAAAAGTCACCATATTCTTGGCGTTGATGCCGCAAAGCCGGGCTGCAAGTCGGTTGGCAGCACAGGCACGCATTTGCTGGCCTGTGAACGTGAATTTGAAAAAAAGGCTCAAGGCCGTCACCATGATAATGCTGACACCGATCACCCAAAGTACTTGAGGTGAGACTTTAGCCCCCAAAATGGAAACGGTGCTCAACTCGTTACCGGTAAAGTAAGGGAGACTGAAGACGGTTTCTCCCCAAAAATGCAGAGCCAGTTCACGGATGAGTATGGAGAGGCCTATGGTGATAATGATCATTCTGAGGACTGATGGATTATCAAGCCAGCGGATAAATAGTATCTCCAGAAGGGCGCCGATGAGCATGGTGATCACTACTGCCGCAGCTATAGCCAGGGGAAGTGGCAGGATATTGTTCAGCGTAATGGCAAACATGCCTCCGAGCATGACAAACTCGCCCTGGGCAAAGTTGATGATGCCGGTGGTGTTGTAAATAATGTTAAAGCCGATGGCCACAATGGCATAAAGAAAACCATACGTGATACCGGCCAGCATGTATTGAAAAAAAAGATCAGGATTCATGGCAGCCAAAAAAAGCAGGCAAACGGATGGATTTTCTCATCTGTTTGCCTGCGGTTCTTCCTTGTTTCGATTAGTTGGCTAAGGCGAATTTGCCGTCTTTCACGGTGAGCATCTCAAAGGCTTCAAGTTTGAGGCCGCTATGATCGGTGGGGGTCAAAGTGAATATGCCGCCAGTGCCGACAAATGTCATATTTTCAATGGCATCGATTACCATGGCAGTGTCAGCTTTGCCAACGGTTTCAATACCCTTGCACAGAATTTTGAAGGCATCATAGGCATGGCCGCCAAAGGTGCTGACCGGCTCGTTATTGAACATAGCCTGATAGTCGGTGGTATATTTGACAAGTACCGCTTTCTGCGGGTGGCTTTCGGGAAGGCTGTCGGCGACAAGGAGGCGACCGGCAGGGAAGAAGACACCCTCAAGGGCGGCTCCGCCGAGTTCGACGTATTTAATGTTACCAAAACCATGGCTCAGGAAGAGAGGTACATCCCAACCGGCCTGGCGCATATTTTTAGCGAGGATAGCCTGAGCTGGAACGATGGACCAGTTGACTACTGCTTCCACTTCTTTATTGGCCATGAATTTGGTGACCAGGCTGCTGAGATCTGTTGATTTGGGGTCATAGACCTCGTTCTCAAGTACGGTGATGCCGAATTGCGGAGCCATCTCATTGAGGAATTTACCACCCATCTTGCCGAAACCGGTTCCACCTACTGCAACTGCGATCTTGGAAATGCCTTTTTTCTGCATCTCAAGATAAATCATCTCAACGGCGAGACTGTCGTTCTGGGGGGTTTTGAATACATGCTTGGCAACCGGATCGACGATGGCCTTGGTTGAGGCGCAGGATACCAAGAGGGTTTTGTTTTTGTCGCAGATATCTTTGATGGCCATAGTTTCGCCGCTGGTGGACGGGCCTATAATGGCGAATACCTTTTCTTCCTCTATGAGTTGCTTGGCAAAGGAGACCGCTTTAGCAGGGTCGCCGCCTGAATCTTTGATGATCAGCTTGATGGTGTTACCTGCAACACCGCCTCTGGCGTTGACTTCATCGGTGAGCATGCGCAGAGTGCGTGCTTCGGGAATACCCAGAAATGCGGCGCCACCGGTCTCGGCAATAATGGCGCCTATTTTAATTTCATCGGCTTGGGCATCGTCAGGAGCAACGAAAAATAATGATACGGCCCATAAAGTTAATACAGACAGGCTTAAAGCAAATAGTTTTTTCATGTAAATCTTCCCCCTTTCTTATATATGTTTTAGTGACAAGATAAAATATACGAACAAACGAACTTGTTTCCTGATAAGAAAAAGATCATCAATTCGTAATTCCTCATTCGTAATTTCTAATTGCCTCTCAAATAGCGTAGACTTCTTCTCCTGAGAGAATTCTTACCCTGGCGTTTTTAAGGGTTTTAAGTGCAGCATCAATATCATCAAAACGAAAGATAATAAGGCCGGTCTCCCCACTTTTTTGAGTGAAGGCATACATGTACTCAATATTAAGGCCGCCTTCCCTTATTTTTTCGAGGACGCTGGCAAGTCCTCCGGGCTTATCGGAAACTTCGATGACGACAACATCGGTTTTGCCTACGGTAAACCCTTTATTGCGAAGGGCCTGGCAGGCACTCTCTGTATCGTTTACTATGAGCCGAAGAATTCCGAAATCTGCAGTGTCGGCCAGCGACATGGCTCTGATATTGATACCTTTCTGGGCGAGAATGGCAGTGATTTCAGCAAGACGCCCGGATTTGTTTTCTAAAAATATTGCAATCTGTTCTACTTTCATGGTTTCCTTTCAACAGGATGGATTAAATTTTACGTTTATCTATAACACGCTGAGCCTTGCCTTCACTGCGTTGAATGGATTTTGGTTCAACGAGTTTGATTTGACAGGAGACTCCCAGCAGGTCTTTGATGTCATACTGGATTTTTTTTGACAACGCTTCCAGTTTTTTAATCTCATCGGAAAAAACAGCTTCACTTACCTCGACATGGACCTCCATTGTGTCCATGTTGCCTTTTCGGTCTACAATGATCTGGTAGTGGGGTTCGACACCTTCGATACTGACAAGGACATGCTCGATCTGTGACGGGAAAACATTAACGCCGCGTATAATGAGCATATCGTCGGAGCGGCCGGTTACTTTCTCCATACGATAAAAGGTGCGGCCGCAGATGCACGGATCAGTCAGCAGCCTGGAAAAATCCTTGGTGCGGTAGCGGATCACAGGGAACGCTTCCTTGGTGAGAGTGGTGAAGACGAGCTCTCCTTTGGCTCCCAGAGGCAGTGGATCAAAGGTCTCAGGGTCAACAATCTCCGGCAGGAAATGGTCTTCCATGATATGCAGCCCACTCTGTCTTTCATGGCATTCCGCAGCCACTCCCGGGCCGATGATTTCACTGAGGCCGTAAATGTCGATTGCCTTGATGGAAAGTTTCTTTTCAATTTCTTCCCGCATGCTTTCGCTCCATGGCTCCGCACCGAAGACCCCGACCCGGAGGGCCAGGTCAGACGGCGTAACACCCATGTCTGCCATGGTGTCAGCCAGATTGAGAGCATAGGAAGGGGTTGAAAGCAGGACAGTTGCCTGGAAATCACGCATGATAGTAATCTGGCGTTTGCTGTTGCCGCCGGAAGCAGGCACCACGGTGGCGCCAAGGTTTTCGGCACCGTAATGGGCCCCCATGCCGCCAGTGAATAAACCATAGCCGTACGAATTATGAATTACGTCCTTGCTTGTTGCCCCTGCGGCAGCAAGGGTACGGCTCATTAGGTTGGCCCAGAGTGTAATGTCCCGTTTCGTATAGCCGACAACAGTAGGCTTCCCGGTGGTTCCGGAGGAGGCATGAATACGGACAACCCGCTCGAGGGGAACGGTAAACAGGCCAAAGGGATAGTTTTTTCGGAGATCTTCCTTGGTTGTAAATGGCAGTTTGTTGATGTCGGCCAGAGTTTTTATATCTCCCGGGGAGACATTGACCTCATCCATCTTTGCCCGGTAATAAGGAACCGTGGCGTATATTCGTGCAACCTGATCTTGAAGCCGCCGGAGCTGCAATGGCTCCAATGCCTCTCGGGGCATGGTTTCATGTTCTTCATCCCAGATCATTATCAGCTCTCCTTGCTTGTAATTTTTCTGCCAGCCAAAAAGGCCTGGATGTTTTCGTCCAGTTTTCTCGGAACTCTTTTTTTGATCACGTCGAGAAAGACTTTTTCCTCAACAGGTAAAAAAGAGGATAAGGCTCCAACCAATGCAAGGTTGGCGCTTCTTATTTCTCCGACACTTTTTGCTATGGCAAAACCGTCCATGGGAAAGGTGGCAATGTTACGTTTTTCCAGTTCTTCAAGGAGACCGCTGGGGTATGGAATTTTGCCGGTGGCAACCATTGGAGGGTCGATATGGTGGGTGTTGACGATAACCTTGCAGTCCTTTTTATAGAAGGGAAGATAGCGCACCGCTTCCATCATTTCAAAGGCAATGGTGATATCTGCCTGACCCGGATCTATGAGCGGTGAGTATACTTTTTTCCCAAAGCGCAGATGAGCCACAACAGACCCTCCTCGCTGAGCCATGCCGTGTACTTCACTTTTTTTTGCGTCATAACCGCATTCTAGAAGAGCGTATACAGTTATTTCGCTGGCCAGAAGAATACCCTGACCGCCAACACCACTAAAGAGAATATTTCCACTTGTTTCCATTATTTTTCCTCCGCGACTGCAATGGCCTCGAATTTACAGACAGACAGACACTGGCCGCAGCCATTGCACATGTCTTCGGTAATTCGGGCATATCCTTTCTGTTTTTCTTTTTTGCCGAGTTTTTTGGCTTCTGCAGGAGTAAGGGAAGTCCAGCTGATTGCCGGGCAACCCAGGTTGACACAGGCGCGACAGCCTGTGCATTTGTCAATAAGCGAGGAAAGTGGTTTCTTGACCCGTTTGCGTTCCTCTGGAATCAGGACACAGGGAGCCTTGGCAATGACAACAGAAGTTTCCGGCCTGGCAATTTCTTCCTTGAGGATCTTTTTACAGGCCGGGATATCATGTGGATTGACAACAGTAACGTGTTTGACCCCGATGGTTCTGCAGAGAGCTTCAATATCAATGGCAAAAGCCGGGTCACCTGAGAGGGTGTTTCCTGACGCAGGATTGGGCTGATGGCCGGTCATTGCAGTAATGCGATTGTCAAGGATGATAACAGTAGAGGCACTCTTGTTATACGCCATATTAATGAGGCCGGTAATCCCGGAATGCATGAATGTAGAGTCGCCGATGACAGCCACTGTCTTGCCTTCCCCTTCTTTGCCCAGGGCCTTATCCATTCCATGGGCTACACCAATACTGGCTCCCATGCAGACGCAGGAGTCCATGGCTGAGAGGGGTGGAAGATAGCCAAGGGTGTAGCAGCCGATATCCCCGGAAACGAAGACATCCATTTTGCCGAGGTTGTAAAAAATTCCCCTGTGTGGACAACCGGGGCACATGTTTGGTGGTCGGGGAGGTACCTCTGCCGGTGGAAAGACATCTCCTGTGGCAACGCCAAGAGATTTTTTCAGGATAAAGGAATTCAGCTCACCGATGGCCGGTATTTTTTCCTTGCCTATGCAAGGTATGCCCATTGCCTTGATGTGGATTTCCAGGAAAGGATCGAGTTCCTCAATGATGATTACTTCATCCACTTCTCTGACAAATTCAGCTATCATTTTTTCCGGAAGAGGGTAGGCCATCCCGAGTTTTAATACAGAGGCTTCGGGGAAGGCTTCCTTGGTATAGAGATAGGAAATGCCGCCGGTGATAAATCCGCGTTTTTTGTCGCCCCATTCAATACGATTTCCACTGTAGGTTTCAACAAAGTCCTTCAGGTTTTCCTGACGTTTGGCGATTTCCAGCCTGCGGGCCCTGGCATTGGCCGGGAGCATGACGAATTTGGCGGGCATCTTTTCGATACCTACTTTCACTGGACCTATTTGCCGGTCACCAACAGGAACAATGCCCTTTACGTGGGCAATACGGGTGGTGGTTCTGAAGAGAACAGGAGTGTCATATTTCTCGCTGAGTTCGAAGGCATCTTTCAGCATGTCTATGGCTTCTGCCGGGTCAGATGGTTCCATCATCGGCAGTTTGGCTGCGAAGGCATAATTCCGGTTGTCCTGCTCATTTTGCGAGCTATGCATTTCCGGGTCATCGGCATTAATGATGACAAGACCTCCGCGGACTCCTGTGTATGAGGCCGTAAATAAAGGATCTGCGGCAACATTGAGCCCAACGTGCTTCATGGTGGCAAGGACTCGTGCTCCGGCAAAAGAAGCGCCAAGAGCTGTTTCCAGTCCTACTTTTTCATTTGGTGCCCATTCGCAGTAGACATCATTATATGTAACCAGATTTTCCAGGATTTCAGTGGACGGTGTCCCCGGATAGCCCGAAGCTACTGTTACTCCAGCCTGCCAGGCACCCCTGGCAATAGCTTCATTTCCTGAAAGCCATAGCGTTGTTTTTGAATTGGACTGAGTCACATCGTGCTCCTTGTGTGTTGTGGTGTGAAATAATATGCTATGAAGATGCTCGTCGGTAACATATTTATTTTAAGGGTAATGTGTGGGATGAAAGTGTTTCCCGTTGTGCCTTGCTGTCAAAGAGTAACAGAAAGACGCAACAGCCAGTTTTTATAGAAAAAAGCTGGAATTTTCATACCATGTATTCAGGGGAAGTTCAATACGAACGGCGAGAGGGAAATACAAAAAAAGATACCCTCATAGTGAAAGCTGAAGTAGAATCGAACACCCATTGTCGCTAGAGATTTGTTCGCTTGCTGTAAAATGTCAATGGAGTTTGTTTTTTTTGGGTCGAATGTGGGAAGTATTGCCGCTTTTCCTCCTCAGTTTTTGTGTTTTAGGGGCATTTGCATGATGGGCATTTTTTAGGGTAAATACATTTTTTCGCCAGAGGAAAACCCGGGAAAAAATTATTAGTGCAACAGCAAAAAAATGGTAATAGCCGGTACGACGGAAGATACGAAAAGAGGTAATGTGTCGCCAATCCCCAGTCAAGAGGAAATTAATGCTGCTCTTATTGAACGGCATTCGGAGGAAATCCATTCAAAACTGCAACAGGCAAGTGTCGCTGTTATGGGGCTTGGAGGATTGGGCTCGTCGGTTGCGGTTGCTCTTGCCCGAATAGGTGTTGGCAAGTTGGTGCTGGCAGATTATGATGTGGTGGATCTCAGCAACCTGAATCGTCAATATTATTTTTTTGATCAGGTTGGAATGCTGAAAACAGAGGCTCTTAAGCAGAATCTGGTAAGAATTAATCCCTATATTTCCATTGATCTCGTCGTTCATCGACTTTCTGAGGAGATGATACCTGAACTGTTTGGGCAGGTGGATGTTCTGATGGAATGTTTTGATGATCCGGTTATGAAGGCTGCTGGGCTTCGAGCGGCCCTTACTGCGCTTCCCGGAGTCGGATATGTCGGGGCTTCAGGTATGGCGGGGTATGGTGATAATAATACTATTCATACCCGAAAAATGAAGGATCATGTCTTTCTGGTAGGTGATTTTGAATCGGCGGCTGAAGATGGTATAAGCCTGATGGCTCCAAGGGTTGGAATAGCAGCCCATCAGCAGGCGAATCAGGCAGTGAGGATTTTGCTTGGCGTTGATGAGTGAGATAAGGAATTATGGAAATACAATGTAACGGAGCCGTAAAAGAGGTGAAAGCAGGGATGTGCCTTGTTGATTTCCTGAAAAGCCTCAATCTTGATCCTGATACGGTTGTCGTGGAATGTGATGGCGAGGTTATAGCCCGCAAGAAGTATGAAAGCCATATTCTGGTCGATGGGGAGAAACTGGAACTGATCCGTTTCGTCGGCGGCGGCTGATTTGTTTTTTACATGAAAGGTGTCTTGAAAAATTAGGATTTTTGTTTGATAGCAAGGAATGACAAAATTAAAAAGCGCAGCATACCGAGGTATGTGAGCACTTTTCATTTTGGCAATGACACCGCTAGCGAGCAAAAAGTCAATTTTT
>JACKQG010000133.1_pt1 | contig 104366 bp, 96 predicted proteins | sample 8237621 | NCBI WGS metagenome assembly JACKQG01 (sample SAMN15677084, study PRJNA649215) | marine metagenome | biome: marine; feature: Black Sea; material: saline water; isolation source: suspended particulate matter (SPM) from the Black Sea western gyre | collected 2013-06-09/2013-06-10... | reverse complement strand
TGCGTCTTGGCTATATATTGTACTCAGGAGAAGGAGGATTAATATCTTTTTCATTGGTATTCCTTAATTTATTATATAATTCAATATATTTAATATAAATCAAAATAACCCTTATAATAAAGAACGAAAAACAGTTAAGAATTTTTTTGATTGTCGGAGCGAATGGATTTGAACCATCGACCCCCTGACCCCCAGCCAGGTGCGCTACCGGACTACGCCACGCCCCGAAAATTATTATTTATATTTTTGAATTGTAGTTAATAAGTCAGTTAATCCAAGTTTAACCTTTTTTAATGTATTTAAATCTGAAAGGTTTGATTTATTATTAGTAGTTTTTGTAGGTTTTTGTTGTGTGGAAGATTTTTTTAAATCTTTTAAATATTGTCTTGCACCTTTAATAGTAAACTTTTTTTCATGCAGTAGTTTCTGCACTAATTTAAAATTTTCTATATCTTTTTCTTTATATACTCGATTACCAGCACGATTTTTATCTGGTTTTATATTTGGAAATTCAGTTTCCCAGTATCGTAATACATATTGTTTTAACTCGAGCATGTCAGCAACTTCGCTGATTGAATAATAGAGTTTAGCCAAGATAATCCTATAATTTAAAACTTAAAGTAATGCTTTAAGTTACGGGCATTTTAATTATTATTCCAAGAAGAACGAATTTAATTTATAAATTTATCAGGGGGAGTAAAATCTAATCCAAAAGAATCAGCCACGCCTTGATGTGTAATATTTCCACGAATACAATTAAGTCCATAAAGTAGAGGTTCATTTAATTGCATTGCTTTTTTATAGCCATTATTTGCAATTTTACGAACATAGGGGAAAGTTACATTTGTTAAAGCAGTTGTTGAAGTATATGGAACAGCCCCGGGCATATTTGCAACACAATAATGTACAATTTCATCAACTTCATAAATTGGATTTTCATGTGTAGTTGGTTTACAGGTTTCAACACAACCGCCTTGATCTACAGCAACATCTACAATTACAGAACCTGGTTTCATTAGACCTAACATTTTACGAGTAACTAGATTTGGAGCTTTAGAACCAGGGATTAATACAGCACCAATTAATAAATCAGTCTTTGGAAGTATATCTAAAATATTATGTCGGTTAGAATAAATTGTAAAAACATTTGCAGGCATTACATCATCTAAGTATTTTAATCTTTCAGAATTTACATCCATAATATTTACTTTTGCACCAAGACCAGCTGCAATTTTAGCCGCATTTGTTCCTACAACTCCACCGCCAATAATTGTAATAGTTGCTGGTTCAACACCTGGAACACCACTGAGGAGCAGTCCTCTGCCCCCCATATTGGCTTCCAATGCTTTTGCACCATTTTGAATTGACATCCGACCAGCTACTTCACTCATCGGTATTAATAAAGGTAATTGACCATTAGATAATTGAACTGTTTCATAAGCAATTCCAACAGCACCGGTATCAATAAAACTTCGTGTTAGTTTTTCATCAGCAGCAAAATGAAGATATGTGAAAATAATTTGATTTTCTTTAATCATCTCCAATTCAATAGGTTGTGGTTCTTTGACTTTTACAATCATTTCTGAACGATTAAATATTTCTTTAGCTGAATTAACAATTTCAGCCCCAGATTTTATATAATCTTCATCTAATAATCCACTCCCAACACCTGCAGATTTTTGAACTAATACCTGATGCCCATTTCGAGTTAATTCTTCAACTCCAAAAGGAAGCATCGATACACGATTCTCATTATTTTTTATTTCACTCGGTATTCCAACAATCAATTTATTACTCTATTTAGCGTTGTCTTTGTGGTCTTTTTGAACGACGATGGTCATTTCCACCTTTTCCACCTCGATTATTATCTTTACGAGGAGGTCTTTCAACATATCCTTCAGGTTTTTCTTTAAGATCTTTCATACTTAAATTAAACCGACCCATGCTATCAATTTCCATAAGCTTCACTTCAACTATTTCGCCTAATTTAACAACATCTTCAACTTTATTAACTCTATTCCAATCCATTGCAGAAATATGTACTAAACCACTAATAGTTGGTGATATTTCAATAAAAGCACCAAAGTCCATAATTCTATCAACTTTACCTTTATAAGTTTCACCCACAACAGCAACCATAGAATAACTATCAACTATTGCTTTTGCTTTTTCTAGTTTCTCTTGATCTGTACCTAAAATAGTCGCTTTACCTTCATCGGTTATATCAATTTCACACTCAAAATCAGCACAAATTTGTTTGATATTTTTACCACTTGGCCCAATAAATTGTCCTATTTTATCAACTGGAATAGCAGACATTAATATTTTAGGTGCATATTTAGAAAGGGTTGGTCTTTCTTTTTCTAAACATTCATGCATCAAGTCTAAAATATGAAAACGAGCTTCTTTTGCCTGAGTAAGTGCTTCTTCTAATAAATCATACGGTAACCCATCAATTTTCAAATCCATTTGAATTGCTGTTATACCCGTCTTAGAACCAGCAACTTTAAAGTCCATATCACCTAAATGATCTTCGGTACCTAAAATATCGGTTAAAATTGCATAATTATTTGAATCTTCAAGCACAAGCCCCATCGCTACACCAGCAATTGGTTCTTTCATAGGTACACCAGCGTCCAATAATGAAAGTGTTCCGGCACATACTGTTGCCATTGAAGATGAACCATTGGATTCCATTACTTCTGAAACAACTCTTAATGTATATGGAAAATCTTCTGCATCTGGTAGCGCTTTACGGATAGCTCGTTCAGCCAAATTACCATGTCCAATTTCTCGTCGAGATGTATTAAACATTCGTCTGACTTCACCCACACAATATGGTGGGAAATTATAATGCAACATAAACGGTTTATAATTTAATCCATCGAGATTATCTAACATTTGTTCATCTCTTTTTCCACCAAGTGTTGCAACAGCAAGTGCTTGAGTTTCACCTCTTGTAAATAAACAAGAACCATGAACTCGCGGTAGAATTTCTGTAGATATAGCTATATCACGAACAGTTTTAGTATCACGACCATCCGCTCTTACGCCTTTTAATGTTCGCTCTCTTAAATCTGCTGTGATTGCATCATCAATTACAGATTTAATAGTCCGCGAATCATCTGGATATTCTTCAGATAATTGTTCTACAATATTATCTTTGAAAGTGCTAATATCACCATATCTCTCAAATTTAACTTTTGGATCATTTAAAGGGCTAATTTTCCCATCTATAACTGAGTTTACTTTTGAAATTAATTCGTCATTTAACTTAACTTCAGCAACAATTCGTTTTTCAATGCCAACTTCAGCCACTAACTCTAACTGTAACGCAATAATTTTTTTAATTGCATCATGGCCTTTTTTAATTGCATCAATCAAATCATTTTCTGAAATAAAATCAGCTTCACCTTCAACCATTACAATCGATTCATCAGATCCAGAAACGATTATATCCATATCGCTTTCTTCCATGACCGTTTTTGTTGGGCTAACAATATATTCACCATCGATTCGACCCACATGCACTGATGCAACAGGCCCATTCCAAGGAATATCAGATATTGCTAAAGCAGCAGAAGCCCCGATTGTACCTAATACATCTGGATTATTTTCACCATCATAAGACAATACATTAATAATCACCTGAGTTTCATTATGAAACCCTTTTGGGAATAATGGCCTTAATGGCCTATCTGTAATCCTACATGCTAAAATTTCCATTTCAGATGGTCTTGCTTCTCGTTTAAAAAATCCACCAGGGATTTTACCAGCAGCATACATTTTTTCACGATACTCTACCGATAATGGGAAAAACCCTTTATCTTCAGCATCTCCTTTTGAAGCAGTAACAGCAACTAATACGACAGTTTCACCCTGTGTTACTAATACTGAACCACTTGCTTGTTTTGCTATTCGACCAACTTCTAAAGTTAATTTTTGGTCGGCAAGCTCCATTGATTTTCTTATCATTTTTTCTCTTTTCTTCTATAGAACTATTTTCGGATTCCTAATTTTCCAATTAAATCTACATATTGTTTTGAATCCCGTTTTTTAATATAGCTCAATAATTTTCTTCGTTTAGAAACAAGTCCTAAAAGACCTCTTCGCCCTGCATGATCTTTTTTATTATCTTTAAGATGTGCAGTGATATTATTGATTCTATCTGTTAATATGGCAACTTGCACATCAGAAGCACCTGTGTTTTCTGATTTACTACCATATTCTTTAATGAGTTCCTGTGTTCTTTCACTCGTAATTGACATATAAAAAATTATCTCCTTTTTTTCATGCCTTGATCGTCCATTATTTTTTGGCAGATCATTTTATCTTTCTTAATTTGGTCAATTAATTTTTCTTTTGACTCAAATTTCTTTTCATCTCTGATAAATTGAATAAATTCAACTTTCAGCTCTTTACCATAAAAGTTTCGTGGTTTAATTAAAAACATATAAACCTCTATAATTTTTGTTTTTTGCGTATCAAATGTTGGTCTTGTACCAACATTACATACTCCATAATAATGTATATTTTTTAAAATTACCTTAACAAAATAAACACCATTTTGTGGAAGTTGTAATAATGGGTTTTGTATATTAATGTTTGCTGTCGGAAAACCTAATGAATTACCTCTTCCTGCACCATTAATTACAATCCCCGTTAAAGAGTAATTTCGTCCCAATAATAAATTAACTTTTTCAATTTTCTTTAATTCAATTAACCTTCGTATCCAACTGCTACTAATTATTTTATTACCTTGATAATTAGCATCAACTTTAATAACATCAAAATTATATTTTATTTTTTGTAACATTAAAAATTCAATATTACCTTTTTTTCTAAAACCAAAATGATGATCATGCCCAACAATAATTTCTTTTGGTCTAAAATGTTGGATAATAATTTCATTTAAAAATTGACTCGCCGAAATTCTAGAAAAATCCTTATCAAATGGAATGACTAAAATATGATTAATCCCTAATTTAGTTAGATAATTTACTTTATCCTTAACTGCTGTAATTATTTTTTTTGGATTTATACCATTATAAATAACATGTTGTGGATGTGGGTCGAAAGTGATAACTACCGATTCGCTATGAGCAGTTTTCCCTCTTTCAATCATTATTTCAAAAAGCGATTGATGCCCTCTATGGACACCATCAAAAGTTCCTATTGTCAGAACTGTATTTTTCAGTTCTGGTAAATTGTTTAAGCTATTGTAGAAAGCCATTCATTTAAGTTCTCAATTTGTATTGAATTATATGCCGTATAATGCCCTACTTTAGTACGCGATAATTGAGATAAATACCCACATGTACCTAATTTTTCAGCTATATCTTTTGCTAATGTACGAATATATGTACCTTTCCCACACTCAACTTTAATTGTAATTTGATTTTTATCAAAGTTTATTAATTCAATATTATAAATAAATATTTTTCGAGGCTCTCTCTTAACTTCAATTCCTTTTCGAGCCAATTTATATAATCGTATTCCATTTTTTTTTAATGCTGAAAACATAGGTGGGATTTGAAAACTTTCACCAATAAATCCATCTAAAATTGAATTTATTTTTTCGTTCGAAAATTCAGGTACAGGTAATTCATTTATCACTTTTCCTGTAATATCTAATGAATCTGTTTCTGCTCCTAATTGAATGGTCGCAATATACTCTTTATTTAATGCCATTAACTTTTCAGATTCTTTAGTTTTTTTGCCAATACATAAAACGAGCACTCCTTCTGCAAATGGATCTAAAGTTCCTGAATGCCCTACTTTATTTGGTCTAATTTGATTTTTCACTTTTTTAACAACATCAAAAGATGTCCAATCAGTTGGTTTCCAAAAGGGTACAATTAAATCTAATGGCTGAAAAATATTCTTACTCACTAATCTCTTTCATTATTCGATTTAAATTTTCAGCACTTTTCATGGAATCATCATAATAAAATTCTATATCTGGCATAAATTTAGCATGCCATTTTTGAGAAATATGATATTTATAATATTTAGTTTTTAATTTTAATATATCCATTAAAGAATCTATAGGTTGTGAATTATTAATAAAACTAACATATATTTTAGCAATTCGTAAATCTGATGTCATTGTAACTGCAGTAACAGTCATTAATCCAATACCATGTGGATTAAAATTACTTTGTAATAGTGGAGTAAGAATTTTTTTAATATTATCAGCAAGTCTATCTTTGCGATTATAGGGTCTATTATTGCTATATTCTAAGCTAATGTTCGTTTGACCTCAACAATTTCATAAAATTTAATTAAATCTCCTTCAAGAAAATTATTAAATCCATCAACAGCTATACCACATTCAAAACCTGTTTTAACTTCATTAACATCATCTTTAAATCTTTTCAAAGAAGTTAATTTACCTTCATGAATGATTTCTTTATCTCTTTCAATTCTTAATAATGCATTTCGAATAGCTTTACCCGTTTGAACATAAGAACCAGCAATAACATCTCTACGCCCAACTTTAAATACATTTCTAACTTCAGCAACACCAAGTGCTTCTTCAATTTCTTCAGGTTTCAATAAACCTTCAAGTGCTAACTTAACTTCATTTACAGCATCATAAATCACACTATAATTCCGAATATCAACACCATTTTCTTTCGCAGTAAATTTAGCTTCATTTGAAACACCAACATTAAATGCAATTATAATAGCACCTGATGCTGTGGAAAGTGTTACATCATTTTCAGTTACCATACCTACAGATCTATGAATAATATTTACAGCAACCTCTTTAGTTGTTAATGCCATTAAAGCATCACTTAATGCTTCTATTGATCCATCAACGTCACCTTTTACAACGATATCAAGGTTTTGTACTTCACCTTCACTAATTTGTTGCCCAATTTGATCTAATGTTAAATGTTTAAATCGATGGTGCTCAGCTTCTCTTTTAAGCTGGCTTCTTTGTAAAGTAATTCGTCGAGCTTCTCTTTCATCTTTAATTATTACAAAACCATCACCTGCATTAGGAACAACATCAAAACCTAATATTTGGACGGGATCAGAAGGACCTGCAGATTCAATTCTTTTACCTCTTTCATTTAATAATGCTCGTACTTTAGAATATTGTGTTCCACAAATGAAAACATCACCTTTCTTCAAAGTTCCTTTTTCAACTAACACTGTTGCAACCGCACCCAATCCTTTATCTAATCTTCCTTCAATTACAGTTCCTTTAGCTGGAATATCTGCATTTGCTTTTAAATCTAACAATTCAGCTTCTAATAGTAGTTTATCTAATAATTCAGGAATTCCGAGACCTGTTTTAGCAGAAATTTCACAACATTGAATATTTCCACCATAATCTTCTACAACAATTTTTTGTTCTGTTAATTGCTGTTTAATTTTATCAGTATTTGATTCTGGTCTATCGACTTTATTTATAGCAATTAAAATTGGAACTCCGGCCGCTCTTGCATGGTCAATGGCTTCAATTGTTTGTGGCATTACAGCATCATCAGCTGCAACAATTACAATTACAATATCTGTAACTTGAGCACCTCTTGCACGCATTGCAGTAAATGCAGCATGTCCTGGAGTATCTAAAAATGTGATTTTCTTACCCGATTTTAATGTCACCTCATATGCGCCAATATGTTGAGTTATTCCACCTGCTTCCCCTGCAACTACATTTTCATCTCTTACATAATCAAGCAATGAAGTCTTACCATGGTCAACATGCCCCATTATTGTTACAACCGGTGCACGAGGTGTTGCATTTTCATCATCGATATCATCTGCTTCTAATTCATCAATATCTTCTGAAACATCTTCAATCGTTTCAATTTCAAAACCAAACTCATCAGCGATAAGCATCATGGGTTCCATTTCTAGGCGTTGATTAATTGTTACCATTAATCCCATGCTCATACATGCCATTATTACTTCATTTACTGAAACTTCCATTGATTGTGCTAATTCGTCTACTGATGTAAACTCAGGCAAACGAATAATCTTAGCATCACCTAAAGCTTCTACTTCAACTAATTCTGTTTTTTTCTGTTTTTTAGATTTTTTCTTTAATTTTCTTCCAAAAGTTGGAAGTGCAGGTTTTTTTGTTTTTTTATTATTCCCAGCACCCTTACCAAATCGTGTTTGATTAATTTTATCAGCAATAGAAGCAACATTAATCTTTTTAAGTTTTCTCGGTTTAGCCGGTTTTGCATCTGTAGTTTTTTTAACTTCTGATTGCTTGGGCTTATCTTTTTTTTCTTTAGCCTTTTTAGGCTTTCGTACTTCAATTTTTTGCTGTTTTTGACGTTCTAATTTATCTTTTTCTTCCTTTGTTGCATATCGAACAATTCTTAGTTTGCTTTTAGGTTTTTCATCTTCTTTAGCTTTTAATTCTTTTTCAACCTTTACCTGTTCTTCAACTATTTTTAATTGTTCTTTTTCGCTTTCTTCCTGTTCTTTTTTAAGAATTTCTTCATCGGCTTTCTTTTTAATGTCTGAAATTCTATTTTTTTCTGATTGAATTCTATCTTTTAAAGATAGCGAAATTGAATCTTTTGGTTTAGCTTTAATTGTAGGTTTTAGCGGTGTATTTTGTTGTTTTTTATCAACTCGACGCGTATCAACAACTACCATTCTTGCCTGGTCTTTTCGGAAACGATCTATCTGTTGTCGTTCTCTAGCAAACTCATTCAATACAAGTTCATAAGTCTCAGGTGCAATTTTCATCATTCGGCTTGTGACTATAATATCTTTGCCTTCTAAAAAAGAAATAATATCATCATGTGATATATTTAATTCTTTAGCAATTTGAAATATCTGCTTCTTTTTTACAATTTCTGTCATCTAATTTATACGGATTCCACTTCTTCAATATTATTTTCAGATTCATCATCTTCATTTGATTCAGAATTAAATACATCTAATTTTTCTAAAATTATTCCAGCAATTTTATCAACGGTTTTATCACCAAAACCATTTACAGATAATAACGTTTTTCTATCAGCATCTAAAAAATCATTACCAGTCGTTAAATTTAACTTTGTCAATTCTTCCAATTGAGATGGTGTAATCCCATCAATTTCATCTAAATATATTTCTGTTTTGTCACCTTCATAATCAGATTTCTTAACTGCATCAATTGAATAACCAGTAACTTCTGATGCTAAACGAATATTTTGACCATTACGCCCGATTGCAATTGGCAATTCATCATCTTCAAAAACAGCAACAACATAAGGTCTATCTTCATCTATATATAAATCTATTGGGTTTGCTGGTGACAATGCTCTCGAAATTAATATTTCAGGTCTTTCACTATAATTTATGATATCAATTTTTTCGCCATTTAATTCTCTCACAATTGCTTGGATTCTACTACCTCGCATCCCTACGCATGAGCCAACCGCATCGATCCGTCTATCTGAAGAAAAAACGACCACTTTACTTCTATCACCTGGAGCCCTGGAAACATGTTTAATTTCAATAATCCCATCTTCTACTTCAGGAACTTCCATTTCAAATAATTTTTTTAAAAACTCGCTATCACTTCTTGAAAGAATAATTTCAGGTCCTTTTGAAGACCATTCAACGCTTTTTATTAATGCACGAATATTATCACCTCTTCGATATCGATCGTTCCCAATTTGTTGGTTACGAGGTAATTTCATTTCAATTTTATCTATATTTACAAAAAGATTATCTCGCTGTATTTGATGAATTGTTCCGAGAATAACCTCGCCAACTTTTTTGAAATATTCATCATAAACAGACATTTTTTCAACTTCGCGAATTTTTTGACTTAAAAATTGTTTTGCTGTATTTATTAATCTCCGTCCAAATGAGGCTGGGTTAATGATATCAATATAAACATCATCAATTTCTAAATCAGGTTCAACAATTAATGCCTCTTCTAAACTAATCTCACAAACAGGGTCAATAACTTCTTCGACAACTGTTTTTTCTTGATATATTTCAATTTCACCTTTATCCATGTTTACAATAACACTAAAATTTTCTCTGTCTTCTCCATATTTTTTATGGATTAATGACATGAATAACTCTTCTATAATCGTTCCTAAATTGGTCCGATCAATATTTTTATCTCTTGCTATCGCAACAAATGCTTCAATAATGTCTTTATTGATCAAATTGAACTTCCTGTTTTAAATAGTTCCTAAAAATAAAGAAAGTGGGCAAACCACCCACTTCCTAAGCATATTAATTTAATATAAGTCTTGATTTTAAATCAAGATATGTTTACAATGTGAAATGTTTTGAAAATGCCATTAGTTCTTCAATAATATTTTTATTTGAACTACTAATTTTATCATTAATTAATAAACTATTTGCTAAAGATACAACCTTATCGTGACTTCCTTTTGCCTGCAACGCAAACATTTCACCAATTTGAAACTTAATTTTATAGTTTGTTAATTCACATGTACTTTTTGCTTTATTATAAAATTTTATTGCATCATCATATTGATTGTTGGAAAGTGCAATATCCCCTCGCATCCCTAATATATTAGCATCTAACGCATCTATGTCAAACATTCCCAAACTACTTAATTTAGTTTCTGCTTCATCTAGTTTTCCATCATAAAATAAATTTGATGCAATATATAATTCAGCCATAATCCCAGCATTAATATTTGAATATTCTTCTGCAATACTTTCAAATTCAATCATTGCAAAATCTTGTAATCCATTAATATAAGAATTCTGAGCAATTCCAAATTCAGAATTTGCCGATTCATTTTTTACATTAGAAATATTATTAAAATAAAAAATAACTCCTAAAACGAAGGTAATTGCCAATACGCCATTCAGGATATTACTTTTTTGTTCATATACATTTTCTAAAAAACCGATTAACTTTTCTCGAATCGGATCTTGATATAGTTCTTTATCTTTACTCATTCTTGTTCCTTATAAAATTTTCTGTGCCCTCGCCCCGAATCGAACGGGGAGCCTTTCACTTAGGAGGCGAACGCTCTATCCTATTGAGCTACGAGGGCTCAATACTTAAAAAATCGTTTAAAATTTAGCTTAGAAATTTATTCTATTATTCATACTGTAACCAAATTTAATTATTAGAATATTTGATACATTAATTAATTAAAATTCTTCACTAAAATCTCATTCCCTTTTTCATCATATTTAATCCATTTCCCATGTTTACGGTTTGAAATATAAACACCTATTTCTTTCACTTTTTTATTATTCCAATACCAAACCCATTTTCCATGTTTTTTTCCTGATAAATATCTTTCAGTTCTAATTAAAATTTGATTTTCATTATAATAACTTGCCTTACCGTGCTTTAAACCATTCATATATTCAATAACATATTCTAACTCACCGTTATCATAGTATTCTATCCAACTTCCGGTATATCCTTTTAATAGCAAATTTTGAAATTCATTTTTTAGAGTATCTTCAATTGAATTTAAAGAAGAATCTTTAATTTCAGGATTATTAAACATATTAATTGATTTTTCCATTGAAATAATTTCAGAAGATTTTGGTTTAAATAATTGCCATTTCATTTCATCAATTTTATTCCCATTTTCAAATAAAATATATTTCCATACTTTTCCTTGTAAATTATAATATTCCCATTTACCATGTTTTTTATTGGATAATAAGGTACCTTTTATTTTTAGCGAATCATTTGCCCAATACTCATAATATGGTTCTAATGTAGAAAATAGCAATGAAAAAAATATGAATAATAATAATTTCATTTTTTTAATTTAAAATATAATACTTTTAATTTTAGATTTAATTTTTTGAAATGCACTTTTACCTGAAATAAGAATAAATAATCCAAATAATATCCAAGAGAATCTATAAGAAAATCCACTTCGAATTAGCCATGTATTATCATGTGTTTTAGTATAAATAAAAGTAAAAACTACTGGAATTATATACCCAATAAAACAACTTAAACCAAAAATAACATAACCTATTTTTTCTTTTATTTTCAACTATTTTAGTAAAATTTCTTTTTGTAATTGTGAGGATTTAATTGAATTACATTTTACAATAGAAACACCGCTTGGAAAATCGTTATAGGACCTTTCAACTAAATAAGTCCCTACAAACTTTAATCTTTGTAATTCATAAATGGTATATAAAGCATTCAAAACTTCATTACTCTTACAGTAAATCGTCTTCAAATCAATTACTATTTTTTTTCGTAGTTTCCATGAGATATATTTTAAACTATTACGATCCATATGAACAATAAAAAGCTGAACTTGTGTGTTGCATTACACTGTATAAATGACATCAGGAAAGCCTTTCAATCTATTAACGATAGAAGTAATATGTCTTTTTTACGATCACATTATTTTAAAAGTAAATGTGTTATCAAGCAAAGGATTATGAGTAGATGAACGGTTTTATTTTAATTAAAACTAAAATTCATCCAACTATTAGAATAACCTTCATCCAACCAATTTTTTTAAAAAAATTGTTTTATACTACCAATGAATAACTTTATGTTACTAGTAACATACGAGTATGATTTTTAATATAATATGAAAGGAAGAAAATGTATTTATCTCCAAAAAAACAAAAATTTGTTAATTTTATTTTAGGGTTCACGCATACTAATGAAAGGCCGCCAACATTTGTAGAAATTATGAAGGGATTAAATATCAGCTCACTAGGTACAATCCATTGGTATGTAACTGAATTAGAAAAAGAAGGTGTTATTAAAAGAACAAGAGGACATCAAGGGAAAAGAGCACTTTCGATATTAGAGCAAAATCTAAGAATTACTTTACCATTACTTGGTATTGTTCAAGCAGGATACCCTCTTGAGGTATTTGAAGATAATGAACAAATAGAAGTCCCTCCATCTTATATAAATGAACATAATTTTGTATTACGAGTTCGTGGTGATTCTATGATTGAAGAACATATTCAAGAAGGGGACTTTATTATAGTTAGAGAATGTAAAACGGCACAAAATGGAGAATTAGTAATAGCATACATTAATAATGAAGCAACTTTAAAACGATATTATTATAAAGAAAATCAAATTGAACTTCACCCATCAAATTCAAATTTTAATATTATTATTGTAAATCCAGAAGATGACTTTAGAATTGGCGGTACCGTTTTAAGTGTAATGCGTAATTATAAATAAAATTAGTATTATATAGAATTCACTTTAAAATATTATTTTATTACTCATTGTTTTTATATTTATATAAACAAATTAGAGAGTAATAATGAATATTTATGGTGAAAACTGCCATCGTTGTAATCAAAAAACTAGGCGTACTCGAAAAAATAAACCTACATGTGGTCATTGTATTGCAATATTAGATTCTAGGCATGAAGAAATTAGAAATTGCCCCGTGGATAATAATAAAATGAAAAAAGAGATTATTCAAAATATTATTTTAGATCGTTGCCCTAATTGTTCTGGACTTTGGTTTGATAAAAATGAAATTGAAGCATTTGAAGAATTAATAAACAAAGTTTCAAATGATGCAATTATTCATAAAATAATCAAGGGGATTACACAGGGAGAATATGAAGAATAATTTTTTATGAATATAAAAAACAATATAAAAACTATTATTTTTGGTACCGATACTCCTCTAGGGAAATTATTTGATATTATACTTATATTACTTATTTCTTTAAGTATTTTAGTTGTTCTTCTTGACAGTATAGGTGAATTTAGAAATAAATATGAAAATATATTAAATATTACTGAAGTTATATTAACATTAATTTTTACGATTGAATATATGCTTCGAATTTATTGTATAAAAAAACCATTTAATTATATTTTTAGTTTTTATGGAATAATAGATCTATTAGCAGTGATTCCTACATATTTAAGTCTTATTTTACCCGGTACAGAAGTATTAGTTGTAATTCGAGTATTGCGTGTATTACGAGTATTTAGGATATTAAAACTTGCTCAATATATAAATGAAGCAGACTTGCTAATTAAAGCACTTGTTGCAAGTAAAAGAAAAATATTTATTTTTCTTTTTGTAGTAATGAATGTTGTAATTATTTTAGGATCTGTTATGTATTTAATAGAAGGTGAAAAAGCAGGATTTACAAGTATTCCTCGTAGTATTTATTGGGCAATTGTCACTTTAACAACTGTTGGGTATGGAGATATTTCTCCAGAAACAAATCTTGGTCAATCAATTGCTGCCATAATAATGATTATTGGTTATTGTATTATTGCAGTACCTACAGGAATTGTAACTGCTGAAATTAATTATTTTACATCGCAAGAAAATAAAAAAGAGTGTATTAAATGTGGTGAAAAAGAATTAAAACAGACTTCCTTTTATTGCAATAATTGTGGTATCAAATTAATATGATAAAACAAAAAAGCCTCGTAAACGAGGCTTTTTAATATCATTAAGATATTTTTATGATTTAATTAGGTAAGATATTTTCAGCGATGGGGCCTTTATCACTTTCACCCAATTCATATTCTACCGCTTGATTATCTGCAAGAGTTTTATACCCATCCATTATAATATTATTTATATGTGCAAATAAATCTTTTCCGCCATCTTCTGGAGTGATAAATCCATATCCTTTTTTATTATCAAACCACTTTACTGTACCTTTTAACTTTTCTGCCAAGGCTTTTTCCTTTCGTTACTTTTAATATACTAAAATAAAGGCATAATTTATTATTGTTACTAATAACAATTCATATATTATTATTTTTTATTTATAGTCATTTTTTAATTAAATATTAATTTTCCAAAATAATATTTATTAGTAATAATATATCCAATACATTTATTTCGAAATCAAAATTTAAATCTGCTATTTCGTTGAATTCATTATTTATAATTAAACTTACAAATAATAATACATCTAAAACATTAACTTCATTATCAAAATTTATATCACCTTCATAACAAGAATATACATGTATAAAATTTTCTATAGTATTTGAAGTTAATTCACCATCTAAATCAAATATAGATAAGGTAACATTATACAAACCAATTTCGTTTAATATAAAAATGGGGTTTTCATCAAATTGAATTTCTTCATCTCCTACCTCCCATTGCCACCATAAATTTAGCCCTGTAGATGAATTCAATAATTGTACAGATTCACCTTCACAAATTAAATTGGACTCAACATTAAAGAATGGTTGAGGTTCAGGCAAAATTTGATATTTTATTTCTTCAACTTTCATATCAACAATTACTTGTGATGTAGATCGTATTTGGATATAGTAAAAATCATTCGGGTATAATAATGAATCCAACCCATTTATGTTTTGCCACTCTTCCCATTGTATAATCCCTAAGTCATCAAAATATACATTTGAAGTCCCATTTTCAGGTGGAGAAGATCTAATTATCATATCTACAAAAAAACCATTTTCAGGTATATCAATTTCTCTTTCATAATTAGTCCAGTCAAAATCTCCATTTAATGAACCAGTTAATGATTCATTAGCTATTGAATTCCCACAATTTCTATCTGAATAATAATATGTATTGATTCTTGCATTACTTGCATTATCCCCTTTAACAACTCCATGTACCGTATGCTCAAACTGATGCTTAATTGGCACACAAAACGAAATTTCGGTAATTGCATTATTTTCATCAAAATCATTTCTAATCTGCTGTAAAGCATATTCACCATTATAAGAAATTGAATCATTTAGAAATTCGGACTCATGTGGAATCATTCTCCAATAATTTATTCCAGGGTCCCAACAATCCATTGGAGGATTATATTCAAAATCCCCCATCATTATAATTTCTCGACCTAATCTAAATTCAAAATCATCATTATTTAAAAATTCTAAATCTCTAATACTTCCAACTCCTTCTAATTCTATTGGTTTAGAAATATTATATCCGGTATTATTATTTAATAGTGAATCAGAAATAATATAATAAATATTGGATATTTGTTCATCAGGGTTAAATAAAACTTCAGCAATTTCATTTTCATAATCTACATGAAGATATGTATCAAGTTTACGAGACTTATAGGCTAAATTATCTAAAATTCGATGAGCTAATTTCCCAGTTGCAGGTTTTGGAATATAATTTTGAATAAATACAGGTTGTATCCAATGTCTCGAAAACCCACTTTCATTTATTTCTGAATTTATAATAATTGTTTGCCACGTTTCAGGATATCGTTGGTCAAATACAAAATTTCCCATTGAATGAGCAATTAATTTCCCATTATATAACTCAACACCTTGTAAAACATGAGGATGATGATTTATAAGCATATCAACGCCAGCATCAATTGCAAAATGTCTAAATTCAATATTTTCTCTCGTTGGTTCCGTAAAAAATGGATTATATAGTTCATCTTCACCATAGAAAAATCTAGGCTCTAATGAATATTCAGCACCAGAATGAGTTTCCAAAATAATTATATCACAAATAGAATCTATATTTTCAACTTGCCTATTGACATTATTTTCATTCATTTTATAAAAACCAGGTTTATTATATCCAGAATCTAAATATGGTTGTTCATTATTTTCTCTACCATCAATATTACTACTCCCAATAATAGCAATATTTACACCAGATTTATTAATAAAAACAGGCGACATTGCTTCATATTCATTCAATCCAGCACCAAAATATTTTATCTCAACAGAATCCAATTGATTTTGTGTTTCCAACATCCCATCAACCATATAATCTAAAAAATGATTATTCGCCAAAGATACTACATCTATACCTGAATACTCCAAAGCAGAGATAGTTTCAGTCTTTGAATAAAATACAATAGATTTTGTTGGATGTGGATTCTCAGGAAAATTAGTTATAGGTGTTTCTAAGTTTGCAATAGATATATCTGCAATATCACCAAAATATGGATTTATATATTCAAATAAATATTCAGAACCACAAGTTGGGATTATTCCATCATTACAACTTTCATCATTTGTTGGTGCAGTTGTACAATTATACCTTCTGCCCATCATTACATCGCCAACAAAATTCATTTTTATTGGAAAGGAGGATTCTCCTACATCTATATTTACAGAGGTTAAGGCATAACCAAATAATCCTGTAGTATCTTTAACAATTAATGTCACACTATACGAGTGATTATCTTCAATTAAATATGTATATTGAGGATTTGCAATGGTATCAGTTGAACCATCTCCAAAATTCCAATAATAAGTCATGTCTTCAAATTCAGAATCAGGGTCAACTACTTCTGAATAAAATTGATATGTTCGAGTCAATCTTCCAAATTCATCCATTTCTGAAATTAATTCTTCATCTATTGAAATTGAAACGTGTGGTGCAATAGGTAAATCTTCAGAAATATCAATTATATTATCAAAATAAATACTATCAGATAACCATCCATCTGCATCATTCACATAAAACAACTTATTAATAACAGGTTCATAATTAAAACGATCAAACCAATCAATTCCAATCGGCAATATAACCTCTGCCCAATTATTTAATGTAAAATATCCTTGATAATAATTTTCAAAAAAATCTAAATCTACCGATTGTGTTCCCCATATTGAATAATAAATTCGATTTCCAACAGTATCTTCAAAACCAATTGCTTGAATTTCTGAATTTAGATTATTACCAATTAAGGATGAATACATATCTAATCTCCAAACAGATTGCGTACTTATTTGAATTGAATCTATAATCTGATCTTTCCATGTATTACCAAATAATACTAGCGAATATTGGGATAATGAATCTGGGGTGAATTCTGAGAGAACCCAATCATCCACATCCACATCATCATCTCCATGAGAAATTAAATCTATAGATCCATTTTCAAAATCTTCTATCATTTCAGACCGAAGGTTTGAGGAATTTTTTATAAATTGAAATAAAAGAGCTTTATTTACATTATTTATTTCCTCTATTTTTGTTTCAACTTGTAGGATTATTGCAAATAAATTGGCAATTAATACTGCAAAAAAGTAATTTAATTTATTATTCATAAAAAGAATTTACTCTGTTTTATAAATTAATTACACCTAAAGGAAAATATAAAATTGTAACTAAAATTTTTAAATTATACTTGTTGACGGGATACATAATATTTTAAATTTCTATTAATTATTTTTCAAAGGAATACTTCAATGAAAGCATTATATTTAATTTTATCAATTACTATTGTCTTTTCAAATCAGGAAAAAAATCAAAATCCTCCTCAAAAACATTTTAACTTTATAAGTGGTCAATTAAAAAGTATTACCAAAAACCCGGAATATTCAATAAGAGAATATCTCTCTAATAATAAATTTCAATCAGGATATACAAATGAAATTGATTTTAAATTAAAAACAATTAATGTAGATATAAATAATACGACACATTTAATTTTCCAACAATACTATTTGAATATCCCCGTCTTTGGTAAAACAATAAGAGCTCATATAAATAAAAACAATCAATTATCATCAATTTCTTCAAATATTGTACAATTTGATATTCCTGTCCAACCAACTTTTCCAATTAAAGAGGCAATAAATAATATAAAACTTATCAAAAAACCTGACCGTAGATCATATATAAAATATAATCAATTGTACATTTATTTAAATGAAAATAAACCTCACCTCATTTACTCCCTGGAATATGTTGATTTTGAAAATCCATATAATTATTTTATTGATGCTCATTCAGGTGAAATTATATTAGAGTTTCCGCTTTCATTTCAAGATGGTCCAACAACAGGAAGTGGTATAAATTTATTAAATCAAACCATTGAAGAATTACAAATTTATGAAGGAAATTCATATACACCAATTGGAAATCAATCGACTCCATATTTAATTTGTGAAGAATATTGTTGGGATTATGGTGATTGTGATGGTGAAAATTATAATGATTGTGTAATTGCACCTCAACAGGGAGATTGTACCAATGGTTTTTTAACCGATTGTAATGGTGATTGTTTTAGTGAATGGTATATACAATTCCCTGGCGTTGGGAATGGGTTTTGTAATGACCCCTGGATTGAATTTAGTGACTCTACAATTACAACGGGTAACTACAATTTAGTCGATGAAAGCACCTCTGAATTAGGTACAATTTATACTTTAAATAGTTATGGAGGATTTTATGAAAATATTTCATTGGTAAATAGTGAAGTATCAATTTTTAACAATAATGATAATAGCCTTTCCCATCATTCTGGTGTAAGTGCTCATGACTATCAACGAAAAACACTCGATTATTTTTGGAACTATCATAATTATGCAGGAATAGACGGAAATGGTAAGCGAACAATTTCTGTTGTTAATTATTTTTCAAACTCAAGTATTAGTCAAAACAATGCATTCTATAATGCATCATTAGATATTTTAACTTATGGATATGGTTCTGCAAGTTACCGACCTTTTTGTGCAGGACTTGATGTTGTGACTCATGAATTTAGTCATGGCTATACTGCACATACATCGGGTTTAATTTATAGAAATCAAGCCGGAGCTTTAAATGAATCAATGTCTGATGTATTTGGTTATTTAGTTGAAGCTGTTTATCAAAATGGAGGTGATTGGTTACAAGCAGAAGATGTCCATGTAAATGGTGCAGGAAGAAGTTTTATTCATCCTCCTCAATATGGTCAACCAGATCATAGAGAGCATAATTATTTTGTACAATACAATTCTAACCCGCAATGGAACAATGATTTTGGAGGTGTTCATACAAATTCAGGTATAACAAATAAATTACTCTATTTAACAATTCAAGGTGATATACATTATAATATTGCTGTACCACCATTTGAAGAAGATATAGTCCAATCCCGAATTATTGCAGGAAATATATGGTTCACCTGGAATACATATTATCTAGACATAGAAGATGATTTTCAAATATCAAAAGATAAAATGCTTCAAGTTGTTCAAGATATTTATCCTGGAAGATTAGATTATTTACAAACAATTATAAATGGGTGGGCATCACTTGGCTGGGGAACTGAAATAGTATCTGGTGACTTTAATGAAGATTTAATTGTGAATATTCAAGATGTAATTATACTAATAAATATTATTTTAGGTAACTTCATTCCAAATGAACATCAACAATTGTTTGGTGATATAAATCAAGATGGTTTATTAAATATTCAAGATATACTTGAAATTGTTGTTGTCATTATGAATTGATTAAATTTATTTAATTGTTCTAAAAATATATTTAGTAACCCTTTGTAATTTATTCTGTCCAATTTTATATTAAATCCATCAATTTCAATAATTATTTATAGGCATTTAAATGAATTCATTTAATTTAAACACAATTTTTAAAAGTTTAAAAACAAAGGCTGAGTGGTTTAGTTTGCGTGAAGTTTTTGAATCTACAAATACACATGTTGCACGAGATGGAAATCCGGAGGCCAATTATTCAAACTCAACCCATGGAGTTATGATTGAAATATTAATAAATGGGCAGTTGGGTTATTCTGCAACAAATGAATTAACATTACAAGGTTTACAAAACGCTATTAATAAAGCTGAGTTTTTCGCACTAAACGCTTCAAAATATTCACTCGTTAAATTTGACACAAGTATTCGCCCAATAAATAGTGGAAATTATAAATCAAATGCTAAAAATAATATAAATGAGATTTCAATTCCTGAAATAAATAATTTATTAGTTTCATCAAATCAATATTTAAAACATTCAGACCGAATTATTTGTACAACAGGGTTTGCAATGATGGTGGATTCAAAACATAAGTATATCTGCAGTAATGGTAGTAATATTGAACAAGACTTTCAATTTATTTCCTTAGATTTTTCTGCAACAGGCCAACATAATGGAAATATTCAAAAAAGAACTGACCATGGAATGCTTGCAAGAAGTTATCAAATAGGCACAGAATTTATATTGGATACAAATATTAAAGAGAGATGCCAAAAAATCGGTGAACAAGCTGATGAATTATTGTTTGCTGAAGAATGTCCAACCGGGGAGATGGATTTGGTTTTGGCTCCCGATCAAATGATGCTCCAAATCCATGAATCTGTAGGTCATCCATTAGAAGTAGATAGAATTCTTGGAGATGAGCGAAATTATGCAGGTTGGAGTTTTATTAGGATGGATGATTTCAACAATCTTCAATATGGTTCTAATTTAATGAATATCACATTTGACCCAACGGTAAATCAACAATTTGCGTCTTATAAATTTGATGATAGTGGGTTAGAAGCAAAAAAAGATTACATTATAAAAGATGGTGTATTAATAAAAGGATTAGGAGGAACTGAAAGTCAATTCAGATCGAAGCTAGATGGAGTTGCAAATTTCAGATCATCTTCATGGAATCGACCCCCAATAGATAGAATGGCAAATTTAAATTTAGAACCTGGCGCCTCATCCTTTAATGAAATTATTTCGAATATTGAAAATGGAGTTTATATGGAATCAAATAAATCATGGTCAATTGATGACTACCGAAATAAATTTCAATTTGGATGTGAATATGGTAAATTAATTGAAAATGGGGAAATAACAAAAACATTACGAAACCCAAATTATAGAGGAATTACAACACCATTTTGGAATAAGCTTAAAAGTGTTGGCGATGAATCAACATTTAAAATATATGGCACACCTTATTGCGGGAAAGGTGAACCAAATCAAATAATAAGAGTTGGACATGCATCCCCAGTTTGCCATTTTGAAAATATTGATGTTTTTGGAGGAAATTAAAATGGAATCATTATGTAGAGAACTTTCAAAATGCACTTTTCAATTACTCAAAAAAAATGAGCAATTATCGATTTCATTTAGTGGTGAAAATAGTAACTTCATCCGTATAAATGAATCGAAAGTCAGACAAATTTCAAATGTCATTAACGGTGATATTGAAATTGAATTAATTATTGGTCAGAAAAAAACAGTTCATGGTTTTACATTAACATCAAATAATAATTCAAATTTAATTAAAATAGAATCAGAATTAAATAAAATGAGAACATATATAAATGAATTACCCAATGATCCATTTATTGTGTTACCAAAAGAAGGTGAATCAAGTAAAAAAACAATAAAAGGTAACCTCATAAATGACGATGATATTTTAGACTCAATCCTTCCTCCACTTTCAAAAGTAGATTCCTCTGGAATTTGGGCATCAGGAATAATATTTAAAGGATTTGCAAATTGCAAAGGGGTTTTTCATTGGTTTGAAACTGAAAATTATTCTTTCGATTTTTCACTTATTACCAAAGATGAAAAAATGGTAAAAGAGACTTATGCAGGAAATTATTGGAATCAAAAAGATTATAATCAATATATTGAAAATGCAATTCTAAAATTAAATTCTTTGGAAAAGAAAAATATAAGGCTAAAACCTGGAAAATATAGAACCTATATTGCTCCTGCTGGAATTTCAGATTTAATAAATATGTTTAGTTGGGGGGGCATTAGTGAAAGTGCAATTAGACAAGGAGCGAGCTCATTTTGTAAAATGAGAAATGAAAATATATCCCTAAACCCTCAATTTAATTTAATTGAAGATTTTAATTTAGGATTGAACGCTCGGTTCAATAATTATGGTGAACTTTCTCCAGATAAATTAAATATTATTTCATCAGGAAAACTAATAAATACACTTATTTCATCTCGTACAGCAATAGAATATAATTTGGAAAGCAATAAAGCAGAAATAAATGAAGGACTTAGAACTCCCATAATTGCTCCTGGGGATATGAATGAAAATGATATTCTAAAAAAAATTGGTACTGGGATTTATTTATCCAACCTCCATTATTTAAATTGGAGTGACCAACCCAATGGTAGAATAACAGGTATGACTCGATACGCATCATTTTGGGTTGAAAATGGAGAAATAAAATCACCAATTGAACAAATGAGGTTTGATGATAGTTTTTATAATTTCTTTGGAAACAACTTATTACATATTTCAAAAAAAACACAAATAATCCCAGATGTATCAACTTATAATGCTCGTTCATTGGGAGGAGTAAAATGCCCCGGAATGATTATTGATAATTTTAAGCTTACACTATAATGTTTATAGATATCTCTCATCGAATAAATAAATTTTTATTATTTCTATTTATAATATTTTCCACCCTTCCTGCTGGAGTTATTTCAAAACATTATTTAGGTGCTCGATTAAATATTGATAATAATGAAGCAACATTTATAGATAAAATTGAATGTAAAGCAAACCCTCATTGGACATTTAATCTTTCATCTGAATTAACAATTACGGCAATATTAATAAATGATAAAATACGGAAATTCACTAAATTAGTTTCAGGTCCTTCACAAACTCAGTATAAAATACATCGAAATTTCTGGGAACCCAAAGAAGCCTTAATCTATATTGAATATTATTCAAGTCAATCGGAAATTTTTTATGAAATAATACCCAATCAACTTGTACAATTGAAAGCAAGTGAATATTTTTATCCAACAGGGAATGAATTTACATCTCAATTTGAATTTCATTTACAAATACCATCTGATTGGAAATTAATTAGTGACGGTAATGTTATGAAAATAAAAAATAAACAAAATAGCTATAAAATTTTATCACCAAAAAAAATTACTCAATTAAATTTATTTTTTTTAAAAGATTACCAGGAGACACCACAATTAAATAAGTTATTACTTACACTATATTCTAAAAATTTAGCTAATCAAGAAAAAGATGAAATTATAAATAATTTTTTTACAGCATTTCAGACAATTGAAAATTTATTAGGCCCATTCCCATTTCCTAAATTTGATATTATACTCAGCGAGTATGAATTTGAATCAAACTCAATTATTTTTATTAATCCATTGAAATTAAAGGCTGAACTAAACAAATTACCCAATAAAATATTAAATCAATATTATAGATATTATTTATTTCCAACAGATTTATCTAACCTAAACTGGGTTGAAGCAATTCAAATTTATTTATTAGATTATCTACCAGCATTATATAAAAACCCAATTTCTGCCCAATTATTTAGAAAAGAGATTCTTAATTCAAATTCTAAATCAATAACTTCAAATATCTTTAATGATACCTTACAAACTGAAATAGATAAAAATGAAATTCAAAACTATTTATTTCTCTTATTCACATTAGAAAAACAACTTGGGAATGAAAATTTAATAAATAAACTGCAATTATCTATTGAAAAATTTGCTTTCAATAAAGTGGATAAAACAAAATATTTTACTTTTCTTTTTGATGAATTATTTAATGATATGGATTTTTATTTAACGGAGAGATCTTCTTTTCAATTTGAAATTCCAACTATTGAAATTGTAGAATCAGAACAAATAATCTCATTATTACAACCAAACAAAGTATTACCTATGTTATTGCCAGTCTCCTATTATTTTAACAATAAAACTAATTTAGATAGCACTTTATATACAAAGTCATTTAAAACCACTCTTGCAAATAAAATAGATTCAAGTTTAATTAAAATAGAAATTGATCCATCGTATCAAATTTTCCGTACATTGAATGAAACAGAAATTGATACTAAAATTAAAGATATCTTTAATTATTCAATTTTGCAAGTCTCAATTTCAGATCAAATCTCAAATCAAACCCATATCCATAAATTAATTTTGGATGTTTTTCAAAATCAAAATATTATATTCACAAAATTTGATGAATTAAACTCAAATTTACCCTCTATTATTATTGGTGACTTGCCAAATGAATTTAAATATTTATCAACAGAAACAGACATAATATTGAATGGTCGTAAATTTTATTTAAAAAACCACTGTCTCACATACGCAATCCATTCACAAAAGAATCTTACAAATTTAATAATCTATTCAGATTCTGAAAAACAAATTATTCCTGTATTAAATAAATTAAAGTTCTTTAAAAATTATGGTTATTTTATTTTAAGAAATGGAAATAATGCTGATAAAGGGGTACATAAAACACATAAAAAACAATTAATTTGGAAAAAATAAATGAGGTCTCACAATGTCAATCCAATCAACAACAGGTCATTATGCAAACATGCGAAAACGATTTGTTCAAAATGGTCTAAAAGGGTTTCTTGATTATGAAGTAATAGAATTATTACTAAAGCTTTCTGATAATCGAAGAGATCAAAAGAATACTGCTAAACGATTAATTAAACAATTTAAATCCTTAAAAGGGGTTTTAAGTGCATCAAATGCTGATTTACTTAATATTCAAGGAATTGGTCCATCCAATATTTTTGGATTAAAATTTGTTCACGCTGTAGCTGATAGGTATTTAAAAGAAAATGTAATTGAAGAGAATTTTATTCGCTCATCAAATGATGTTATTCAATATTTAACATATAATTTAAGAGATAGAAATAGAGAAGCATTTCTTATAATTTATTTAAATGGTAGAAATCAAATTTTAGAAATCGAGCAATTATTTGAAGGCTCATTAACTTCAAGTGCTGTTTATTCAAGGGAAGTTATTAAAGGTATTTTACAAAAAGATGCGGCGTCAATAATTTTGGTACATAATCACCCTTCTGGAAATCCAAATCCATCAAAAGAAGATCAGAAAATTACAAAAAAATTAATTGATGCATGTAAATCAATCGATGTAACTGTTCATGATCATATTATAATTGCAGGAAATCACCACACTTCATTTGTTGAACAAGGTCTAATTTAATTAGCATTCAACAACATTAACAGCAAGTCCTCCAAGTGAGGTTTCTTTGTATTTTGATTGCATATCTTTTCCAGTTTCAAACATTGTTTTAATTACTTGATCCAACGAAACTAAATGCTCTCCTGTTCCTTTTAATGCCATTCTTGCCGCATTAATTGCTTTTACTGCCCCCATCGCATTTCTTTCAATACAAGGAATTTGAACTAATCCACCAATAGGGTCACAAGTTAAACCTAAATTATGCTCCATTCCAATTTCTGCGGCATTTTCTATTTGACGGCTTGAACCACCCATCGCTGAAACTAATCCAGCTGCAGCCATTGAGCATGCCACCCCTACTTCTCCTTGGCATCCAACCTCTGCACCCGAAATAGATGCATTTGATTTGTATAATAATCCTATTGCACCAGCAGTTAATAAAAAGTTTTCAATTCCCAATTGATTATTTCTATTAATAAATTTAGTATAATATTTTATAACTGCAGGAATAATACCAGCGGCACCATTAGTTGGTGCAGTTACAATTTTTCCACCTCGAGCATTTTCTTCATTAACTGCAATCGCCCACACATTAACCCAATCCATGATATTTAAAGGATTATTTTTTTCTTCTTTTAATAATAATTTATATAATTGGGGTGCTCTTCGAGTTACTTTTAATTTACCGGGTAAATTTGTATTTGAATTTATTCCTCTTATAATACACTCATCCATCGTTTCCCAAATTCTCAATAACTCTTTTGAAATATTTAAATTGGGCGAAATTGAATTTTCATTTTCATATATTAGTTCTGGAATAGATATTTTTTCATTTTCAGAAATAGATAATAAATCTTTACCTGATTTAAATTCATAATTAACAATATAATCAATAGAACTATTATTACTTAACTCATCATCGGCTATAACAAATCCTCCACCAATTGAATAATAAACCTTACTTAAAATTAATTTTTTATCTGAAAAAATTGAAAATTCTATCGCATTTGAGTGAAAATCAAATAATTTATCATATTCAAAAATGATATCTGAAATTGGATTAAAATTAATTTTATTATTATTAAACTCAACAGAATTTTTTTTATGAACTTGATTATTTATGTTATCCATATCATTATGTGAAATTGATTGAGGAGTAAACCCAGATAGACCTAAAATAATTGCCCTAACCGTTCCATGGCCTTTTCCTGTCCAAGCTAATGAGCCATGTAATTTCACTTGTATGTTATTATTTTGTTCTACTAATTCATTCTCATTGCAATAATCCATAAAATTATAGCTTGCTGTCATTGGACCCATCGTATGTGAACTTGACGGTCCTACCCCAATTTTAAATAAATCAAAAATACTTAAATTCATTTTATGTTAAGAAATTCCCGTGTTACCTGTAATATTTAAAATATCAATTCCAAATGAACTTGTGGCTTCGTTCCATTTTTTATTATCATCTGTATCAAATATAAACCCAATATTTGCAGGTAATAAAAGCCAATCCCCATTTTCGAATTCCCTTTCTAATTGGTTATTATCCCAACCTGCATATCCAAATGTTAATCTATATTTATCAGGACCTTTTCCGTTTGATAAATCTTTTATTATTTCTTCATTTGAAGTAATTGATATATTTTTCGTCACAATTTGAGAATCACCATTCATATAATCACAACTATGTAAAATTAAACCTCTATTCATTTGAACAGGACCACCAAAATATATTCCAGGATTTGGTTTTAATTTATCTAATCCTGTTTCGTTTAATATTAAAGATTTTTTCTTTTTTGACAATTTTTTATTTATTATTACCCCCATTGCTCCTTCATCATTATGTTCACAAATAAAAATTATACTTTTATTAAAAAAAGAATCAACTAAATGAGGCATAGAAATAAGAAAGTGATTTTTAAAATTCATAACTTACATTTATTTATTTATAAAAAATTTAAACATATTATCTACCATTAATAATATTCAATAAGATAAAATTATAATAAAATGTTTCTTCAAAAAAAACAAATTGTTATGAAACCAACAAATAAATAATAATGTTTTAAATACTTAATTAATTCAATTTTTTTGATTCATTTCTTTTTAAATTATTTATCTTGGTAAGTTGCCTCTTTTGATAGGTACACGAATACTTTGTTTAACAAATTGGATAATTAATATAATGAAAATTATTAAATATATTATAATTTTAATCGGAATTTCAAAATTCCTAATTGCTCAGGACACGCCTGTAAATTTAGAAACAGAAACAATTGACCATAGTAGTATTCAGCTAAATTGGAATATTTGGGACCCCGCGGACTCATATTTTAGTAATATTATTTATATTTCAAGTATTGAAGATAATGGAAATGGGACTATTGAGATGGAATTTTATCTTGACAATGATGCAACCATTTCATCCTTTAATTTATCGTTAGAATCAGATATTTATATTTCGGAAGTTGAATTAACAAGTAATTCCTTAGATAATATTGGGTTTATTATTACACATGAAGAAGGAAATCTTGGTGACTTTACAATTAGTGGTAATAATACAGGACAAAATATTCCTACAAATTTTGGAATACTTTTCCAATTAACAGGTAATTATGACCCTGACCATGGCGATGAATCTCAATTTTTCATCAATTATTCTGAATCAAATTTTATTGATAATAATATTGAACACCTGTCATATAAATGGAAAAATGTAATCTGGGAAGTTGGCACTGGGATCGCTCCAGATGTATGTGGAGATGGTGTGTGCACCATTAATGAAAATTATAGTATTTGCCCTCAAGAATGCGAATTAGATATTACATATTCAATTTATTTTGAAAATAATCCTCAATTAATTGCACAAACTTCATCAAATAATTCAATTATTCAAAATCTTATTCCGATAACAACATATTGTTTTGAAGTAGTCGCAACAGAAAATAATTCTAATGTAAATGAAATTTCAAATATTGCTTGCTCTACTACAAATTGCGTTGAACAAAATTGGTGTCAAGATTTAGATGGTGATGGGTATGGTAATCCTGAAATATTAATTTCTTCTTGCCAGCCAATATCTAACTTTGTCACAGAATGTACAGATGAAGATGATAGTTCATATTGTTTATCAAATTCATTTGATTTTTGTGGAGTGTGTAATGGACCAAACGAATGTAATTATGTTGAAGATCCATATTACCCCGGAATTTGTCAATGTGGTAATGGTGAGGATACTTGCTGGACTGAAGGGCCGACTTCTTCTGGCTATATAATTGATTGTAGTGGAACTTGTAGTGGTGAAGCCGAAAAAGATGACTGTGGTGTATGTACAGGAGGAAATACATTAAACTCATTTAATGGTTCTCAGGATTGTTATAATACGTGTTCCCCTACTGACCCCGAATCACTTTCAAGCTGTGATAATGGTTTAGGATTTAATGAAATGGGGCAAGAATGTTTAAGTTATTTAGGTGCAGGAAGTGGAATTGACCAATGTGGAATTTGTGGAGGAAATAATTCTGCATGCTTCCCTTATTTTGAAGGACCTACAAACTTATTAGCTCAGGCAACAAATTTACAAATTGGACTTAGCTGGGACCCTGTTAATTTATGTGACCCCTATATTTATGACTGCGATTGGGGTGATGGAAATCAAACGGTGAGTGATAACCCTAGTAATTCAAATTATTCAAGAAATGAAACCACATTAAATTCAAAACTCTCAATAGATCAAATTGTAGATGATGGTCAAGGAACTGTCAGTTTTTATATTAATTTACAAGCTGATTCTGATGTATATAGTGCTCGATTTAATTTGGATATTTTAGATATATATGATACTCTAAGTGTTTTTCAAGATTTTCCAAATATAAATGACTTAGCAACAAATACAACTGATTGTAGTGGAAATACTTGTGTTCAATTTGGGCAACCTGCTGGAGGGATTTTAGATGATGAAGATTTTGATTTTTCAGCATATACCCAAATGGATGGGAGTGCGAATTTGCAATCTTTTTCAGGTGACTTTATCAACCAAGAAATTCTTCAAGCTGGAACAACATTATTTAGAATGGATGCAACTTATGATCCAGTTGCATTAGCGGGAAAAGAACTTTTTGTAACTCATACATTGACTATACAAACAGAAAGTGACACCCTGGTCGTTTTCACTGAAAATTATGAAAATTTAACTACACGCTTTAATACTTCCGTTTGGCAAGTTGGTTTTGGCCTTTCTTCAATTATATCCTGTGGAGATGGAATTTGTCAAGAACCATTTGAAGAACCAGGTGATGATTCTATGTCAGGTAATGATGGTTACCCAACTGCTTGTGGAACAGGATTAACTGAATATTTTCTTGGAGTCGGATTTATTGGAGATTGTATCCCACCTCAATTTTGTGGCGATGAAATATGTCAAGACGAAAGTTATTGTGAACTTGTAGATAATATTTTAGAATGTGGTTATACCGATGGTGCTCCTCATGAATATGAAAATGAAAGTTGGCAAAATTGTAATTTAGATTGTTATTCCTGTGGTAATGGAATTTGTGATTGGGATAATTATGAAAATTACTGTGATGAAAACCCTAATAATGATATACCTGATTGTACAAATGTTCCAATTAGTTATTTATCTTGTAGTGATGGTGAATTTTATTCAGAAATAAATGATGGGGTTTGGGGTGATTGTATGGAGCCATTTGAAGTTGAATATACCATTTATCGAGATAATATAATTTATAATTCTGAAGAAACCTGTATTGCAAATTCAGGATATTGGCTTGGAGAATGTTTTACACCATTAGTTATAACAACGAATACACAATTCAATGATGTTGGGCTTGATTATTTAGAAGACCATTGTTATTTCATTGAAGCTAAACAAGGGGAATTAACAACAACAATTGCACAAAATTCAAATATTTCATGTGATCAAACTAATCCACAAATTGGTGAGCTGCCAGTAATTAGAAGAATTGATGATATGCCAGGAGATCAAGGTGGGTATGTAAAATTAACAGTTCAGCGATCATATTCGGATAATGGTACTGTTGATTCATTATATCAAGTATATCGAAAATTTCAAGAAAGTAGTTGGACTCATGTAGGTTCATTCCCTGGAACAGGTGAACAAAGTTACTTTTTCATTTCACCAACTTTAGAAGATTCTGTACCAAATAATCCAAACTATCATGATTTTAAAGTTTATTATAGAGGTTATATTGACTCATCTGCATTTAGTAATTTTCCTGAATATGGTTACTCTATAGATAATATTGCTCCCTCTACACCTACAGGGCTTTCATTAGAACTTGGTAATGATAATATATTATTAAATTGGAATCCAGTTTTTGAAAACGACTTTAGCCATTACTCGATTTACAGAAATAATTATAATGTAGTTAATCCATCAACGCATTCATATATTGATAATAATTATACTGAAATTGGCGGATTTAACTTTGGGGAATTATTACAATACCAAATTGGTGCATATGATATTCATGGAAATGAATCAATATTATCTGATATTGAAATGACTTCTTATGGATTACTTGGGAATGTAACTTATCAAGATATATTTTTAAATGGAGAAAATAATCTTAATGACCCATTAAGTGATTCAACACTAATTGATATTTTAGATATTTCCATGGCTCAATCAATTGCATGTAGTCAATTTGATGTATGTGATCAAAATATTAATAACAACTCAATATCAAACCCATCAGACTATGAAATATGGGCAAGTGATATGAATTTTGATGACAATGTAAATGTTTCCGATTTAAGCTGTTTAGTTTATTATATTCAAAATGGTTTAGTTTGTCCTACTGAAAATGCTGTTTCAATTAATATTTCTCCGAATTATGAATCGAACATAATCCAATTTAGTGCAGATTCAATACATCGATTTGAAATTTTAATAGATCAAAATATTCATATTTCAAATCATAACCTACCTGAAAACTGGATATTTATTATTAATAATAACTCAATAAATGCATATTCACCATTCAATATTCCATTCAATGGTCAAATAAAAATTGAATTTAGCAAAAATATGAAAATTAATTCTATTTCTACTTATTCTTATTAATAATAGATAATCTTTTTTTAGAAGCATTAATGTGAAATTTTTTATTTATTTTATAGGATTAATGCTTTTTCTTTTAAGTTGTGCTGCTATCGGACCAGCAACCGGAGGGCCTGAAGATAAACAAGGACCGTCATTAATCACTTCGTTACCACATACAGGTTCAATTAATATACCCTCAAATAAACAAATACAAATTACTTTTTCTGAACCGATTGATCCAAACTCAATTCATGCCTCTATTCAAATTATACCTGAAACCGAATTCAAAACGATAATACGAAAAAATAATTTATTTATTATTCCTAAAAATGAATGGAATAAACATCTTCCAACACGAATTATTATTAATAGAAATATAAGAGACTTTCAAGATAATATAATGGCTTCACCAATAAATATTATTTTTTCGACATCATCAGCCCTTGGTAAAGGTGTAATTTCGGGTAAATTAATAAATACTGACCTGAATCAAATTTTTGATATTGGCTTATTTGAATATCCACCTCAAGACACTTTAGTTCCTATATTAAAAACTCAATCAAATCAACATGGTGAATTTATCTTTAATTTTCTAAATTTAAATAAATATTTTATTTTTGCCTCATCAAATGAAATAATTAATATTTCTGAAGAAATTAAATTTTCAAATTATGGGTTGCTACCAAATGATTATTTAGAAATTAAAAATGATATTGATTCAATAAAAACAACAATATATATTGATAATCCACTACCAAAATTAAAGATTCAATCAGCACAATTATTAGGTAATCAATATGGTAAATTAATTTATTCAAACGGTAATGAAGAACTTTTTTACTTTTCATTAATCGATAAAATTTCTTACCCAAAAAATTTAATTATTTCCAATTATGTAAAAGACTCATTAAAAATCATTAGCCAACGGAGTAATAGATTAACTCAATATTATACTCCCCCATTTTTCATTTCAAATCAAACATTAATTGATACAATTGCACCGAAAGTAGAAAATCACAGTATTCAAAATAATAAATATGTAATAGAATTTAATGAACCTATTTCAATTAATTATATATCTAAAATAAATTCTAGTGCTTTCTACCTTAATTCTGATTCTAACCAAATAGAAATTCATTTAAATGTAGTAAATCCATTTTCAATTGAAACATCAATTCTGCCAGATTATATTGAACATATTTTTCTACCTAAAAATATCATTATGGATAAGGATAATAATCATTTCCCTGATTCGCTAACTACTTTTTCAATTATAAGACCTATTGAAGACATTAATAAAACTAATATTAATTATGGACAATTATCAGGTAAAATTATCAATTTCACAAACAATGTAATGATTGAAGCAATAAACATACAGGAAAAAACTGTAAATTACACAAAGGTTGTAAATAGTGAATTTCAATTTTTAGAATTAATTCCAGGTGCATATAATCTTAGAGCATTTGAAATTTTAAATGAAATTAATGATTCAATTTATTTTTCTGGAACAATTAGTCCATATAAAAGAGCTGGTAAATTTACAATCTACCCTGAAAAAATTGATATTCGAGGCAGATGGGAAATTGAAGGTATAAATATAAGGTTTTAATATAATGAATGACTATCATGTAATATTAGCAGGTGGGTTTGGTTCTCGATTTTGGCCAAGAAGTCGAAAAGATAATCCCAAACAATTATTAAAAATATTTGGTAATGAGTCGATGATTCGCCTGACGGTTAATCGATTAAAAAAACTCACTACACCATCTCAAATTCTAATAGTAGCTTCCGAAAACTTATGTAATAAAATGAAAATTGAATTACCAGAAATACCCAATAATAATTTTATTATTGAACCAAGTGGAAGAAATACAGCTCCAGCGATTGGATTAGCAGCCATACATGTTTATCAAAGAAATAAAAATGCAGTCATGTGTATTTACCCTGCTGACCATTTAATTGTTGAAAATGATAAATTCTGTGAAATTGTTACCGAAGGAATCCATTTTGCTCAAAAACATTCTGCTTTAATCACTATGGGAATAAATCCAACTTATCCTGCAACGGGATATGGGTATATTCAATTTGGTAATTCACACACAGATAATTCAAATATTTATAAAGTAAAAACTTTTGCAGAAAAGCCACCATTAAAGAGTGCAGAACGGTTTTTAGAAAGTGGTGAGTTTTTATGGAATTCAGGTATGTTTATTTGGAAAGCGGAAATAATACTATTAGAAATGAAAACATATATGCCCGAGTTACATGAATCTCTTGATGTAATATTTGACTCATTTGAGTCTGGGAAATATGATATAATTTTAGATAGAGAATGGGAAATTATTCAACCTGAAAGTATAGATTATGGTATTATGGAAAAAGCAAAAAATGTATTTACTTTAAAAGCTGATTTTAGTTGGAATGATATGGGCACATGGAAATCGGTTTATGATGTATTATCAAAGGATAAAAATGGAATGATACTTCAAGGTAATGTTCTTTCTGTTGAATCAAAAAACTCAATTATTTATAGCCAGGATAGGTTAACAGCCGTTATTGGAATTGATAATATTGCTGTGGTAAATACCGATGATGCAACATTAATTATGCCTATGAATTATGCCGAAAAAGTGAAAGAAATTGTAAATCAATTAACTGCTTCTGAAATGAATGAATTTTTATGAAGAAAAATAAAATTATTGAAGAATTTGAAATATTATCTGAAAAATTAGGATATAAAGTGATACATGGTCGAGGTACATTTTCAGGTGATTCATGTGTTGTTGAAGAAAATAAATATATCGTTCTTAATAAAAATAAACCGATTGAGCAAAAAATTAAACGTTTCTCTCAAGTTTTTTCTAAAATTGATCTTTCTAATGTATTTTTAAAACCTGCAATTAGAGAACTCGTAAATCAAGAAAAATTAGAATTGTAAGTAAAAAAAATCTATATATTTATTTTAAACAATCACCTATGATAATTTAAAAAATTCTCTAAATAATTGTTATACATTTTAATCCCCTACAATTAATCACCCTAATAACAATAATTTAAAAATTATTTTTCTACTTTATAATAATATGACATAATCGTTTATTATATTTAAATTATGGAAATTAATTATTTTAAACTAATAAATAGCTACAACTTATTTCAACTATTTTTCAACTTGAAATTTACAAAATTTGCTTTAATTTATAGATAGGAATAAAATGAATAAAGACCAAGATATAATTACTGTCATAGAGGAGAAAATGCTTGAACAGGGAATTTGCCGTAAAGAGTTAGCAGACCTTGTAAAAAGACATAAATCAACAATATCAAAATTCTTTAATCGTAATATGCAAACTCGTTCAAAATATTTAATGATTGAAATTCTTAAAGTACTTAAAATTGGATTTATTTTCAAAAATAGAGAACTCATTTTACTTCGTCAGGATGATGATATTGAAAGACGAAAATATAAAGAATGGATTAATCAATGTGGTGTCCATGAATTTTGTGAGCAAAAATATATTATTATTAAATCTATATTAAAAGAAATTTAATGGAAAATAAATGGAAAATGAATTAGTTATTAAAATAAAAAAAACTCGAATTGATAATCTATATGAAGAAATAAGACGAGCAATTAATAAAACATCGTCTGAAGAATTAAAATCATGGGGTAAAGAATCTGGAATCTTATTTCTAAAATTAGCTGGACGGAGAGCAAAAGGTTTATTAAAGGCAATTGAGGGTTTTATAAAATTTACTGCTTCAGAAACATCCAATACTATAAAAGCAATTCAGCAAAATAAATTAAAAACACACATTATTAACAGGGGAATTCAGCAAGAGGAAATATAGTTAAATTATCTGAATCAAGTTTCAATTTCTTAAAAATAATTATATCAAATTTATTTTCAAACCCAAAAGAATATGCACCAAAATTATTTGTTATATTTATTGGTTTTTTAATTGGTAGTGGTGGATTTGATGGCGATGGTGGAATACCTGATACTGATTTAAAAGTTGGGATTGGAAGGCATCGGTCCATATTCACCCACTCCCTTCTTCCTGCATTAATAATTGAAACTGTCGCATTTTCGTTAGTGGGGCTAGTTAATATTGTGCATAAAAATCTCCCCAAGAATCATGACCCATTTTGGGATAAACTAAAATTGAAAAACAAAGAATTAACAACTGGGTTTGTAGCTGGTACTTGTGCAGGAATTGCCTATCATTTATTAGTTGATATGAATCCAACTGCAGATGCAATTAAACCATATTCAGATCTCCCTTTTTCAACAACTATGGAAGGACATCAAGCTATTTTTGGAGCAAATGCAATGGTCGAGATTGTTGATTTAAAGAAAAAAGGTTAAAAATAATTTGCCATATTTAAATCCAATAGATGAGATTATAGTTTCAAGACACGCAAAAAAAAGGATTAAGCAGCGAATTTGTAAAAATCATCAAAAAACAGCTGAAAAAGCATGGAATGAAGGGATTCATCATTCATTAGTAAAAGGAAAAATTAGAAAACATATCGATGAATTAAGACATCGAAATAAATTCACAGGAGGCGGAATTACTAGATTTAGCTTATTTAATGGATATGTTTTTTTATTTTCAAGTAATGTTTTAGTTACCGTAATCCAATTACCAGGTAGATTATTAGAATCCGCACATTTATTAATTAAGGAAATAAAAAATAAGGATAATGTATAATTGTTATTCTTTGACCTGTATGAAATTTTTATATATGGATTTATGTTTGGCATCATATTTAGCATATTTGCTTTTTTATTGTATAAAAAATTAATAAACAAATTTAATAAAAAGGATAATTAAATGGAATGTACAAAGTGTAACACACTTTTTTCTTCAAAAGAAAAATATAACAATCATGTATTAAATCAAACTTGCTCAGCAATTGAAAATAATAGTCATAATGAATATGAAGATAATCATATTGTATATACAAATGCAGGTGATCCAATAAGAGCACAAGATGATATCAGTGAATTCTTAAATGAAGACGATGATGATTTTGTGGGTGGGGGGTAAAAATAATATTGCAGTGTATTGGTAAAAGAGGAAACCCATTATCAATTTATAAAAATGAAAATGAAGCTCATGAAGCCGCTATTTATACTAATAATAAATATAATTTGGAATTATCACCATATAGATGCAATAAGTGTGAAAACTATCATTTGTCACCAAGTAAAACACAAATTATAAAGAGTAATACATGTAAAAGTAATTATGGTGAATTTTTATCTGAATACAATACAAAATATAATGCGAAAGAACATAGTCAATATTTAAAACTAGATCATGATTCAGAGTTAACACCCTATAAATGTAATACATGTAAAAAATGGCATTTATCACCCAAAAATAGACATACTCCAAGTATTATTTGTACTACTTGTACAGATGGGAATAAAAAACCTAAAGAATTATATTTTACTAAAAAAGGTGCACAAATAAGAAAAACTATTATTTTAAAAGAACAAAAAATCAAACTTAAAATTTATAAATGCCCTAATGGTGATGGTTGGCATTTAACGAAAGGGAATATAAAATGAAAAAAGTAAGTAACCAAGAAAATGAATATAGAAAAATCAGTGCACGAATGTTATTGAAAAGTGCAAATCTTTCACCTGAAAAATTAGAAGAAGTATTAAATAAATTAATCAAAAATAATGAAAATAAGAACTCTATAGAATTTTTAAATAACATTAATAATTGGTTAGCAGATAATGGTCATATTTCTAATAAATACAAAGATACATTTACAAAAAAAGATTTTGATATTTTCGATAAAATTGTTGATAGTACAATTCCAGAAATTGAAGCTGAAAAGTGGCTAAATGAAGGGATAGAGTCTGAAAGCTACGAAAAATGTGATTGGTGTGGTAGGTCGCCTGTAACCTATTCAAATGAAGCACATGATTTATGTGAAAATTGTTCTGACCAAATGTTTGGGATATAATAATGTCAAAATTAGAAAAAAAATTAATTAGAACAAAAAATAATAATACAAGAAAAAGAACGATTTAAAAAATTAAGAACGTGTCAAAGTGAAAATAAACATCTTAATGATAAAATTATAAAAATGAAAAGTGAAAATTTGAAAAACATATCAAAGCTACATAATAAATATAAAAAAATATTTAAGGAGATATTTTCAAATCTAAATTTTATTTGGGGTTCATTTGATAATATTTTTGACCAAGAATTGATTTTAAACACAAAGGATATATTTAAAAACTTGATGATATTAAATACAGGTATAATAAAGAAACTTAATACTACACATGTCAAAACTACTTAAAGATTTTATGATTTTCATTTCAATACAGGTGGAAATAAAGATGGGCGTATCTATTATAGAAACATTGGTGGCGGAAAATTTGATGTTTATATAAGCGAGAAGAAAGAACCAAGTTATCAAAAAAGAGAAATTGAAAGACTTAGAAATTATGAAAGACAAAATTTAAAATGAATCAGAATAACCAATTTGAAAATAAATTAGGGTTGTTGAAATTAAAAAATATAAAGGATTCTATAATAAGGGGTGAATTATCAAAAGCCCCTCGTGATCAGATTGATAGGGATAGTTACAGGTTTTCATTATTAAATAGTACATCACAATTAGACTCGACGCATCAAATTTATAGATATTTTAAAGGTCAATTAACATATGATGGTAAACAACTAATTAATAAAAATAGAGATATTAGACTATACTCAGGCGTAGATATTGATGATAATGGAGATGTTTTTGCTGCACCATTTATTACTGAAAAATATTTTGAAAAATTATTTGAAGAAATTGGTGATACTCTAAATAGTGCATTAGGTAATAAGCAATATAAACAAACAAATGTAAAAATTATTTATTCAAAACCTGATTATAAATACGGTATAAATGCAACAGATGAAGAGAAAAAATATAATAAGAATTTTCAAGATAATATTAGGAACGCAGTTAAAAAGGCTATTAATACGAGAAACGATCGGTTTTCGTTATTTGGAGAGGATTTAGTTCGTAATTACATAAAAGGTGAAGCTGATTCTATTTATTATCAATTTATTAATGAGCCAAATGCAAATATAGATAGAGTAAAAGGTGATTTACTTTGGGTGCTTGACTTTGGAGCATTAACTCTTGATTCAACTTTCATTAGAGTAACTGATCAAAAAACAACATCTTTAAAAGTAAACTCAATAGAATTGGGTGCAAGTCATTATTATACCAAAATCCGAGAGGATTTAAAAAATAATGGAAAAATTGGATCTTTTAAAAACAGGGATGAAAAGGATGAATTTGATTGGAAATTACTTGATAAAATTGAAAAAAATATAATAGAAAATGATGATTATAAAGATTTTTCTTATAAAAAAATTACTGTTCCATTAAAGGAAGAAAACTTTAAAAAAATATTTGACAAATTTTATAAAGAGTTGTCTGACACCTTGAAGAAACTCAAAGAGGAATATGATGTTGAGTATGAAAATAATCCAGTTACAAGAATACTTATAACTGGTGGTTTTTACGAAAATATATGGCTGAAAGATCAAGTTAAAAACACATTAAAAAAATGGTACTCTGATAGTGAAATACTTTCATCTACATTAAAAAATCATAACAAAAACAGAAAATTAGGTGGGTTAGGGCTTGCACAATATTTAAAGAATGAATTTAAAAATAAATTTGGAAGAACCGAAGAAGAAAAAGCAAACGCGAAAATACAAGGTATATATTATGATACTCGCGTGTATGCATTTTTGCTTATTGGTGAAAAAATATTTAAACTAAAACATAAAAACAACGATGCGGGAAATTATAGAATTACTATAAATCTTATTAATGAGAATAATCTTATCCCAGATTCAACATTAGATGTTACAAATGAAGATTTAACTAATGGTGTTAAAGTGTATATTTATGCAAATAATAAAGAAGTAAAACTTAATCAATTATCTGAAAATTTTTGTACGGAAATTCCTATTTATTCAGATTTACTAAACAACATTGCTAATCCTGAATTCGATTTTAAAATAACTGATTGTATTTCCATCGGCAATACAATCGCATTTCAACTAGGCTTCGAAGTAATGGATAATCATACTGAAATTAAAAATTTGATAAAAAATAATTCCCTTGATATACCACCAATACAAAAAGTTAATACCAACAATTCTGAAGATGAATCGGAAGGAAATATAAAAGATCCCAACGAAATCTACCTTGGCATTGACTTTGGAATGAGTAAAACAACTGTGGGTGTATATGACCCAAATGGTTTAATTGACGCTGAGTATATTGAAGAACCAATTTATGCTGAAGCAGATAAACCTAATGGCAAAACTAAAAAAGGTATCAAACAAGGGAAACCAGAGGATGGAGAAATAAAACCACCATCGAAAGAGGCAAAAGTAGTTACCAAAAAACAATCAAAGAAAAATCCAGATGATGAAGAAGAACCAGAATGGCATAGTAAAGGTTGGAAAGATTTAAATGGACACAAAGATTTTGGTGAAACAATAAAGGGCGAAAAAGGAGATACTGGTGATAAAGGAGATGATGGAACCACTGGACCCAAAGGAGATCAAGGTATTCAGGGTGATAAAGGCGATACTGGAGCACAAGGACCTAAAGGTGATAAAGGTGAGAAAGGTGAGCCGGGAAAGAATGGAGACGGAGGTTCAAGTAAATCATCAACCGACGGCAATCGGGATGAAGTTAAAAAATATTTGTATGGCGAAGATGGAAAGAGAGGAATTGTTTGCAATAAATATCTTAATTCAAATACGTCTGAAGATCTTAAAGGCGATGAATTAGTTGATGAAATTATAGAACGAATGAAAAATATTGGTTATGAAACTGATGCTGAAACAATAAAAAACCTTCTGCTCTGTATTCAAACAGGAAGTATGACTATTTTAACTGGCCCACCCGGATTTGGAAAAACCAGTTTAATAAAGTCGTTTATGCACGCTATTGGACAACAAAATAGATTATGTAATATATCTGTGCAACGCAATTGGTTTGACCAATCAGAATTATTTGGATTTTATAATTTTGCAAACTATCGCTATCAATTTGCTAATAATGATTTATTACCCTTGCTGATTGCAGCAAATGAGGCCGTTAAAAATAAAAATGATAACCTATTTTTTGCTCCATTATTAGATGAAATAAATCTTTCCACGCCGGAATATTATATGTCCACTATTATGACTGCAATTTCAGGTTCGGAACTTGGGAAAGTGGAATATATGGATAAATTGAGTGGAATTAAGTTTAAAGATATTTTACCTAATCCGCTTCAATTACGTCCGAATACTCACTTTTTTGGAACGGCTAATATAGATGAAACGGTAGAGCGATTTAGCCCACGGTTTTTGGACAGAGCTAATTTGATTGAATTGAATGGGAATAGTGGTGATTATTTTAGAGGTGCTGAATTGAAATATGATGCTGTAAAAAATAATAAAGCATTGATAATACCCACTCTTGATGGAACAAATCCAAAAGAAGGGTTGGGAGAGTTAAAAACTATTGTTAAAGCATTTTCTCAAGACGTAGACAAAGACAAAGGCAAAGGCAAAAAATTCTTTATCAGCCCACGCACAATTTTGGGAATTGAAAAATATGTACAACTTGCTACTGAAAATGACTGGATGAATGAAAATGATGCATTAGATATTCAAATATTACAACGGATATTGCCAAAGTTGAGAGGATTTGGTGATGGGATGAAATTGAGGTTGCAAACAATTATGAAAAAATTGAGTTCGCTGGAAGAAACGAATCAGGTAACATTTGATGAAAATGGTATAATGAAAAATAGATCTGAAGATGATGAATTATTGTATAGAAATTCATTTATCAAAGCTGAACAGATTTATCAAAATGGCTTTGATATGGAAGATTTCGATTTCTTTGGATAGTAAATAATTAATGAAAATTTTATTATATATTAAAAAAAAAATAGGAGAAGAAAAAGAAGAGCTAATCGAATTTAAAATTGATAATAACAATCAACAAAGTTTTTCATGTGATCACGATTTTTATCAATCAAACTATTTTCGGTTTGATTTAGAAGAATCAACACCCGGTTGGGAGGTGGGACAAGGAGAAAATAAATCTAAAAAAAATAGGATTTCATTACCTATGAAGGAGAATTCAACGAGACAACTTTTCGATGGAGAATATAGCGGCAATACTGAATTTGTCTTTTATAAGAATACGATAAGGAAGTTTGCTTTAAAGATCTATATTTTACCAACTAAAATATTAAATAATCATTTCCAACAAATGGTGAAAGATATTTATACATTGTTTCCAAATATTATAAACATTGGATTAGTAAAACATGATTTTTTATTACAGATACTGAATAGGACCAATCAACTTGACCACCAAATAATTATTTTTAAAAAATTAATAGATAGGTTTATATATCATATTCAATCAATCATTGGAAAACCTTTCATTAAATCAAATATGGTTTTTAAACCCTTTAATAAAAAGAGCAAAATAAACATTACAATATTAAAAACTATTTATAAAAAAGGGTATAATGTATATAGCTACAAAACTCAAATTCAAAATACCTTACTTGTTCCATCTGTCAATATAAAACCCGAAATAAAATCTCTGAAAAACATTTCTCATTGCATTTCGTTTTTGATTGATAAAGTTGATGAATTGATTGATAAAGTTGATGAGCTTTTAAAACTAAAAGGGAAAAAAGAATATGCAAAAGAGGCAAGAGACAAATTAGCATTTTCAAGGAAAAATTTAAAAGGTATTCACAATCTATTTTTGAAGTTTTTTAAGTTACCAGACTATCTAAAAAATAATAAAATAATCCCTCCACCAACTTGGATTGAATCAAATAATAAAAATTATTTCTCAATAAGAAAGAATATTAAAGATTTTGATTATTCTTTTGCAATTCCCAATGTTTTAGAAATTGGTGACAGGAATTTAACTAAAATTTCTGAATTATATGAATACTGGTTATTTATAAAATTTTATAATTCATTAGAGAGAAATATTATTAACATTGAATATTTAGAAAATCCAAATAAACCTGAAATGCATGGAAAAATTCATAACTACAGTTTTGATATTATTATGGGTAGAAAAATTCCACGTGCCGAGAATGGAAAAGTCGGATTGATTAATAGTGATAGTGATGCGCCAAAAACCCCAGATTTGTCTATTTATTTTAAAATAAATGAAGAAATAAAAAAGATATTTATATTTGATGCTAAATATATGCCAGAAAGTAAAATGGTGGCTGAAATGATAAAATGTATAAAAAAAAGTTATAATTCTGTTGGTGTTGTCACTACGGAGGGAACTAAAATTAATTTAGTAAATCATTTTTGGTTATTATACCCAGGATTATACGAAGGGAGTAAATTCACTTCTAAAATCAATTACTATGAAAAACAGTGTCATTTTGATGGCGATTATAGAATGACTTCAGGCTGGCTCCCATTAAGACCAGAATATGGTGATACCGGAAAAGGTGAATACAATGTTGATAAAGTATTAAACACATTTTTAACCAATCTTTTCGAAATAGAAGGTATTCTCAAATGAACAAAGCAAAAACAGATTTAACGGGAATTAAGATAGGTGTAGTTGGAGGAACAGACTAAATTAGTTATGAACAATTTGAAAATGTCATTCATGAGCACGGTGCAATGCTTATTCATAATACAGGATTTGAAAGAAATTGTAATATTGAAAAAATCTCTAATTGTGATTTAATTTATTATATTACAAGTCAATTATCGCATACGGTTACGGACTTAATAAAAGCAAAATTACGAATTCGGAATAATAAATTTAGAAATCAAAACATGGAAAATAAAAAGGGGACAGATGAATATTTAGAATATTCACAAATTATTCGAAAGCTGAGAATCTCTCCGTATCGTATCAATGGTGCTCCATCAGGTTTAAGGAATGAGCTAAATGATATAAATGTAAATAAATTGTGCCAAACTATCAAAAAAAGGTTATTACAAACTAAAAACACTAATGCATATAAAAGGTGGCTAGAAATTTTATGAAAAATAACTTTATTCCGACAGTTAAGCAAAAAAAAATCATTAATCTTTCCAAAGGAAAGCACATTGTCTTTGCCCCGGCAGGATCAGGAAAAACCGAAATGTTATCTCACAGGGTGAAGCAAGCTTTGGCAAAAGGTGTAAAACCGGAAGAAATGATTTGTTTAACTTTTACAAATAATGCCGCTTTAAATATGAGAAAACGGATTGGAAATTCTAATGAATTATTTATTGGTAATTCACATTCATTTGGTGCAAAGTTTTTATTTCAACAAAACCTAATACCAAAACAAACAAATATATTAGATGAAGGTGAATCAAGAGTTTTGCTTGAAGATGCCGTTGAAGATGTTAAAACATCGGTTGAAGAAAATGGGGATAGTATGCTAATGATAAAAAATAATGATTTAGAAAATTTTATTTGTTGGCAAAATCAACTTAAATTAAAATTACCAAATAATTTAGTTAAAAAATCAAAAAAGATATTTGAAAAAAATTATAGTTATTCATCAAAATCAATTCAAGTTAAAACAAATATAAAAATTATTTATAGAAAGTATGAGAAATTTAAAAAAGATTTTTTATCATTAGATTTTAATGATATTTTGAATTTAGCATTATATTTTTTAATAAAAGATAAAACGTTTAGAAATATATATACATGGGTCCAAGTAGATGAATTTCAGGATTTAAATACCATACAGTGGGAAATTTTAAATTATCTAATAAGTAAAAATTGTCATACTGTTTTGTTTGGTGATACAGAACAAGCCATTTATTCATTCTTAGGTGCTGATAATTCAGTTTTAAGGAAATTGAAAGAAACTTATCAAGAACACTTTATTGCTGAAAACCATAGATCTCCTCAATATTTATTAGAATTATTTAATGACTATGCTTATAATAATCTAAAACCGACATGGAGTGAAAAACCATTTTCTAAGAATAATGAGTTAAAAAATAATAATATTATTTTTAATTTATATAAAGGAAATCAATTTGGTGAAATTGATTTTATATTAAAAACATATATTAAACCTTTAATTATAGAAGGAAAAAATCCAATTGCAATCCTAATGGCGAATAATAATCTTGTTACAAGTATGAGCAATAAATGTTCAGTTAATAATATCAAACATTTTCCTGTTGCTTCATTTGATTTGTTTCAACGAAAAATAATTAAGGATTTAATTGCATTTCTAAATTGTTTAATTGGTTCAAAAAATAGATAATATTGGATGAGAATATTTTCTCTTTTTTCAGGTTCTACTCTTAAAGCTAGTCGAAAAATAATTAATGAAATGTTTAATTTAGGTTTACATCCAGTTGATTTTTTATTAAAAGATAAAAATATAATTAATAAATTTCAAGATACATTTACTTCAAAAAGACTAATTGTTTTTGATACAGAAACAACTGGGTTAAATGTAGAAAAAGATGATATTATTCAAATTGCTGCAACTGAAATAATTAATGGTAATAGTGGAAAATCAATTAATATTTACATAAAAACAAATAAATCATTAAGTGAAACTGTAAAAATTCATAATATAAATTTAAATTTACTAAATGAAAATGGTATACCAGCAAAAACTGGAATAAAAAAGTTTTTAAACTTTATTGGGAACGATGCATTATTAGCACATAATTCAAATTATGATATAAATATATTGACTCATTTTTCTAATCGCTATGGTATGCAGTTTGATACAAATAGAATCATTTTTGATTCTATTGAGTTAACTAAACGACTTTATCCAAAATTAAAGTCATATAAATTAGGAAATATTTTAAATGAATTAAATATTGAAGGTAATGCAACCCATAATGCAATTGATGATGTTTTTGCAACTATTTCATTGGTTAACTACCTCAATAATAAGAACAATAAAAATAAATTAAAAAGAGTAGAATTCTTACAAAAAAATAAAAAATTAATAACTAGGTTTAACAAAAATATTTCTAATTTTTGGACAAGAAAAGAAAATAATTTAATTGAAAATTATTCAATAAAACATATAATAGATGATTTTATAGAAATTTGGAGCAAACCTCTTAATATAGAAGAAAATAATTCAATAAATAAATTAAAAAGATATTTAATAAAAATGAGAGTTGAAAATTCTACCCTAAAAGAATTTTTATTAGATCAAATGCCAATAATTTCTAGGTTTAAAGAGGCTGATTTAATTATTGGAGATGAAGCTGTGGTTATATCAACAATCCATAGAGCAAAAGGACTGGAATGGGATACAGTCATTATTCCAAGTTGTAATGATGATAATTATCCAAGTTTTTATTCAAAAGAAGACGCTAAAAAACCTGAAAATAATTCTTCAGAAATAATGTTAGAACAAGCAAAGGTTCTTTATGTTGCAATTACAAGAACAAAAAAAAAATTAATAATATCTCAAAATAAATATTTTTTGTCCCTTACTGGTTTTTGTTTTAATAAATCATTATCTCGATTTATAAAACCAATTTTACATCATTTTAATTAAAGATAACATATTATGAACCCCACTAAACTCCTTTCATACATTTTAAAAACATTTATTATTCCATTAATATTGATAATAACGGTATTAGAGATTGCTAAATATCGAGGTTATATAATTATACATTTCGTATGTACCCATCCTCATCATCATTATGAAGAAGAAGAAAATGATAGTGAACAAGAAATTTCAACACAAATAAAAAAATCAAACATAAATTTTAGATGGTATTAAAATTAATTATATTCTTGGTTCTTTACATTAAAAGATATTTTTTGTTGTGAAGAACCTTTTAAAAAAAAATGATGCACTTATATTAATTGAAAAAGTAAAATCAATCTATCCAGATTATGAAGATTGGATTTCTATAAATTATAACATTAAATAATTACCCAAATAATTTTAAAATATAGGCCATCGAATTCATTCGTAATTTTAATATTTGAGTAGAAGATTGCATTAATATTTCAGCCTTCATTTGATTCATTGACTCCTTTGCAAAATCTATATCCTCAATTCGACTTCTTGATTTTTCTGTATTTAATATATGAGTTGATAAATTTATTTCTTTATTATCTAACCTATTTATTGTTCTTCCAATTTTTTGTGAGAGCTTTAACAATATGGATAAATTATCTTCAATTTGAGTTAAAAAATCTGGTTTAGCACTATCTAATATTTGATTTTTCACCTCTGAGATTACACTCGAAAAGTCATCATTAATATTTATTGTAAATCCATCAGAGCCATTTGTAATTGATTCAAAATCATTATAGAATCCAGGTTCAGTAACTGCTATTAATTTTCCATTTATACTATTTATTGCTGTTAATGCTTCACTCTGTCCTGAATCACCTTGATCCGGATTCTCATCACCCACAACCATTAAATAACGATTTGAACCAACTCTAAATTCCATATTATTCGCAGTATCTTCAATTGCATCATAAGTGGGTTCAATAGATCCATCTAGCGTATTTTGATTCCAAATATTATTTATAAAATCATCCGTATCTGTCGTTAATTCTCCCACAATTGGATCACCCCCATTTAATGATGCTCCAAAGCGCGTTAATCCTAAAGCTAAATCAACATTTTCAGATTCAAGTTCATTTACTAAATTTTGTAAGTTATTTTCTATTCCAACTTGTTCCTCACCCAGACTTCCACTATTATCCATAATAATTGCTAAATCAACTTTAATATCTTCACTAAATATTAAATCTAAATTTGATATATCAAAATTTATATCTAGCTTATCTGTTGAATCACTCCCCACTTGAAATTCAAAAGAATCTGTATTTAATATGTCAAAGCCATTAAAATTTGAAGAGTTTAATGTATCCAAAATTTCACTACCTACTGCATTCATTCTATCAAGGAGTGCATTTTTTTGACTTGAATTAGTAGAGCCATCATTATATGATATTGCTTCTTTTTTTAATTCAATTAACCTATTTATTGCAGATTGTACAGATCCATCGGCAATAGATAACATATTAGAAGCGGTAGATATGTTTCTCATTGCAATTTCAGAAGTGTTTACTCTTTCTTCAAGTGATTTTGCAATATGGTAATCTGCGGGTGACTCTTCAAGTAAATTCTTTTTTCCAGATGATAATTTAGAAAATGAATTACTAACATTATTTGATGCTTTCTTTAATCCATTTAGATCATTATATATTCCAATTGTCTCTAACATAATAAATATTATCGACAAAATAATATAAACTTTAATCATATTTAGTAAAATAATATAAAAAATCATAAAATTAATTATTTTATATTATTTAAAATTTCTCTTTTAATAGTAAGTAAGTACTCACTATATTATAACCGATGGCAATAACACGAATGAAAAAAGAAGATCGAATTCAACAAATAAAGGATGTAACATTATCGCTTATTTCAAAAAAAGCAATAAGTGCGATTCGTACAGCTGAAATTGCTCGTATGGCGAATGTTTCCGAAGCTACATTATTTAAATATTTTAATAATAAGGAAGAAATATTTGAATCGATTATAGAACAATTTATTAATTTTGAACATCCAAATGTAGATTATGAAGATATAACAACTCCACAGAAATTTAGAGAATATTTGAATACATACATGTCAAGTTTAATAAATATTGATAATAACAGAATTGCGTTTCTCCATTTATTATTACAAATAAGTATGGATAAACATCCATTAGCAATAGTAAAATATAATCAAACTGTAAACGGTTTTTGGAATATTATGGAAAATAGAATTGAATATGGAAAACTTCATTGGAACTTTAATAAAAATTTTAATACAAAAATTCAAGTTAGACTATTCCTCCTCTCAGTTTTGATGTTTTTAATTGAACAGGAAGTTTTTGATGCAAAATTACAAGATCCATTTTCATTAGAGAAAGTGAAAGACACAGCAATTGATAATTTATTTAAATTATTAATAATTAAATAATTTTTTTAACATAAATAAGGAATAATAAAATGAATAAGATAAATTCAAAAATTAAATTAATTGGTTTAATATCAATTATTACTTTATCTGCAATTTCACTTAATCAATCAGCAGGAAGTATTAGTGGTAATTCTGGGTCAAAAAACGGTGATGTTTTTCCTGTTATTGCTCAGGAGTTTAATATAGATGTGAGTGAAGAAAATGATGGATTTAGAGATATTAGTGTAATTATCCCCATTGATGAAATAACGACAGATAATTGGATGAGAGATGTTCATATGAGAATGTCAATATTTGATAGTAAATATAAAAATGTTGAATTTATAAGTAAAACCAACATTCCATTAGAATCAGGAATTTATGATTTAACAGGTGATTTAAAAATAAATGGAATATCAAATCCTTCCACATTGCAGATTGAAATTTATAATAAAGGTGATAATTTATTTGCAAAGGGCTCATCAACTGTTCGTTTAACAGCATATAAAATTGCTTCTCCTGGAATGGGTTCAATGAAAGTAAAAGATGAAATTTCAATTAACTTTGATTTAAAATTATAACCTCAAAATAATGAATCTTATTCATAATTTAAGTTCATTCGATAAACGAATAAGAGTTTTATTGGGCATATCATTTGAAATAATTGCTGTTTTAATTCCATTTAGCTTTTGGTTGAAAATAATTTTTCTCACAATATCAATTTATGGAATTGGAACAAGTGCAACAGGGGTATGCCCAATATATAAAATATTTGGGATTTCAACATGTTCACAATGAAACCTATATCATGAAAATTAAAAATGACTATGGGCCAATTGTTTTATTTCAATTTGGGAAATTTTATTTCACTACATTTGGCTTTCTTCTTGGCGTGGGTACACTCCTTGGATTTATCCAATTTTTATTTTTTTTAGGATATAGAGGTGTAACATTAGAATCTAAATTAATTTCTCAGTTAATTGTATATATTGGTATCTCAATCCCTATTGGCTCTTATTTAATGGCACGAATTACAGATATTCCAAAACTTATAACAGGGAAATTATTATTAAAAAATTACTTTAGAATTCCAGGATTTAGTTTTTGGGGAGGTTTAATATTAGGTGGAATAATTATTATCATTTTTTCTTTTTTTCATCAATTACCATTATTATGCTTAACCGACTCTTTAGTCATTGGATTATCATTTGGTCAAATATTTGGGCGTTTAGGATGCTTAAATTATGGATGTTGCCATGGTATTGAGTGTGAAAATAATTCATGGTTTATTACATATAATCACCCAAATTCCAAAGTATTTCGAACAGACCAACGCTTAATTGGCAAACCACTTTATCCAACTCAAATTATTTCAGCATTAAGTAATTTAATTATTTGGACTATTTTAATTTCTATGACTATAGGTTTTAATAATATATCCACTGGAATTTTAACAATTACCTATTTATTATTATTTAGTTTAAAACGCTTTTTAATTGAATTTTATAGAGGTGAACTTCCACGAACAAATTTTTTCACTTTTACACTATGGCAGTGGCTAAGTGTATTTTTATTTTCAATTGGAATTTATATTACAATTCATTTAAGTGGATTTGAGCTACCTACAAAATTGTTACATTCATTTGACATGGGAAAAACTTATGTTTATGATTCTATTTCAATGGTGTTAATTACAGTTTTTATATTAACATCAATTTACTCTTTTCATTATCGAAAAGTAGGTTCTTGGTAAATTTATTTATTATCTTTAAAAATAATTTTCGAAAAAATTAATCCAAAGCAATATCCATTCATAGAAGCACCCAAAAACATTGTAGGTGGAATAAATAGTAACTAATGCACATTTTCAATTCCACTTAATAAAATACCCGTCCATAGGAAAGATCCAGATATAAAAAAGAAAAATCGTTGAAATGGTTTTAATTTATAAGATTTAAGATTCATATATAACTTTCAATGAAATTGGTTTTACAATTATAGGTAAAAGTATATGTACAATTCCTAATACCACACCACCTATAATAGCTTGCCATGTTATAAAAATTGCGAATGGTGTAACATCGTATAGTGAATTTGATGAATCTAAACTCCAATGAGAAAATTCAGTCATACCAAATAGTGTAAACAAATATGTAAAATGTAATCCATTAGCAATAATATGCACTAAATATTCTTTGTCTGGAAGACCACCCAATAATTCACGACTATTGTATTCAGTTAATACATCAACCACAAGCACGCTGATATCAATTAGAGCTATTAATAGAGCCAGCCAAAGTACAACTCCACCTATGTTTTTTATGAACAAAAGATAAATAATTACAGGAAACAGCAAAGCTCTCGCAGAATGAAGCCCATGTTCGTATCGAGATTCTTCCCATTTGTAGAGTTTAAATTTCCAAATATGATAGTAGAAACCATCAATAAGCCCAATTCCAGCAAATAGTGCAATAATTATGGCGATGTATGTAGTTGAAATCAAAATTAATCTCCTTTTAACAACACGAATTTAAAACATCTAAAAATGAATTTAGATTAGCTTTAATTGAATTAAAATCAAGTCTATAAACAACTTCTCGTCCCTGTTTTGTTTTTAGCATTATTCCAGATTCATGCATCATGGACAAATGGCGAGATACATTTGACTGATTAATATCAATTTTTTCTGATACTTGCCCTACAGTCATTTGCCCATGTTCCATAAAGAGAAGTACAATTTCAGCTCTACTATTATCACTAAATGCCTTGAAAAAATTACCCGATAAAAATGATTTACACTGTTTTAATAGTGATTTTCCGCAACAACTTCCCATAATTGGCTACAGCTATTTTGATTTATTACAACAGTTAGAGTCTGGAGTACAGCAAGAACAACAGCAACATTTACCTCTCCAGGATCTCAAGACCAATCCAAAAACAATTAATGGTAAACCAAATATTGCAAGATGTCCACAGCAAGTAGCACAGCATTGTCCAAAAAATCCAATACTAACTAAATACGCACCCCCAACAAATGTTATAAAATCAATTAGACCATATAAATATTGACAAGATTTACTTTTTTCGCAGTTCATAATATCTCCTTTGTTTAATTTTTTTATTTGCGTCAACACGCATAAATTAATAATCATATGCATTTACACGCAAGTAATTTTTAAAAATCATCATATACATTGTATAATATATATTTTAATTTCTAACTTTAATTATTAAATTTTATAAAGAACTATGATATCTAAATTAGAATTACTTGCAAGAAAAAAGACGATTCAAAACAATATTATACAAAATGAATTAGATGCATTACTCATAATAAATGAAGAAAATATTTATTATTTAACCGGTTTATCCTATAAATCATTAGAGCGTGCTTTTATAATTATAATAACACCAGAAAAAGCAACATTTATAATTCCAAAAATGGAATTAGCACATTTAAAAGAAGCAATTGGAATTGATTCACTCATAGATTATTGGGAATTTCCAGCACCCACTGGAGAAAATTCTATTGATGTATTAAAAAAAGAATTAAAATCGTTTAAAAATATTGGAATTGAATCTACATGTCCAAGTGGAATAGCTTTAGAATTAAAATCATTTAAATTATCATTATCAAATATTGTTGAAAAAATTAGATACATAAAATCTGAATCCGAATTAGATCTAATAAGACAAGCTTCATTTTATTGTGATGATGCAATTAATCAGATTAATAACTCAGTTTATTATGGTATGACAGAATTAGAAATATTAGGAATTAGTAAAAATATTCAAAAAAATGTTATTATTAATACTGAATTTGAATACCTATCATCATCTTTTTTAGTTGCTGTTTGGCCTGGTCAGATCTCTCATCAACCTCATGGGATTCCAAAAATAAATGATAAACTTGAAGCGGGACCACATATTTCATTGGCTTTTTTAAGAGTAAATGGTTATGCAAGTGAATGTGAAAGAACTTTTTTTACTAAACAACCTACAGAAGAAGAAATAAATTATTTTAATATAATGCTTAAAGCACGGAAAAAATGTTTTGAAATTTTAAAACCTGGTATCAAAGCTGAGGATATTGATATAATTGCAAATTCATATTTTGAATCAAAAGGGTTAACACAAAATATTTTACACCGAACGGGACATGGAATTGGTTTAGGCAACCATGAAGGTCCATTTTTAGCGATAAGTGATAAAACAATATTACAAGAAAATATGGTAATAAGTATTGAACCTGGAATATATATTGAAGGTGTTGGTGGTTTTCGCCATTCAGATACAGTATTAATTACTCACAATGGTTATGAATTATTAACTCATATACCAACTCAAATTAATGATTTAATTTTCACTAAAATACATCCAATAAATAGATTAAAAGGAAAAATTGCTAAAAAGATGTATAAGCTAAAATGAAATTATTCTAAAATAATATTTACAATTGAAATTATATCAGAAATATTTACTTCACCATCCATATTTAAATCACTTATTGCTAGCTGAACATCAGATGGTATGGAATTCCCTATCACATATTCAACAATCATAATTATATCTAAAATATTTAATATCTCATCATTATTTACATTTCCCATAATAACAGAAGTACATGTATTCATTGAAAATGGTGGAATGGAAATTTGATTTAACCCTGTTTCATAGGACCTGTTTATAGAATCATACCCATCAATTTCTTTCCTTAATGTATCAGCAGTCCAATGAGTCCATAATAAGTCACTATTAAATGCATTTTCCACTGAAATAATAAGAGTAGTATCAGAAACATTTGTAATAATTCCAGATTCGTCATTATTATTATTAAATTTCCAACCAAATAACCGAGGACAATTAATAAACTTTTCAACTCCGCCATTTGTTACAAACATAATTGTATCTGATAAGGATTCAGGGAATTCGAATTTTATATTTTCAGTCATATCTTTTGCCATCCAATCATATAACATCGCTGAAAATGCCGTTGCCCTTTTTTGAAAATGTTCATCTTCACTATTATTAATCGCATCAAACCCTGTTGGGCCTCCAACATTATGGGCAAGAAGCATAGTTACTAAATTGTTATTCATAATATTGTCGGTCATAGCAGATAAAAACAAGGAATGTAACCACGTATTTCTATAAATATTGTCTTCTGATTTATCAAATAAATTATATTCAGTTACCCAAATTTCATGATTTTGAATTTGTGTAGTTGTATCCTGAAATCCTCTCCATCCTTCTATTCGAGGAATATCAAAATATGGATAGCTAATAAATTGACGGTCAGAATACTCAGCATGGCTATCTTTCATATATAAATATACATGCCAAGTTAAAGCATCAAATGAATCCGATTCAATATTTGCATATAAACTATCATTCCAATGTGCACCTCTTTCTGAATCTCCCCTATTTCCTGCAGTGAGCGTAATTTTTGCATTTGGCAAAATGGTCTCTAATGAATCAATATATATTTGACAATCACGGGCATAATCACCAGCTGTAGGGTATTTCGCAATATAAAATTCATTTGTATGATTTATTTCACTACCTAATTCTAAATTTCTAAATTGCATACCATCTTGCATTGCATTAGAAACAGATTCCATTGAGGTTCTAACATCCGTAGTAATCATATTCATAATAAAAATACCCTCTGCTCCAGTAACATTTAATGCATTTTGAAAATGAATAGGACGAATATCAATTTGAGGTAGATTTATCCAATTATTTGGTAATGTATCAACAGAAAGAGTATCATTAATTATTGGCTCATCAATAAACCAGCCCGAAGCCCAATCCCAATATGAAGCACCTGAAGGATATCTAAGGATATCAGGTTTCATTGTCGCCACAGAATCAGTAAATTCTCCATTAATCCAAGATGGTCCACGCACAGTATTTCCATTAAAACCATATTTTGGAACAGATCTAGAATTGCCTAAACCCACTTCAATCTCTTGAGAATTTCCAAAAATCATGAACATAATTAAAACCCAAAACTTCATTATATTGTAATTCCAATTTCTTTTTTTATTTTTATTGTCAATTTATTAAAAACTAATTTATAGGATTCATCTATTAATTGAAATACCAAATTAGCAGGAATTAAATTTGACAATATAATCGTATTCCAATGATCTTTATTTAAATGGTAACCTGGTTTAATTTCACTATACATTCCCCTTTGGATAATAGCATCTTCAGGTTTGCATTTCAAAGAAACTCTACAAGGTTTTAAATCGATAGAAATTAACGCAAACATTTTACCACCAATTGTTGCAACTAAAGGTGAATCACCAAATGGATATGTTTCTATACAATTTGGTTTAGATAATACATACGATTTAACGATTTCAAATTTCATTTAAACTATGATTTAGATAAAATTAAGTTTTCTAGTTTATTTAATCCATCTTTTAGCTTTGACATTTCCACTCCAAAACTAATTCGTGAATAATTATTATATCGTGCAAATGCTCTTCTTTTCCCTGGGTTTACATCAAAAAATGTCCCAGGAACTGTAATAATTTTTTCTTTAAGTCCAGCTTTGAATAATTCCATTCCATCATTTAAAGGGTTTGGTAATTGTGATAAATTTGCCCACACATAAAAAGAACCCATTGGTGAATGCTCAACAATTATTCCCATTTTTTTTAATCGATCAATTGTATAATCTCGTTTTTCTTTAAAACACATTTGAAGTGATGAAGATTCTTGTTTGACATAATCAATTTCTAACAATGGTACTGAATGATGTTGAAATGGATTACTTGCTCCTCCATCTAAAAATGATCCTGCACTTGCAACTCTATTTATTACTTCTTTGGGTCCCAATGTCCAACTAATTCTCCATCCTGGGTATCGCCAATTTTTTGTTAATCCATCTACAATAATTATTGGGTCTTGATTAACATCTTCAACAAATTCGGCACTTGAAATAATATTTAATCTACCATCTTTGGCTTGATTATAATTATAATGTGAATAAAATTCATCAAATATCATAGTGCAATTATATTTTCGTGCAATATTTACGCGTTCGTTTAATTCTTTTCCAAAAATTAATTGCCCCGTCGGATTACATGGATTACTCATGAGCATTGCACCTAATCCTCTACCTGTAATTTCTTTTTTTAAATCTTCAACAGAAATTTTATAACCATTTTCTGGGCTTAATAATATTGGAATAGGTGTAAATGCTTTAAATATACTCAATAATTCTTCGTAGGCTGTATAATCAGGAATAAAATATCCCATATTTATATTTCCCAATGAGGCCGCCAACCGTGTTAATCCTGAACGGCCACCCCCTGAAATTGCAACATTCTCATAAGTATATTTTGAGCGTTTATCATTTCTAAACACTTTATTATAGAATTCAGCAATTTTATTTCTTAATTCAATTATACCATCAACAGGTGAATATTCAAAGGTGTCCGTATGAATTTCTATTTTATTTATTCTTTCAGGACTATTTGGTAAAGCTGTTGTTTCAGGTGCTCCCTGTCCTAAATTAATCCAATCAGGGTGGTTTCGATTAAAGCCTACTTTTGATGCTTCACTCATAATATAAATCACACCTGTTTTGGGAAGAGATCTAAATCCTGGGATTACTTGTTTATCTGAACCATTTTGTGTCAATTTAACTATTCTCCTAAAATCAAATTCACCAATATAACAATATCAATTACATTTAAACTATTATTACTATTCATATCACCAATTTCATCATATTCACCCAATAATACTAAATTAACAACAGCGACTAAATCAAGAATATTAATTATATCATCATTATTTAAATCGCCTAATATTGTCGCAACAAATTGTAACTTTAACCCAACAGGTCGATGGTCAGAAACATGTTGATCATATTCATTAAATCCGCCATCTAAATATTCATCTATTTTAATAGTTTGAATATCTGAATTACCGTAATTAAAATTATCAAAAAGTTCATTTGAAATTAAAATATGGTCAAGATGAGATGGCCATCCTGGATATGACCAACCCGAGCTATTTCCTTCGGCAATTTCTAAATCAGCAAAAATATAATTTTCATTATCTTCTAAAAACATCTGAAAAACATTATTTGAAATTTCATCTGTTAATACATCGTTTAAATCTCCCAATAAAATAACATTTTCAAGTGCTAAATAATTATCAATATATTCTTTTAGCAAATTATTTGCAGTGTATCTTCTAAATTCTTCATCACCATCATTTCCTAACTCTAATATACCATCTCCACAACATTTATAATGGTTATTGATTACAAAGATATTTTCTCCATTGAAGTTCAAATCCATAACCATTGGTGAGCGAGGAAATGCATTCCAATATTCAGAAGAAATATAAATTTCATAAATATCATTAATTTCAATTGTATTTGTATTATAAATATATGCCAACCCTGCAAACCAATTGGATTCGTAATACCCTGCATAATTTGGAAGTCCATTTAGCAATTGGTCAAACATATCGGTATCATCAACTTCTTGAATTGCAATTAAATCTACATCAAGAGCTTGAATAATTTCGGCTACATAATCTACTGTTGTTTGGTCATTTTTTGGAAACCATTCAATATTCCAAGTTATCACTTCAAAGGTTTCATTTGAACCAAAATTTAAATCATTTAAATCCTGTGCAATCGTAAAACATATTAAAATAATAAAAATCAATATATTTTTCATATCATTCTCCTAATATAAAATTTACTAATAGTACCACATCTAAGACATCTATTGAACTATCTTCATTCATATCTGCAAAAATATCAGATCCATCATTCAATATTAAACTAACTAATAGTACAATATCTACCACATTAATCAATGTATCTTGATTAATATCTCCTAAATAAAATTCATCTTCACAACTACCATCATCATCAAAAGCATAGGGATTATAATTTATTGCAGTATCATCCATGCAACCTACAATTCGAGGGTAAAAATATAACTTCGCTGGGATTCCAAAGGGCTCCTCACTCGTTGTAAAATATCCGAACCCATCAGAATGCCAGGCAATAGCTTCCCCTTGTGGCTCCAATATATATTCAACTTCAGTTGGAGAATGTAATGCATCAATTATACTTTCCCATTCACCCCATGCATAATGAAAAATATGCTGATAGGATTTCAATAATATTTCTCTTCCATCCATAGAAATATCTCCAGCCGTAATCCAAGTTAATTGATTATCAACCTGGTTTTGGTTAGGGTACATATCGAAATCACCTAATAATATTGCAGTAGTTAATGATTCAGTTTGTTGTGGATATGGTAAAACATAAATAAAAGTCTCATTTTCTCTTTTGGAAATAGTATAAATATCCAATGTATATGGATCAACCATAAGTGTTTCAGAATCTCTATTTCCATTTGGATATTCATAAGAAATCGTTTCTATATTTGTAACATTTTCAGTTATTGGGATTTGATCTGATAAAATATCTGGCTCTAAAAACCGATAGATATATTTAACATTATATTGGCTATTATTATCTCCGATATCTCCAATATAAATAAAAAAATCAGTTCCATTTATATTTGGAGAAATTGAAATATCTTCCCAGTCTCGTGCTGTAATATTGGGTAGATAAAATTTACCTAAATGCTCCCCATTCTGATTTAATGCAAAAATACAACTCTCGCCTCCTGAATCATTATGAGTCCAAAATACATTCTCATTTTTTCTACTCGCAATTAAACCTGATGCCTCGTTAATTTCATCATTTTCAAGTATTCCCCAATTTTGTCGTTCACCAAATATTGGTTCTGTAGCGAATATTAATGAAATAAATAAAATAAAAATAATCCCCTTCAAAATTTTATAAGTTTCATATTAAAATTTAAATCCTTCACACGGATCTTTATCGTCTTTTCTATCCGTAAACCAAAAATATTCATGTAATGGTAGATATTTTTGATCATTTATTATCGTTGAGTTATAATAATCCTTTAATTCAGATTCTTCAATTGAAATTTCTTTAAACCCTAAATTCAATTGGTTTAAATTTGGATTTAAATAATTTACTCTTTCAAAAATGCCCATATTATGTTCTACATGCCCCCCCCCTACAATTAAAATTACAGGATTATTATTATTTTTAGCCGTCATGGTTATTGCTTTAGCCATTGCATCATTTCGCGCAACCCATGTATGATATAATTTTTCAAAATTATCTTTTGGCACCCAACCACAGTGACTATCTTTAAACTTTTTTACCATTAATTTTTGATAATTTGTGTCAATATAATTGGTAAATGATAATTGGTTTAATTCCACAGGTGTTAACGTATTAAGTCCTTCACGAGAAATTCGTGAAACGATTCCCTTGGGTAAGTCTGCACCAAAAACAGTCAATTTATTTTCTTTTGCTAAATTTACTAAATCGAAATAGAAATTCCAATCTTCATCCGTTTTGTGTTTACACCCCAGTTTTTCTCTCAATTTTTCTTCATCTTTTTCTGGGTTTTCTTCTCCATGTTGAAACGGGGATTTTATACCATTAATATATTTCATTAAATCACTTGTTTGGTGTTGATAAAAAAATTCAAACCCAATAACAGGTTTTTTACCTTCAGAAATTAATAATTTAATAATTTCAATTTGATGTTTATGATGATCAATATTATCGTGTTTTTCTCCAAGATAAATCACATCTGTATATTTCATTATATCAATTAACTTATCAACTGAAATAATCTCATTATTATTAGAATTTACTATTTTTCCAATTAGTTCATTTTCATTTGGCACACAAAAAATTAACGAAGCCATCATAATTAAAAAAATTGTTATATTACTTTCTTTTTTATTCAAAATTCTCCTTCTTAAAAGTTTTAATTATTATATTTAATATCTTTTTTATTCTTTATTGTTTTTCTATAATCTATAATTTACAAATAATTAAATTTTCTATATTAAAAATTTATAATTTAATTCTAATAATTCATTTTATTTATACCGTATATAATTAATAAATTATTAGTCTATAATTTAAAAGGAAATATAGCATTATATGAGTGCAAAAGGATCAGAACTTAAAAGGGTTAAACAAAACCTTAAAAGATATCAACGGAATAAACATTATAAATCAGTGTTAAAGTCCGCAATTAAAAATGTAATTAATGCTGAAAATAAAGAAACTGCACAATCTGCATTATCTTCTTCATGTTCAGTAATAGACAAAACTGCAAGAAAAGGCATAATACATAAAAATAAAGCTGCAAATCAAAAGTCAAGATTAATGCGGCATGTTGCCTCTTTATAATTTGTAAGACCGGTTTAATTTAATTTAAGTCGGTCTTCAACCCACCCAATTAAATTACCATTATTAACTAATTTTATAGCGTTTAAAATATCGGCTTCCATAAATCGGTCTGTCGTTAATTTTGGAATTATTTTTCGTACCTGTTGACGAACATTTTCAAGTGGTGGACTTGATAATAAATTACCTCTATAATCCATTCCTTGAAGTGCTGTAATTAATTCAATACCCAGTATGCGTTCTACATTTTCAACAATTTTCAATAATTTTCGCCCTGCATAAGGAGCCATACTTACAAAATCCTCTTGACCTGCACCTGTTGGAATACTATCTACGGTTGATGGACTTGATAAACTTTTATTTTCAGATGCAATTGAAGCAGAAGTAATTTGTGTAATCATAAATCCAGAATTTAGCCCCGGGTTATCAACTAAAAATGTTGGAAGACCAAAATCTCCATTTACAAGTGTCGAAATTCGGCGTTCACTTATTGCACCCAAAGTAGTCAATGCAATTGCAGAACAATCCATGGCCTGACCAATTGACTGTGCATGAAAATGCCCAGCAGAAATAACTTCCCCATCATCTAATATCAACGGATTATCACTCACTGAATTTACTTCTGTTTCAACAACATTGAATAAATAATTTAAATTCTCTCTACTTGCACCATGTACATGAGGCATACATCTCAAACAATACATATCTTGTACACGCTCGCATCCATCATGTGATTTTCTTATTTCACTATCTTGGAGAAGTTTATATAAATTTTCTGCAGAATCTAATTGCCCACAATGTGGTTTTAATTTATGAATATCACTTTTATATGCTCGATGAGTACCAAGAAGTGCATCTACGGATAAGGCTCCAATAATATCACAATTTTTTATAATTTTTTTTGCTTGAATCGAAGCATAGATTCCATGTGCTGTTGAAAATTGAGTACCATTAATTAATGCTAATCCTTCTTTATAACTTAACTGAATAACTTTTATTTTTAACTTATTCAAAACATCTTTAGCAGGCGATAACTCCCCATTAAATTTTAAATTGGAAAATCCTAACAATGGTAATGTCATATGAGCTAAAGGTGCTAAATCACCACTTGCCCCTACTGATCCCTGGGATGGAATTATTGGTAGGCAATCAAAATTTAATAAATCAATTAGTCGTTCTACAATTTCTATTCTTACCCCACTATATCCTTTAGAAAGACCTATAATTTTGGTTAATATAATAAGTTTTACTAGATTGTCATTAATTGGGGAACCAATTCCTGTAGCATGTGATAAAATTAAATTTTCTTGTAATTTTGAAATATTATCATCTGAAATTTTAACTTGGCTTAATTTTCCAAATCCTGTATTCACACCATAAATAGTTTGCCCACTTTTAACTGCATGGTTCAACCGTTCTCTAGAATCATTAATTAACTTTTGTGATTCTTTTGAAAGTACTACCATTGGATTATTAGAAAGAAAAAAATCAAAATCAGATATTTTATAATTTTTATTTTCAATTATAAATTCATTCATTAACAGTTTCCTTTCGAAATAAAATAGTTGAATTATTTATCTCTGAAATTGATTTATATGGTTTATATGCTAAAGGTAATGCATTTAAAATAAATTTCCCATACTGAGCTTTTAATAAGCGAGGATCAGTCAATATACACATACCATTATCATTAATACTTCTTATTAACCGGCCAAATCCTTGTTTAAATTTAACCGTAGCCGTTGGGATTTGAAAATCCATAAATGGATTTTTTCCTTTTTTCTTATAATTTTCTACTTCTGTTAATAATATTGGATCTGTTGGATTATCAAATGGGATTTTAAATATCATCAAAATCTCAACTAATTCTCCTGGAAAATCAACCCCTTCCCAAAAACTCATCGTGCCTATTAAAATCGAACTTGGTGTATTTGTATAACCTCTAATCATCGCTCTACGGCTATGACCAATAGTTTGGGCGAAAACTTTCCGACCTAAATAATCATAACATGGTTTCACAATATCTCGTAATTTTTTTACTTGATCGTATGAAGTACAGAGAACTAATATACGATTATTATGCAGTTGAGCTAATTCATTTATTTGATTTCCAATTGTTTGAATAAAAGAGAAACTATTTACCTTGTCAAAAGAATCATATACCCATAATTCAACTTGGTCTTCATAGAAGAAAGGAGATTTATATTCAACTGTATTTAATTTTTCAACAATATGTGAATCTGAAATCCCCATTGAATCTTTTGTAAATTGAAAGGATGAATTTAATGCAAGTGTTGCAGAACAAATTACTCCTCCTGCCTCTCTACCAAATAATGCATCTCTTAAAAAAATGCCAACATCTTTTGGGGCACAATTTATAGAACAATGAACTTGACCAAATCTATTTCGAAAAGAAGACCAAACAATATCTTCATCTAACAAATGAGAAATTCGTAAAAAAGTTTGTGCCAAATCTTCTAAATATTTATTTTGTGAGGACAATTCAATTATTAAGCTTTGAGGAAAATCTTTTACACTTTTAAGCGAGTTCTCAAGTGATTTAGTTAATTTAGAAAATGATAAAATTTCATCTAAGCAATTTTCAGGTGAATAATTTAATTTGTCATAAATTTTTGTAGCATTATTTAATATAAAGTTTTTCTCATACTGTAAATTTGATAATTCTCCATTTAAATTTGATTTCTTTGAAAATTCACTAAAAAATGTATCAATATATTTTTTTAATTTAATGGCATAATCTGCTATTTCATTTACATGTTCAGTATATTCACCAGCATGTTGACTCACCGCTTTTATTATTGTATTACCAAACAAATCCGTTTCAAATTTATAAAATGAAATAACTTCATTTGCAGAATCTGCATTTAATTTAATTGTTAATTGGTCACGAGCAGATTTAACAAAATTATGTCCCTCATCAATAACATAAACAAAACCTGAAGGTAAAATAGAATTTTCTCTATTTAATTCAATACAAAATAATGCATGATTTACAATAATTAAATTAACTTGAGATGTTTTTTTTCGTATAGGTCCATAAAAGCATCCATCGTGATCTTTACATCTCGATGTTGTACAAAACCCAGGTTCACTGCGTATGGCATTCCATATATTTAAAGCCCTACTTATAGGAAATGCAGGACATTCTTCAATATCACCAGATAATGTATTTTTACTCCATGAAATTATTGGTAAAAATAACTCCCTATCTTTTTTATTCAACTTAGGTAATCTATATTTTACAAATTGTTCTAAACGAGTTTTACATAGATAATTATGACGCCCCTTTAAAATAATTGCAGTAACTGGAATTCCTGTTAATTTAGAAAAATTAGGAATATCCTTATTAAAAAGTTGATCTTGTAAATGTTTTGTATAAGTAGAAATAATTACAGGTATTTTATTTTGAAGAGAATAAATTAAGGATGCTGTTAAATAACTAAATGATTTTCCTAACCCTGTCCCTGCCTCACCTAATAATATTTGTTGCTGATTAAATGAAGATAAAATATCTTCTGAAAAAGAAACTTGATTTTTTCGAGATTCAAATTTATCCCAATTTTTTTCTATTAACCCACCTTCATCCAAAATTAAGCCAATGTCTAATTTATCAATTTCGCTTTCATTATTTTCAAATTTAAAAAAAGAAGAATTTAATTGTGAATTTAATTCTGATTTCCCAATTCCATTAACTGAATTTGATTTTAATTGTAACTCAACAAGATTCTTAAATAAATAATAATTATATGAATTTTCATTTTTTAAAGTTGTTACACATTGTTCTAGTTGTTCTATTGTATTGTAAGCAGTTTCTTTAATCAGTTCAACAAATACTTTACCTGTATTTAAAGTATCCATTTCAGCCCGATGTGCACCGTCTGTATTCAATCCATAAAAATCAGATATACCACTTAAAGACAAATCATCGTTTGTAAATAAGCAAAATCTTGACAATGTAGAAGTATCATAAATTCTACTATTTTTATATAAAGGTTTATTTTCTATCGCCAATGCATTATTTAAAAAACCAAAATCAAACCCAATATTTTGTCCAACAATTGGTGAATTACCAAAAAATTCAAGTAGATCTGGAAGTGCATCTTTAATAAATGGTGATTTTTTTACCATTGAATTATTAATACCTGTTAATTCAGTAATAAAAACAGGAATTGTTCTATTTGGATTAATTAAAGTTGTAAAAGTAGAATGTGGAAGACCGTCAATAAATCGATATGCTGAGATTTCAATAATTGAGTCTGTATTAGCGTTTAACCCCGTTGTTTCTAAATCAAAAGCTACAAATTCATTCAGGTTAATAGACTTTAATAAAGTTGCAATTTGCATATTAAATTCCTGCAAATACTTTTATTACATCAATAACAAGTAATGGTTTTTTTATAAGTGCCGTAGAGAAAATTCGTGTCAATGTTCTTTTCTCTCGGGGTAGCTTTTTAACTTTATCTGCAATATTATTTAAGTCTTCATCTGTAAATTGACTAATTGCATTTTTTATATTGTAAACTCTTGAATAGTTTTTTCCAAATTCTTTATGAATCCACTCTGTATAAACAGTCAATGATTTTTCATCTAATTTGTTTTTACGAATTAAATCAGCAGATACTTGTCCTGCAATCCATCCTCCAGTCATTCCTGAAGAAATACCTCCTCCAGTAACAGGATTCACCTGATGACCGGCATCTCCAACTAATATTAATCCAGATTTAACAGGTTTCTTTAATGGTTTATCACAAGGAATTCCACCACATACAGTCGTTAATAATGATGCTTCAGGAAATTTTTCTTTTACAAATTTATCCAATAATTTTCGAGGAGATTTTTCTTTACTATATGTACCGCTCACACCTATTCCAACATTTGCTATTCCATCACCCTTTGGAAATATCCATACATAACCGCCTGGTGCATATGTTTTACCCACAAAAAAATCCATTCTATTTTGAGGAATATTTACATTAGCAAGTGTATATTGGAATCCTGATTCCATATCTTTCATTTTTAATTGAGTTCTTATTCCTGCCCATCTCCCTACTCGTGATTCAACACCATCTGCACCAATTACAATTTTTGCACGAATTTCTTTCTTCTCACCTAAATATTCTAATTTTACACCCCTAACAAATCCATCTTCAATAATTAATCCATATACATAGGCTCTTGTAAAAATTTCAGCACCCTTTTCTGATGCGAGTCGGGCTAAGTCATAGTCAAAAACTCTTCGGTTTAAAATATAACCTTTATCTGATGTAAAATCGGCAGTAATACTTGTACCATTGGGAGCAGTCATGCTGAAGCTATTTAAATGAGCTGCAAACCAAGATTCTTTAGGTTCCACAAATTTTCTTAACCCTGAATCTCCAATTGCCTCACCACATCTAACGGGATACCCAATATCTCTATCTTTTTCTAAAAGACAAACACTTACACCGCCTTCTGCAGCTAATTTTGCAGACATTGAACCAGAAGGTCCACCACCAACAACTACAACATCATAACTACTTTTCATCATAAATTGGCTCCAAAACTTCTATAGGGCATATATTAGCACATAAATCACAGTCAATGCAGACGTCATGTCTAATTGAAATATCCGCTTCTTTTAAATCGATACAATCAACAGGACAAACAGCAACACATGCTCCGCAAAAATCACATTTATTTGGTGTTATTACGATCATTTTCTAATACTAATTTTGGATAATGAAAATCAAAGCGATGCCAATAATAATATTTACTCAATATATAAACACAAATAGAAATCCAAATAAATTGTGGATATGTTGAAAAAATAAAAACAGCTAAAATTAATAATGAATATCGAATTGCTCTTAATAAATCAATATGACTATTTCGAATTAAAACCATAATTAAAAATGGTAGTATCGAAATTGATGCTGTCGATGAAATAGGATCATTTAATAAAAATCCATTTATTCCAGCTAAAATACATAAGAATATTAAAACAATATAATTCAACACTGAATTAGTATCGCTATCGAAATCCCTATCTTTTTGAATTAAAATAGCAATAATAATTGCAAAAAAGAGATATGAAAAAATAATTTGTATATTTTTAAATTCAAACTGAGTGCTTAATAAAAAGTGTTTATGAAAGTAACCCATTAAATAAATTAAAATAGATAATGCTATAATACTTACGATATTAGGTTTAAATTTATTTTTATTTACAATTGATGTGCAAAAATAAAGTATTAAGACAAGGAAGGGAAGCATAATGAAATCTGAAATTCCAATGAGTATTGCACCAAAAGTAAAAAGAATATATTGAACTATCATTGCATTCTTGGAATTAATTTTTTTATTAATTAAAAATACCTTTTTTTGTAAAGGAAAATTTGTTTCAGAATTTAGTTGCCAATTTATAAAACAGGCTGAAGTAAATGATGATAACCCAATAATTAATAAAATAGAATTAAGACTCAATTTCTCACCCCAAATTAAGTTGCTATCATGTATAAATTGACTTGAAAACATTCCTGCACAAAAGACAATCCAAATTGCAAAAAAATATGTTGGGCGGAGTAAAAATAAATAATCCAAAAATGGAACTATTTTTCTATGAACAGGGTGATCTCTAAAAAATTTCTTTACCAACTTTATCCTTTATTTCTATGGGGTATTCACCTGAAAAACAAGCCGTACAATAATCATCTTTATTTAATGAAACTGATTTTAGCAATCCTTCAATTGTTAAATAATTTAATGTATCAACTTTTATTATTTCTGCTAATTCATTCACAGTGTGTTTATTTGCAGCCAATTCATCTTTTGTAGGAAAATCCATCCCATAATGGCATGGATACCGAACGGGAGGTGAACTAATTCTAACATGAACTTTTTTAACACCCGCATCTTTTAATAACTGAGATAGTTTCCTCAATGTCGTTCCTCTTACAATTGAATCATCGACTAATACAACTTCCCGGTTATCTAATACACCTTTTACTGTATTAAACTTTAAGCGAACATTTAGGCTTCTTAACCTTTGATTTGGAAAAATAAACGTTCGGCCAACATAATGATTTCTAATTAACCCAATTTCATATTTTGTATTTGAAGTTGCTGCATAACCCATTGCACATGTATTACTTGAATCTGGAACTGATATTACAATGTCTGCGGAGTCAATTGTAGATTCTTCTGCGAGTGTTTTACCAAATTTCCGCCTCATTTTATCTACATTTTCTCCAAAGACTTGGGAATCTGGCCTACTAAAATATATATATTCAAAAATACAATGGCTTTTATTTTTATCTGGAGTTTCAAATTGTATTGAACTTTCCCCAAAATTATTAACAGTTAATAACTCTCCAGGATTGATATCTCTAATATATTGTGCACCTAATAAATCTAATGCACAAGTTTCAGATGCAACAATAATTGTATCATTTAGCTTCCCAAAACAAAGGGGTCTTATCCCTTTTGTATCTCTCGCTATATGTAGCCCTTCTTTAGAAATAATAATAATTGAAAATGCACCTTCAATTTCTTTTAGTGTTCCTGCAATCCGTTTTGTTAATGTTGGCTCAGTTCTTCGGGCGAGTAAATGAATGATGATTTCAGTGTCAGTAGTGGTTTGAAAAATTGCCCCATTTTTTTGAAGTTTTTTTCGAATGGAAGTTAAGTTTACTAAATTACCATTATGAGCAATTGAAATAAAAGAGTCACCTAAATTAAATAATAATGGGCCTACATTGGTTGCATTATTTTCTCCAGTTGTTGAATATCGTGTATGACCAATTGCATAATGTCCTTTTAAATTATCAAATATTTTAGAATCTGAAAAAACATCAGAAACAAGTCCTTGTCCTGTATGACTATACATTTTATCGCCATCACATGTAACTATTCCAGCACCTTCCTGCCCACGATGTTGTTGAGCATAAAGCCCCATATAAGCAAAAGTACCTGCTTCTGGGTTATTATATAAACCGATTATACCACACATTATTCTTTTTTCTTTTTTTTATATATTGGAAATGAAGTTAAATGAGCATCTACATAGGCATCTAAAATTCCAAGTGTATAAATTCCAAAAATCCACCACCCCCATGTATTTCTTTTATGTATATTTTTGATATTTTGATTCATCTCTACAACTGAAAGCCCTAAAGCAGAATTAATAATAAATGATTTATAAAAATTACCATTATAAATTTGACCTAATCCAGGAATTAAACTAAGTTTCCAAGATAAGGTTGGATTTTTTATTTGAGTAGAATCAATAAATGTTTCTTGTGTAAAAAAAATTGAAATGAATATGACTAAAATAAAACTTCTAATATTCAAATTATTCCAATTGCTTCAATTTCAACTCTTACATTCATTGGAAGAGCAGAAACTTCAACTGCTGATCTTGCCGGTGGATGTTCAGGGAAAAACTCTAAAAAAACTTCATTTAACTCTGAAAATAATGATAAATCAGTAATAAATACCGTAACCTTTAAAATTTGACTTAATGCACTCCCTGATTCAAGTAAAACAGCATTTAAATTATTCAAGACTTGTCGAACTTCATTTTTAAAAGTGTCATTATTTAATTTTCCAGTTTCAGGATTTAAACAGATTTGTCCTGAAGTAAAAACCAAATTTTGAAATGTCACTCCTTGTGAATATGTTCCAATTGCTAAAGGAGCATTTTGTGTTTTAATTATTTTTCTCATTTTTCTAAACACCATAAAGCAAGACCAGTAAAATTATCAAACTTTCTATTTATAAAATTTTCACCAACAGTCATAATAAATTCGCCTGCAGCTGAAATTTCACCTTCAAATAAATGACCCCCAAAGACATTAAATTTACTATCACTAAAATTAATATGTGTGTGTGAAAATAATTTACCATCTTTAATTGTAATATTTCCGCTCAAACTGGTTAATTCATAATCATCATTAAAATTTTTCCGAATATAAGATTTTGAAATAAGTTCATAATATCCCATTTCAAGATTTGTCACAGCTCCAATTCCTTGAATCCAACCAGAATTTAATTTTTCAATTTCAGCTAATTTTTCAAATGAAGAATTAATCATATCTCCTGGTTCAAGTGAAATAAAATAAAGATTATTCTCTTTTCTAAATTTCATAATCAAATTTTAAATTAAGTTCTCTATTTGCTTTTGTTTCATTCAACCTTTTCACAGGAGTTGTAATTGGCGCATCTAATAATTCTTGGGGGTTTTCAGTAATTTTTTTATCGATTTCAATTAATGCCTGTGCAAAAGCATCTAATGTTTCTTTTGTTTCAGATTCCGTTGGTTCAATCATCATTGCCTCAGGAATATTAATTGGGAAATAAATAGTTGGCGCATGATATCCATAGTCTAATAAACTTTTAGCAATATCTAAAACTTTAATCCCTCGTTTTTTCTGAGCTTTACCAGAAGCAACAAATTCATGTAATGTACCTTCTGAAAAAGGAACTTCATATACATCTTCTATTTTTTTCTTTAAATAATTTGCATTTATTATGGCTTGGCGAGTCATCTGCTTTACCCCCTCTTCGCCTAATGTGCGAATATATGCCCAAGCCCTAACAAGAATACCATAATTTCCATAAAATGTGTGAATCTGCCCAATTGAATTTGGATAATCAAAGTCCCAAGAATACCTATCATCAACTTTTTTAATCATAGGAATAGGTAAAAACTCGACTAAGTTCTCTACAACACCAATTGGTCCTGCACCTGGCCCACCGCCTCCATGAGGTGTAGAGAATGTTTTGTGAAGATTTATATGTAATATATCAAACCCCATTTTTTCAGGCTTTACAAGGCCTATTAATGCATTTAAGTTTGCACCATCCATATACATTAATCCATCATATTGATGTATTATTTTCGTTATTTCTTCAATTTCATCTTCAAATAATCCCAATGTATTTGGTTGGGTTAACATCATTCCTGCAATTTGGTCTGACATTAATGATTTTAAATGTTCAATATCAACACGTCCATTATCATTAGATTGAACTTGTAAAGTTTTATACCCACCTAAGACTACACTCGCTGGATTTGTTCCATGAGCAGTTTCAGGAATAATTATATATTTTTTATTATTTCCTTTCTTTCGATGGTATTTTTGCATCATTAATAAACCAACAAATTCTCCTTGTGAACCTGCTGTTGGTTGAAGAGTAAATCGATTCATACCTGTCATTTTTGATAAGAAAATTTCAAGCTCATACATAATTTTTAATGCACCTTGTATATTTGAATCTTTTTCATCTGGGTGTAAAGAAATAATCTTTGAATGACTTGCTAATTTATCATTTATTTTTGGATTATATTTCATTGTACATGAACCCAATGGATAAAAATCTTTATCTACATGATGATTTTTTACAGAAAGGTTAGTGAAATGCCTAACGACCTCAGGTTCAGATATCTCAGGTAATCGAGCAGGTTTATTTCTTAACATCGATTGATCTATAATTGATTCTGGATTTAATTCTGGAATACATGTAGATGGTAATTGAAATCCACATACATTTTTTTTGGATTGAGTAAATATGATAGGTGTTTCTGTTAATTTCATTTTAATAATTCAATCAATTTATTTTTTCCAAATTCCAATGTATCATCTAATAAATTAAGATCTTTTCCTCCAGCTGTTGCTAAATTAGGTTTACCACCTCCGCCTCCGCCCATTCTTGATCCAAGCTCTCTAACTATGTTACCTGCATGAATCTTACCAATAAGATCAGGAGTTACACCGCAAAAGACAAGCGGTTTATTATTCAATTTTAACCCTAATAAAATTGCTGTTTTTTTAACACATTTATCTAAAACTTGAATCCCAAATTCTTTTAAATCTGAAATATTTTCCACCATAGAAAAAATTAATTTATTTTCATTAATCTCAATCGCATTCCTCATTAAATCAGAAATTAATTCTACTTGGTTTTTCTTATTTATTCGATTTAATTCTTTTTCCAAAAATTTAATTTTATTTTTCAAATCACCAATATGAATAATTACCTTATCATTTGATGTATTTAATACAGATGAAATCTCATCTAAAATTTGTTCATTAATAACGACTCTATCTATTGCATTTTTTCCAGTAACAGCTTCAATTCTTCTTATTCCTGAAGCAAGAGATGATTCTGATATTATTTTAAATAGACCAATATCTCCAGTTCTACTAACATGCGTTCCACCACATAATTCTTTTGAATAGCCAGGTACATCTACTACGCGAACTAAATCACCATATTTTTCACCAAAAAGTGCTTCGGCTCCATCTTTTCTTGCACTATCAAATGATGTTTCAAGTATATTCAATTTTATATTTTGTAAAATAATCGAATTAACATCTTTTTCAATCATCATTAAATCATTTTTTGAAATTTGTTCATAATGTGTCAAATCAAATCTCAATTTTTCAGGTGAAACTAATGAGCCAGCCTGATTAACATGATCGCCTAAATTTGTTTTAAGTGCTTTATGTAATAAATGTGTTGCTGTATGATTATGTTCAGTCGACTGTCTTAAACTTAGATCTATTTCTGCCGTTACCGTAAAGTCATCTAAGAGTTTTCCATTAATGAAACGCCCATAATGAATAATATCATCACCTAATTTTTGAGTATTTAGAACATTAAATGAGAAATCATTATTATAAATTTTGCCTTTATCACCAACTTGTCCACCAGATTCAGAATAAAATGGAGTATTGTTCAATACAATTTCAGATTCATTTTTATTAATTCTATATTTAATAATTCTACTTACTGAACTATTTTCAGAATAACCAATAAAATTACTTTTATTTAACCCTTCAATCTGAACCCACTGATTTTCATTTACTTTTACCCCAAATTTCCCAGCTTCTCTTGCTCGAGTTCTTTGTTGCTCCATACATTTATTAAACAATGATATATCAACAGATAGATCTTTCTCTCGAGCTAATAATTCAGTTAAATCTAATGGAAACCCATACGTATCATATAATTTAAAAGCATCTTCTCCTGATATTATATTACCATCTAATGTATTACATATGTTTTCAAAAATTTCTAATCCTTTATCCAAGGTTCTATTAAATGATTTTTCTTCTGCTAAAATTACTTTTTTTACATGGCTTTGTTTTTCATAAATTTCAGGAAATGCATCTTTCATTTGCTCTACTAAACCATCAACTAATAAATGTAAAAATGGATTATTTAAACCTAATGACCGTCCAAATTTTAATGCTCTTCTTAAGATTCGTCTCACAACATAACCACGACCTTCATTCCCAGGCATTATACCATCTGCAATTGAAAAACTTATCATTCTTAAATGATCTGCAATTACCCGATGAGGAATACCATCTTCAAATTGAATTGATTTTCCACTAATTTTCTCAACGGCTTTTATTATTGGTTGAAATAAATCAGTATCATAATTAGACTCATAGCCATTTATAATTGCCGTAATTCGTTCTAATCCCATTCCAGTATCAACATGAGTTGCAGGTAAATTTTCGAGAGATTGATCCAATTTCCTATTATATTGAATAAAAACTAAATTCCAAATCTCACGATACTCTGGTAAAACATTTACACCTTTAGAATCTTGGTTTTGGGGGTCATTCCCTGTATAATAATGAATTTCTGTACATGGTCCACATGGGCCTGTCTCACCCATTTCCCAAAAATTTTCTTTTTTATCAAACTTTAAAATTCGATTAGGATCTACATCCGTTATCTGTTTCCAAATTTCACCTGTTTCATCATCATCTTTATAAATTGAAACCCACAATTTGGATTTATCAAGTTTCCACACTTCTGTTAATAATTCCCATGCCCACTTTATTGACTCATTTTTGTAATAATTTCCAAATGACCAATTACCCAACATTTCAAAAAAAGTATGGTGATAATTATCAACGCCAACTTCTTCAAGGTCATTATGCTTCCCACTGGCTCTAATACATTTTTGAGAATTTGCGACTCTGTTATATTTTGGCTTTTCTTGATCTAGGAATATGGGTTTAAATTGATTCATTCCTGCATTTGTAAATAATAATGTAGGATCATCTATGGGGAAAACAGGAGAGCTCCGAACAAAATGATGTTCTTTAGATTTAAAAAAATCAATAAACTGTTGCCTAACTTTTGAAGATGAAATCATATTTTAAAACGCAAATTGAGTTTCAACTAAAATTGTACTTATTGGTTCATAATCGACACCATTTTCAGACATAACAAATGAAGTTGTAGATTTATATTGAATTATCATATCTTGTGTGACTTGAAAACCAATAACAAACCCATAAAGTGATGTTTCAGTAAATTCAAAATCAAATGGATTTGGTACATTTTTTTGTTGATAAAATGCTTCTGCCTTTTTTAATCGAGGAATTAAATTCTCTTTTAATGATAGAATAGTTGTAAATGAATTATTATTTTGTGTTTCAAATACATCTTCATTATTTTTTACCTCACCATCCATATAAGTATATGAAGTAGTTAAAAATAATAGATTTGCAATATTTCCCGTTAATTGAGAATAAACTCCATTCATTTTTCCATAATTAATTAATGAATTTTCTTTTGTTATTATTTCATCTTCTTCATCATTTATATTAGCAAATGAAACGGTTGCTCTATTAATTTCATACGATCTATCCCAATAATTATATAAGAAATATCTTGTATTATAACGGTATTCTGCTAAAAATTGAAAAGGACCTAAATGATAAGATAATCCAATCGGTACAAGTCCTACTCCTGGTGAATAATTAATTCCCCCATTACTTCCAAACAAATCTAATTCATTTGAAATTAATGTACCTGCCTGTGAATATAATTTTAATTTTTCATTTAATTTATAATTTAAATCAAAACTAAATCCAACAATATCATTTGATTCACTTGTTGCAGGATTATATGAATTATGATTAAGAGGTAATGACTTAAACCAATCATTAAAGGATATGTCATTAGAGTTGACATAAAGTTCATAAATATCCTGCCAATCACCCTGTTCTTCTAGTGCGTCGTCCCATTTATCTGAATCATCAGGAAAATGGTCATAAACATCAGGATAATCATCACCATCTTTATTAGATAAACCAGCAAATTGGTTTACATCTGTTGCAATTGAAAGTCCCATATCTAAACCTGGGAGAATTTTATAATTTAATCTTGCACCTACAAGGCCAGGTTCATATTTAAAATCACTAACTACAAATTCTAATCCAAGAGTTCCAAAATCAGCACCAAAATTTAATCCAAGTTTTCTATTTGATGGGTATTCAAGTGCATTTGTGTAACCATTCACCAAAATACCATTCCCTAAAACAACATTCTCTAAATTTCCAAATGTAAAATAAAAGGGGTCCTGTGTATTTCCATATTTTATAAATCTAATTTTATCTAAAACCGTTCTTGCTCCAGATTCAAAATCTGAAAAGTCATAATCCGCAGTATGAATATCACCACTTGAGTTAATATTTAAATAAAAATCAAGACCAATTCCAAGTTTTCCAATTGGGATTACAGGTCGAAGTGCAATTTGGTTATAAATTTCACCATCTATCGTAATTGAGCCTAAACCTCCAGATAAACTCATTGTAGAATCCACATCCTGTGCAAAAATTGAAGTCAAAAATAAAAATGGAATATAAAATTTTCTAATCATTTTAAACAATTATACCTATATTAAAGATATAAAATTTAGACGCTTTCAAAGGCTTCAACCAATGTTAAATTAATATTGTATTTATATTTTTTATTAAAAATATTTAATAAATCATATAAAATTCTTGATAGATAAATTTCCTTACAAAACATATTTTGATTTATAATTGATGAAAAGATTAAATTTCACATATAAAATATTAAGTAAAAAATGATGATTATAAACCAAATTATTTTATTTTTAATTACAAAATTACCTAAATCATTTATTAAAATTTTTGCAAGTCGATATGTTGCAGGTGAATCTCAACTTGATGCAATTGAAACAGCAAAAAAATTAAATAAAAAAGGATTTTCTGTTACATTGGATATTTTAGGTGAACATACGAAAACAGTTCAAGAAGCAAAGAATATCACTCAAGAATATGTTAAATTATTTAATTTAATTGAAAAAAATAATATTGATGCAAATATTTCTATAAAACCCACTCATATTGGTTTAGATATCTCTATTGAAGAATTTGAATCAAATTTATCAATATTATTAAATACAGCATCAAATACAAATAATTTCCTTAGAATTGACATGGAATCTTCTCTGGTTACAAACCAAACCATAAATACAACATTAAAATTTCAGAAAAATAATAAAAATTTAGGGACTGTAGTCCAAGCTTATCTTTACCGAACAATAGATGATCTTAATCTATTAAATAAATTTAATAATTTAAATCTTCGTTTATGCAAAGGTATCTATAAAGAATCAGAAAGAATTGCAATCCAATCTCGAAATCAAATTAATACTAATTATCTAAAAATATTTGAAAAAATTATTCATCTTAAAGGATTTGTGGGTATTGCAACACATGATCAAGCATTAATTGAAGATATTTATAAACTTATACACAGAAATAAAATCGATAAAAAACAATTTGAATTTCAGGCATTATATGGTGTTCCAATGGGTGGGTGGTTAGAAAAACATTTATCAAATAATTATAAAACTCGAATATATATTCCTTTTGGGCCAAATTGGTATGATTATTCAATAAGACGATTAAAAGAAAATCCAAATATTGTTAATTATATTTTTAAAAATTTATTTACCAATTAAAAAAAAAGCCAATGATAATAAATAATATACTAGCAGTAGAGAATGATGGTTATGTTTCAATTTATCACATAGCTCGATAAAATAAAAAAGAACCAATCCCCTTTGAATACTGTTTAATCTACCCTCAAAAAAACTCTTAATCTCATAAATAATTATTCTAAATACATCATGTAAATAGTAATAAAATATGACATTAAATTTTTATTAAAATAAATAATTTTCAGGACAAATTTTTATAATGGATAAAACTAACAGAGATAATCTGTTTCATAAATTAATTTTTTTACTCACTGTTTTTGGTATGCTTACAACAGTACACCTATACATAATGAATGACCGTGGATTTGACCAAGGCTGTTTTGGTTTTGAAACCAATGCCCAAGTAGAAGATACCTTTGATTGTGAATCTGTGCTTGAAGAAGGGTTAACCATTTTAGGAATGTCAAATATTTTCTGGGGATTTCTTCATTATTCCATACTTATGTTCGCAAGTTTATTGCCTGTTTTATTTTCGTTTAAATCCAAAAAATTAATGATAAAAGGGCGGAATTTTTTAATCGTATTTGGATTTGTTTATTCAGCATACCTCGCCTACTTACAGCATTTTGAATTAAATGAGTATTGTGCACTCTGTCTGATTTCTGGCCTAATTAGTTTTATTTTATTTCTATTATTATTTATTTCAAAATTTCACATATCTCATACAATACCAAATAATAAGTTAAGATCAATATTCTTAAATATTTTATTTGGTGGGCTTATTATAGCAGGAACAGACTATTATTATTTTAATAATCTTGATATAAAAACTAAAGTAATTTCAAAAAAAATAAATGATAAAAGTGAATCGAAGTCTGATTCTATTGAATGTGGGTATAATAAAGATAAACCCTTTGTAAAAAATGTAGAACATTTAATTACGGATGTGGATATAAAATATGGAAATCCAAATTCAAAAAACATATTAATTGAATTATTCGATCCAAATTGTACTCATTGTAAAAAACTGCATGAAGAGATGAACAATATTATCGAAGAATATAAAGAAGATATTTTTATTGTGATAAAACCTAATCCATTATGGAATTATTCTCTTCAACAGATTCAAGCATTATTTATAGCAAATGACTATGGATTATTCGAAGAAATGTTATCTGAACAGTTTAAAAGACAAACACCCCGAAAAGGATTAAAATTAAATCAATTAAAAGAAATAGCAGACATAATTGGGTTAGACTCTAAAATATTATTAAGTCGAATAAAAAAGAATGATTTTTTTAACCATATAAATCAAGAAAACCAAAAGGCACGAAAAGCAGGAATTAAAAGTGCACCAACTCTTATTCTAAACGGAAAAACAATTGCATCAAAAAGCAGAAATGTTGAATGTATTGGAGAGTTAATTAAATAATAATTGATTCATAATTGAATTATAAATCATTCGCCTCGCTTGGTATATACCTTTTTTCTCTCGTGTGGGGTGAACACGGTTTGTTAATAATACAATAATAATTTCTTTTTGGGAATCAGCCCAAACCGAAGTACCAGTAAACCCTAAATGACCAAACGATTTATCCCCAAAATAATCACCTGCTGAACTTTTTCCATTTTTGGAAGGAGTATCAAATCCAATTGCTCTATCTGAACCCAAAGGTAAATCTTGTCGCGTTATAAATTGATTAATTATAGACTGTTTAAAATATCTTTTTCCCAACCAAGTACCACCATTGAGTAACATCTGAAAAAAATTACCAATATCTTTTGCTGTTGAAAAAATACCTGCATGCGGTGCGATCCCACCTAAAATAAATGCATTTTCATCATGAACTTCACCATGTACTAATCGTTTTCTAAATCGATTATCTATCTCTGTTGGAACGATTCGTCCCAATATTTCTTTGGAAGGATTAAATGAAGTATCATCCATATTAAATGGATTAAAAATATATCTTTCTGCTAAATTTTCAAATGATTTATCCTGTACAATATTGATAATTTCGGCTAATAATATCATTCCTAAATCGCTATATTTCATTTGAGTTCCTGGTTCAAATAATAAATCTCTTTTTATTATATCTTGTATAATTTCATCTTTAGAATTGATGTTTTCCTCCAAAAAATATTCGATATATGGTTCAAGCCCTGCTGAATGAGTAAGTAAATGTCGAAGCGTAACTTTATTTTTTAATGAACCATTAAATTCAGGAATATATTGATTTACTGAATGGTCTAAATTAATTTTTTTCTGAGAAGCTAATTTCATTACAATTGGAGTTGTAGATAAAATTTTTGTAAGTGAAGCAATATCATAAATTGATTGAACATTAACAGGTGGAGATTTATTTTCATAAGTATGAAAACCAAATCCTTGATTTATTAAAATCTCACCTTTTTTAGATACAAATAACTGTGCACCTGGAAATATTTTTTTATTAATAAAATTATCAATTATTGAAAATACATCATTGAAATCAATCTCTGTATTTTTCTCAAAACCATATTTTCGTCTGTCTTTTTTTATTCCACCACCTTTTTTATAATTATTATTTAAATTTACAGGTAAAACTCCTTCTATTGGAATCCTACCCCAAATTGCATCTGCCATTGCTTTTAGACTAATACTACCATAGCCATATGCACATAAATAAGTAGGTATATGATTATATTCAGGTAAATATGGGCTACCAAAACTTGATAAAATATATGGAATTTTTTCCTCATTCATTCGTTTTAACAATAAATTATGTGTAGAATCAATTGTTGCCTCACCTTTATCCATTCTAATTCGAACTAATGCACTTACTAAAATTGGCATTGGTTTATTTTTTATATCGCTGATAATATCTTCAATTTGAGATGACTTTAATTTTTGAGAAATTAAAATCTCATTCACATTGCCATGTGTACGGTTCACATCTTTAATAAATGTATTCAATTTTGATTTGATACCATCATCTGTTGAAATTATTAAATGAGTTAGCTCTTTTATTTTTTCGGGTTTTAATGGTATTAATCCTTGGCTATCTTTCACAAGTGTAATGGATTCATTTGCAATTATTTGAGAAATTGATTTATTTTGAGGTAAGCCAACAGAATCTTCAACCTGTGTCCATTCTGGGATTATGGTTTTAAATAGCCCAAACTTTTCTTTTGATTTTAATATTTTAGAAACTGATAAATTTATTCGATGGATAGATATACGACCTTTTTTTACTGCCATTTCTATAGAACTGATTGTTTTTTCAACATCAACAGGAAGTAATAAAATATCAGCACCTGCTTCAATTGCTAAAATTGCAGATTCTCCAGCCCATGCAGATTGTGTTAATCCACCCATTTCCATTCCGTCGGTAATTACTAAACCAGAAAAACCCCATTCATTTTTCAATATTCCCGTCGTGATTCTCCAAGAATGGGAAGCTGGGTTTTTATTCGAATCTAATCCCGGAACTGAAATATGTGCAGTCATTATTGCACCGACTCCAGAATCGACAGCTATTTTAAATGGAGATAATTCAACTTTTTCTAATTCATTCCTAGAACCATGAATTGTTGGTAATGAAGAATGACTATCTGTTGCTGTATTTCCATGTCCCGGATAATGTTTTGCACATGCAATACGACCACCATCTTGAATTCCTTTTATAAATTGTGTTCCAAATTGAGAAACAGTAATCGCATCATCACTGTATGATCTAAAATTAATTATTGGATTTTGAGAATTATTATTTACATCCATTACTGGGCCTAGAATTATATGTACACCTAAAGCTGTTGCTTCTGTTGCTGTAACTCTACCAGCGTTATAAGCATTAACCAAATTATCAGATGCTGTGATTGCCATATTTGATGGGAATAATGTACCACCTGAAAGCCATTGCCCCGTCCCTCGTTCATAATCAGCAGAAATCAATAAGGGAACTTTTGTTGTCCAACTTTGAAACATTTTGTTATTGTAATAGGTCCCATGAACACTTCCTCCAAACGTAATGACACCTCCAATTCCATACTCATTAATCCATTTTTTTAATTGACTTTTATACCAGCTTTTTGAATTATAAAAATCACCTCTGACTCTTACCATTATCATTTGGGCAATTTTTTCACGTAAAGTCATTGAATCAATTAAATTCTGTTCAATTCCAAATCCAATTGAGAAAATGAAAATTATAAAATATATTTTGTTTTTCATAAATAAACTCTTTCAACTCTATCTGATAAATTGACTAAAAATTCATAGGATATTTTTTTATACTTTTTTGATAAATTTTCTAATATTAATGACTCACTTCCCCATAAAGTTGCATAATCACCAACTTTTATATCTAAGTTAAACAAACTACATGCAACCATATCCATAGATATTTTCCCTCTTATTGGTAATAATGATCCATTAAAATCTAAATTACCGTTATTATTTAATATTGTTGGAATCCCATCAGCATATCCACCTTGAAAAGTTCCTATTTTCTCAAATGATGTAGTTTTATAATATCGATTATATCCTATTGAATTACCTTTTTTTATTAATTTTATTTTTATTAATGGGACTTTTAATTTCATTACAGGCTTTAAATTTGAATTAAATTTATTATTGGGTGAAATACCATATAAAGAAATTCCAGGCCTAACCGTATTAAAATAAGAATTTGGATGATATAAAATTCCTGAAGAATTTGCAATATGTATATATTTAGGATTTATTCTTTTATTTGAAAATAATGAAATAATTGATTTAAACTTATCAATTTGAAAATTTGTATAATCAGAGTTTTGTTCATCTGCACTAGATAAATGAGACCATAAACCAATAACATTTACTTTATTTTTAAGAATTTCATCAATTAATAAAGGAATATCATTTGGCTCAAAACCCATTCTTCCCATACCCGTATCAATTTTAATTTGTACTTTTGGGCTGATCTCTTGGTTTTCCTGAGATATCAATCTCTTTAAATCATCAAAACTATGGATTGTTGGAACTATATTTTTATTATTAATAAATTCAAAATTATTAAAATCAAACTTACCTAAAATAAAAATAGGTTTCTTAATATTTAAATGTAAAATAGATTTGGCCTCTGAAGGAGTCGCTACACAAAATCCATCAACACTTTCTAATTTATTTAATAATTTAACAACATGATTTATTCCATGTCCATACGCATTTGCTTTTACTACAGGAAATAAATGTTTATTACCAATTATAGATTTTATATACATTGTATTTAATGCAAGGTTTTGAAGATCAATTTCTGCAATTGGATTAAACATTTAATTTAGATTTTAATACAATATCCTGTAATAATAAAGGAATTTCATATAATTCTGCAGCAATTAATGCTGAACCGTAAGATGCCGATAAATCTGAAAATGCCCAAGTAATCGATTTAAAATCAAATTGTAATGCTTTTGCTATTTGCTGTCTAAAAAATTTATTTTTTAATAGCCCTCCGTTACAATGTAAAATCAATTCATCTTCATCATAATCCATTATGTCTTTAATTTGAATTACATATTCAGCTATTTCTCTCGTCGCTTCTAGAATTATTCCAAGAGCTAAATCATTTTCGGCTTCAGCTAGCTTACAAATATCTTTTGCTAATGAGGCAGTATTTGAAACCTTATCATCAGAATTAACTATATTTTTTATTCCATGATCAATATTTTGTTCTTTTGTAATTTTTGATAATATATTCGCTAATTCAATAGTTTCATGATCTGTAATTTCAGCTGATTGATTTAAAGATAATTGCCATAACAATTGTTCACCAATCCAAAAACCGCTTCCTTTATCTCTATCATGACCTAATCCACCTGTTCGATATGACTTTCCTTGAAGATCTCTCGCATAACAAATTACACCTGTACCTACTGATAGCATTATTCCATAATTTGTTGGACATACAATTTTAAATGCAGACTCTGCATCACTACAAATAATGGTTTTCTTTGTTAAATTTTCACGGTCTAATTCTTTAAATAATAGATCTCTACCATCTTCATTACTTGCACCTGCCAAACCTAATCCAATTGCAGAAATATCATCAAATGAAATCTTCCCAAGCAAGCATAACTCTTTTATTAACCCTGAAATTATTTGAGGCACAGAAGAAGGGTTTAATGAAAGATTAGTACCGATTTGATTGGATTTTGATATAGTATCACCTCTATCATTTAATAATACGCCATTTGTTTCAGTTGCTCCGCCATCAATTCCAATTATATATCGTTCCATATTATTTTCTAAACCTTTTATTTGAAACTCCAAATGAAATTAGTAAAAAGAATATAGCAGAAACAAGTGTAAAAAATCCACCTGTAAAGCTGCCTGAGTTCTGTATAGCTAGTGAATGAGCACCCAAAACTAAATTTGTAATAGGGATAAGTTTAATAATTGAAAATATTTCTTCGGGGAATCTTTCTACAGGTATAAAACAACCCGTACCAAATGCTAAGACAATAAAATAAATTCCAGAAAATGTAATTTGAGTAAATTTATTTTCTGCGAGTAATCCAGATAATATTGCTAAGCCTGAAAAAAATATAATTGCTGGAAATGTTTGTATAAGAATTTTAATGAATTGGCCTGTTGTAATAAAATCATTATTTAATAAAGATGTTAATAGAAAACTAATAATCCATTGAAAAAGTCCTAAAATAATTGACCAGTAAAAAAGTCCTAATATTATTTGTTTATTTGAAATTGGTGAATTAGAAAAAGCATCAATTTGGTGTTTTTCATTTAATAAACTATTTATACCATCTAAAGAAATAAGATATGCCATTAATGATGACATGAAAATCCATATTCCAGGTGATACCCAATACATAAATTTTAAATCATTTATTTTATTAAGTACTGAATAAAATGGAAAACCAATAACAATATAAATTGTCAAAGTAAATAATATAGAAAATAAAATTACAGGTAAAATAGATGGTTTAAATCTCAACCACTCTCTTTTAATTATTATTCCTATCATTATTCTAAACCGCCTTCAGTTAAACCTAAAAATAAATCACTTAATGTACAGCCTGATGAATCAAATTCTTCAATTTCTTGATTTAATGCAATTCTTAACACATTAAAAAAGTGGCGCTTTTCTCTTGAATAAAATTCAAAATCTTTCCCCCGTAAACTAGGTCGAACAACTTTTGGGTTTTCTTTTATTTTTTCAATTAATTTAGGTGATGGGTCATCTTTAAATGTAATTTTATATCGATTTAAACCATGAGTCGTTTCTATTAATTTATCAATTGTACCATCCATTTTGATATTCCCTTTATAGAGAATAGCAATACGGTCAGCATACCGTTCGCCTTCTTGTAAATTTTGCGTTGTGAAAATAATTGTCTTTTTATCTTTTAAATTTTCTAATATTTCCCAAATTTTTAATCGTCTTTTTAAATCTAAACCTGTTGTTGGTTCATCTAATAAAATAACCGCGGGATTATGAACAATTGCTCGAATAAAACATGCTATTCTTAAATGACCATAACTTAATTCTTCAGGGAATTTATTTAGATATTGAATAAAATCTAAATCTTCAGCCAAACTATGAATTCTAGGTTTTATTTTTTTTAAATCCATACCTTGTAATTGGGCATATAAAGCAATATTATTATAAATATTAATCTCATAATCTAAATTAATTATTTGAGGCATATAACCGGTTAAGGCTCTAGTTTCTTCTCCACGAGTTTTTATATTAACACCATGGATATATGCAGAGCCGGCATCAGTTTCAATTAAACCAACTAATAATTTTAATAACGTAGATTTACCTGCACCATTTTTTCCTACAATTACAAACCGAGTCCCTTTTTCTACTCCAAATGATAAATCAGCTAATACTGTTTTACCTGCAAATTTCTTTGCTATAGATTTCAATGTTATTGAAGCTTCCATTTATTCCTATTTTTAATATTAATGTGCATCATACCAATGTTTTCCAATTCCAACATCTACTTTTAATGGAACCTTTAATTTCATAGCATTTTCCATTTCGAATACCACAATTTCTTGAAGTTGATTTAATTCATTTTCAGGTAATTCAAATATTAATTCATCATGAACCTGTAATATCATTTTAGATTTCAACTTTTGAGATTTTAATTTTGAGTGAATATTTATCATTGCTAATTTGATTAATTCAGATGCAGAACCTTGTATTGGCATATTAATTATTGCTCTAGATTCTGCTTGAGCTTGCTGTCTATTCCCTGAATTTAAGAATCGTGTTTTCCGCTTTCGTCCATGAATGGTAGAAACAAATCCATTTTCTTTTGCACTCGCAATAGTAGAATCAATATAATTTCGAATCCCTGGATATGTATTAAAATAATTATCAATTAAATCCCGTGCTTTTGGCATAGAAATACCTAATTCTTGAGACATTCGAAATGGTCCAGCACCATACATAATTCCAAAATTGACAACCTTTGCAGTTCTTCGTTGATCCTCAGTAATGTGATTAACATTCGTATTAAAAACTAACGAAGCTGTTCTTGCATGAATATCATCACCATTATTAAAAGCGTCAATTAAAACCTTTTCTTCAGATAAATGAGCCATTATTCGTAGCTCAATTTGAGAATAATCTGCTGATAATAGTTTCCACCCTTTTTTTTCAGGTTTAATTGCTTTTCTAACTTCTCTGCCTAATTCAGTTCTTATCGGAATGTTTTGAAAATTAGGTTGTGTAGAAGATAAACGCCCTGTTCCAGCAATTGTCTGATTCCAACTTGTATGAATTCGATTTGTTTTATCATTAACATATTCAGGTAATGCATCAACATAAGTTGATTTTAATTTTTTATACTGTCGATATTCTAAAATTTTCTCGGGTAAAGGATGGTAATTTTTTAAAACTTCTAAAACTCTAACATCGGTACTTCGTTTTCGAACTTTTTTTAACTCAAGCTCATCAAATAAAATTTCAGATAATTGTTTAGGTGAATTAATATTGAATTCTCGTCCTGCCATATCATAAATTTCTGAAATACTATTATCTAATTTTTGTTTTAATTCATTTGATAATTTTTTTAAAAACTTACAATCAACAAATACACCTTCATGCTCCATTTCTACTAACACAGGAATTAATGGATTATCAATTTTATTATAATATTCTAAAACGTCGTCTTCTTTTAATATACTTTCAAACTTTTTTGATAATGTAAATGTTATATCTGCATCTTCAGATGCATAGAATGAGGTTTTCTCAATAGAAACTTCATCCATAGTTATTTGATTTTTTCCTTCTCCAATTAATTCTGATATTGGCATCATTGAATATCCCAAATATTGTTGAGCTAAGAATTCAAGATTATATTCATGTATTGCAGTGTTCATTAAATGAGCACCGATCATAGTATCAAAGTAAATTCCATTTAGTTCAAATCCAGCATTATTTAAAACAATGACATCATATTTAATATTTTGACCACATTTCCTAATCGATTTATTAGCTAAAATTGGATTTAATATTTCAATAACTAAATCAATATCTAGTAATTGTTTTGTTTCTAATCCTTTTATTGGAATATAAAACCCTGTGTTTTCCTTTTTAGATATTGATATTCCAACCAATTCTGCACAATGAGGATCTATAGAAGTCGTTTCTGTGTCAATAGCAATTAGTGATGAATTTTTTATATCTTTACATAGTAAAATTAATTCATCAATTGATTTTACTAACTTATAATTTTTATTAACTTTTTTAGATACTATCTTTTCTTTCTTTTCAATTAATAATAAATCAACTTGTTTTTGCAATGAAAATAATTCATATTGACTAATTAAATTAATTAGCTTTTTGCTATTTGCAGGTCTTCGTATTAAATTATTAATATTAGAATCGATTGGTACATTTGTATCTATCGTTACCAATTTAAGTGAAGTTTTATAATATTCTCTGGCATTTATTAACCCAGCAGATACTCTTTTATTTTTTATGGATTCTGCATTTTCAAATATTGAATCGATATCTTTATATTCTATTAATAATTTACTTGCTGTTTTTTTTCCAACACCCTCTACACCAGGAATATTATCAGAAGAATCACCCATTAATGCTAAAAACTCTGTAATTTTTTCTGAAGGAATCCCCCATTTTTCAATTACTTTTTTTTCATCATAAATTGTTGTTGGTTTAAATCTATTTCCAGGAGAATAAACAAAAGTGCTTTCATTTACAAGTTGCATTAAATCTTTATCTCCAGAAACAATATAGGTATCAACATCATGAGAACGAGCATTTTCAGTAATTGTACCAATTATATCATCTGCTTCATAACCAGGTAATTTTATCATTGGAAAATTTGCGGCTTCTAAAAAATCTACAATAGGTTGTATTTGTTCAGCTAATTCTTCTGGCATTTTAGGACGAGTTGCCTTGTATTCTTTATACATTTTATGACGAAATGTTGGCTCTTTACAATCTAAAATCACAGCAAAATATTCAGGATTTTCATCTCTTAGTATTTTAAAAATTGAATTGAAAAACCCATGTATTGCAGAAGTATGATAACCATTTGATGTAATTAACGGATTTTTTATCATTGCAAAATGTGCACGATATATCAATGCCATTCCATCAATCAAGAAAATTTTTTTCTTTGAATTATTTTTAATCAAAGATGAAGAAATATTATTTATTATTTAAATTGAGGTTTAAAACAAAAGGGTCATTAATTAACATTAAATGTTAATCTTTTATAATACGGATTAATTTTCCGCTTCGATATAACTTTTTTCTATCCAAGTTACCATTTTTAATATATGTGTATTGAATACCATCTAAATTGCCAAAATTATAATTTCGCTTAAATTTATTTTTTCCATTAACAAACCAACCTAACTGTTCACCATGCATTAAACCATATCGATAATTTAACACCATTTTTTTTGTACCATTTTTATACCAATGTTCCTGTTTACCATTTAATGAATTATTTTCATAGTTCATTTCGGATAATTTTGGAGGGTCGTCAGATTGTGGTACAGAATAGAAATCAATTGATTTCACTAATTCCATCTGAAAATAATTCCCTTTGTATGTAAGTTCTCTCTTCTTACTACCATTTGGGTATAACTCAATTTCTTTTTCTAAAGAAATGTTAGAGCATCCACTTAAAATTAAAAGGAATGATAATAATAATATATATTTTTGATTTATAGTCACTGAATATAGGTTAAATCTATTAGTTGAAATTTATTCATATATCGTATAATTGACCAACCACTGAATTATTTATTTTTCAACATTGTTTTGAATATTTTGGTTGCTTCATTTGGATTTGAATCAAAATATCCTTTTACTTTTTCTTCAATTTCATGGCTCATTTTTTGGCTTGGATTTTCATGTGGGTGAATTTTAGGAATTATTTTCTCTACTAATTCATTTACTTTTTCTTGATTATTCATATTAATAATTTCTTTTTCTAATTGACTATCTTTTTCATCATCAATTTTATTAACAATATTAAATTTCATATGAGATGATTTTGGAATAACTGTATATGGGTATTTACTTCTAGAAAGTAAAGTGACAAATAAACCAATAATTACATTTATAAAAATAAATAATATTAAAAAATAAATCATCTCTTATTTTGTTTTAATCAAAACATTTAATTCAATATTATCTAAAATAAGTTTATCACCTAAATCTTCAAAAAACTGGCCAGAATTATATTTGATATTCCATTTAGTCCGGTCAAATTCTAAATTAATGTGGCTATAAAATAAATCTTTTTCCTTATTTACAGAACCATAAAAATCTATATTATGTGTAATTCCTTTAATTGTCAAATCTCCACTAAAATTATATTTCTCTTCATTTATTTGTTCTGAATTAGTGATAGTAAGAATAGAAGTTGGGTATTCGGCTACATTGAAAAAATCTTCATTTTTTAAATGATTAGATAATTTATTACTATATTTTTCATTTTCGATATCCGTATTTAAAATTGAAGTCATATCCACTTCAATAATTCCAGATTCAAGTTTATTTCCGTTCATTACTAATTCACCATTTGAAATATTAATAATGCCCTCATGACTACTCAATATTTTTTTTCCAATCCATTTTATTGAACTACTATCCGTATCAACAAAAATTGTTTTTAGTTTAGATAATTGTACTTGTTCTTTATTTTGTAATTTTAAATTATCAGAAGCCGATTTTGAATTACAATTCATTATAAAAATAGTTAAAATTGATAAATAAAATATTTTTTTCATCATAATGATTTTTCCTTAATTAAATTAATGTAATAAAATTAAGCATAATTTAAATTTTCTGTGTATATAAAAATAAAGTTTCATTATTAAATGAAATCACTTAATTCATAAAATAACTATATGGAAATTTTACTAAATATTTTATTAGATGGCCTAAATTAATAATATTTAATGAATATAAAAAATATAATTAAAGAATCTGTTTTGAACCCATATTATTTCATTCTTGCATTTCTGATATTTTCTATTTCTTTTTGTAACGAAAACCCAAAAATTGGACTCGTATTATCTGGAGGAGGAGCAAAAGGATTTGCGCATATAGGTGCATTAAAAATATTAGATTCTTTAGAAATACCAATAGATTATATTGTAGGAACAAGTATAGGTGCTATTGCTGGTGCAATGTATTCAGTTGGGTTTTCAGGTATTGAAATTGAACAAATGGCTCATAATACAAATTGGGAAGCTATGTTTACAGATCAAGTTCCAAGACGAAACCTACCCTATTTTGAAAAAAAAGATTATGGAAAATATCAACTTGAATTTAGGTTGAATAAATTAAAACCCGTGGAACCCGATGGGTTTATCCATGGCCAAAGTGCATTATTGGAATTAAATAAAATCTTTTCAAAACAAAATAAAAATATGGATTTCAGTCAATTTAAAATTCCATTTAAGTGTATTGCAACAGATATAATTACTGGGAATGAAGTCATAATTGAAAGAGGTGTACTACCCAAAGCTCTTAGAGCATCACTTTCAATTCCAACCATTTTTTCACCTGTAATTTGGGGAGATTCGCTTTTAGTTGATGGTGGAGTAATTAATAATTTACCAACGGATATTGTAAAAGAAATGGGTGCTGATATTATTATTGCAATCGATGTAGGTACACCAATGAAAAACAAATCTCAATTAAATGGATTTCGTGAAATAATGGAACAAACAATCGGAATATTAGAATATAAAATTGAAGCAAAAAATTCAAAACTTGCTGATTTAATTATAAAACCTGACTTGAAAAATTATAAATCTTCAGATTTTACGAATAAAAAAATTAATGGAATGGTAAAAAAAGGCTTATTAGCGACACAAAAAAATATACCTGAATTAATTAAAATAAAAAATGAATTAAAATTTATTGAAATTAATAATAATCTACAAATTCAAAAACATGTTACTATTCATGAAATAAAAATATTTGGATTAAAAACGTTCTCCCCTACTTTTATTAATCGACTTTTAGGTATTTCAATAAATTCAAAAATTACAATTGAAAAACTAAATAACAAAATAAATAATATATATGGCTTAGGATATTTTAAAATTATTGAATATTATTTTGAAGAAAACAATAATAAAACTGATTTGATTTTAAAAATTATCGAACAACCTGAAAATAAATTAAGATTTGGAATAAAATGGGATCATGAACATCAAATAATAATAACTTCCAATGTTCAATTATCAAATATTCCATTTTCAGGAGTTCGATTTGAAAACCAATTTACATTTGGAGGAATTAGACACAACCAACTTAATATCTATTATCCAAGTAAAACATTAAACTACCCTATTTATCCATTTTTAAGAATAATTGATAGTTGGCAACCAATTACAAAATATAATAATCATGGTAAAAAAGTTGCAACATTAGATTATTACAAACAGTATTTATCGATAGGATTTGGAACAACAATTGGCAATTATTGGGCATCTGAAATTGATTATAAAATTGGTAATTCAACATTAGATAGTGAATTTGAAATAACAAATATTGAAGATATTTTATATAAACACCAATATTTTGATATGGCTTCTTTTGAATTTGTATTAGATAATTTAAATGATAACCTATCTCCCCAAAGAGGGGTAAATATTTCTATATCTGGCGATTATAGTTTAAAATTTGGGAAGTATAGTTTTCATACAATAAATTCTTTTTTTGATTCTTATTTACCAATTAAAAAACATGCAATTAGAAATTTAATCTATATTAATTTAGTGAATGGAAATAAGATACCATTTGAATATTATTTAATCAATGAGAATGAAAAATTTCATGCAGGTATTCCACGATTTGGGCTTTTTGGTGAAAAATTAATTGGAATTAGAAATGAATTTATATACCAATATAAAAAAGATATTTTCTTCCATATATTTTATAATCCAATAGTTTTTGCACAATATAAAGAATTAAAAATTCAATTGAAAAATGCAGGAGGAGTTATGGTTAGTTTAAAATCACCCCTAGGGCCAATAAATTTGACATGGAGTTATTCTCCAAATAGTTTATATTTACCAACTCATTTTACAACAAATTTTTACTTTTCAGCGGGATATGAATTTTAAATTAATCTTTATTACTTTGTTTTCAATTAGTGTTTTATTAGGTACAATATATTCAAAACACATGAAAATAAATAAAAACTTTTTTGTATTAAAACCATTAACATTAATTTCTATAATAATAATGGGAGTATTATCACAAAATATTGATCGAAATATATTGAATCAACTCATTTTAATTGGCATATTATTTTCTCTATTGGGTGATATTTTATTAATGTTTGGGAAAAAAGAATTTTTGATTGGAATGGGTGCATTTTTTTTAACTCATATATTTTATATTAATGCATTTATTTTAGACGGATTTCATTTGAATTATATTTTTATTTTTTTTACATCTTTATTTTCAATATTATTTTATTTATTTATTTATTCCTCCTTAAACTCACATAAAATCCCAGTATTAATTTATTCTTTGGCAATTAGTACAATGCTTATTACATCAAGATCATATTTTCAATTACATGACAATATAAATGGGAAATTAATTTTATTAGGGGCAATTTTATTTACAATTTCTGATATTTTATTAGCAATAAAACAATATAAAGGTGAATTTCCTTATTGTTCAACATTAGTTTACCTCACATACTTCTCGGGACAATATTTTATTTGTTTAACTATGTGGTATTAAAATTAATAAAAAACCTGCACAAATTATAATAAATTATTATTATTTTAGTATTTGCTTAAATAAGAAGATGGTTATAAATTTACACCATGGAAGAAAAAAATTGTATAAGAATTGATGCAAATATAGAACAAATATCTAATTGTAAATTGATAATAAATGAATTAAATAGTTCATTCCATATATTATCAAATATTTTAAATCTGACAGGAAATACGGTGCGATTAAAAATATTATATCTATTGTTTAAAGAAAAAGAACTTTGTGTTTGTGATTTAAGCGATATCCTTGAAATGAAAATATCGGCAATATCACAGCATTTAAGAAAACTAAAAGACAGAAATATTATTAAACCCAACAGAAAAGCCCAAACAATTTTCTATTCATTATCACAGGAATATGTACAATTATTAATACCATTTTTTGAACAAGTGGATGAAAATAAATAGTAAATTTGAATTGAATAATAATAATAAAATAATTGGAACAAGTTTACTTTCCGCAGTAGCATCATCACTTTGCTGTATTACTCCAATATTAGCATTAATTTCGGGTTCTACAGGTTATGCTTCAACTTTCTCATGGTTAGAACCATTCAGGCCTTATTTCATTGGTTTTACAATATTAGTATTAGGGGTTGCATGGTACCAAAAACTAAAACCTCAAAATGCACGTGATTGCGATTGTGAAAATAACGGAAAATCCTCTTTCTTTCAATCAAAACTATTTTTGGGAATCGTGACTATTTCTGCTATTATAATGACTTCGTTTCCATACTATTCGTCAATATTTTATCCGAATGTTAAAAAAGAGGTTGGCGAAGTGAAGTATTCAAATATCAAAACTATTAATTTAGAAATTAAAGGAATGACTTGTACTTCTTGCGAAAAACATATTATTCATTCTGTAAATCAATTAAACGGTATAATAAATATCAGTTCTTCCTATAAAAATGGCAATGCTGAAATAAAATTTGATAATTCAAAAACAACGATTAATAAAATAGAAAACGCCATTAATTTAACAGGATACTCAGTCATTAATATAAAAGAGAAATAAATGACCATAGAATTAAAATCAATATTAACATGTTCTCATTGTGGACACAAAAAAATAGAATCAATGCCAACAAATGCTTGTCAGTTTTTCTATAAATGTGAAAATTGTCAAAATGTTTTAAAACCAAACAAGGGGGATTGTTGTGTTTTCTGTACTTATGGAACTATTCCTTGTCCACCAATACAAAAAAATAAAAAGTGTTGAAGACTAATTACAAATTGAAATTATTTCATAAACATAATCAATACAGAACTTTAATAAATTTACCATATTAATTAAATAGGAATTTTATAAATGAAAAATATCATTACAACAATTATATTACTTTTGAGCTTAAATATTTTATTTGGTGAAAATACAGGACTTCCAAATGTAAAATTAAAGGATTTCGATAAGAAAAGAGTTGCTATGAATACTCTGGCAAAGGACGGCCCTATTCTTATAAATTTTTGGACAATGGCATGTGAACCGTGCAAAAAGGAAATGAAATATTTAAACAAATTTCATAATAAATATGCAGAAAAAGGATTTCAAGTATTTTCAATAAATATGGATACTCCTCGCAGTATGGCAAAAGTAAAATCATACATTAAATCCACAGGATATAATTTCACCGTTCTTTCAGACCCTCGCTCAGAATCGTTTAGAAAATTAGGTGCAAAAGCAATGCCTCTTATTTTATTAGTAAACAAAGATGGGAGTATCTATAAACGACATACTAGTTATAATCCCGGAGATGAAATTGGAATAGAAAATGAAATTCAAGAATTAATAATCCATAATTATCCAGAAACAACTTTTGAATCAAATACGGAAACTAATTAGTGAAAATATTTTTAATTATTTTTTTATCCTTCACTTTTACTCAAACAGATACCAACTTCTCGCTTGAATCTAAATTTGGAGAAGGAACTAATATTACAAATGAAGGAAGCACAGAAGAGCCTTATATTTATTTTGAAAATATTCTAGACGTAAATATGCAATTTTCTTCTGGAGTTTCATTATGGTCACAGTGGGAATATAGTGAACCACCCATTTTTGGTGTAAATAAAAATGGTCTAAATAAATTTTATTTTGAATATAGTGAGGATTTGTATAATGTAAAAGTGGGTGATATTTATACATTATATGGGCGTGGACTATCATTAAATATGGTGATAAGCCAAAATGTTGATTTAGATAATAGTATTAGGGGATTAGAATTTGAGTTTTATCCTTTAGATTACCTGCGTGTTTTTTCACTCGTTGGAAAAGGTCAATATGATTATCGGACAAATCCAGCACAATCCATTTCAGATAGGTGGGTAAATAATCGTGTTTATAGTGCTGGGGTTGATTATGATTTTAATCAATTAGGTATATTTCAAATGTATTTTTTAAATCAATCTTCAGAAATTGATGAATCTATGATGAATTTGTATAATAATGAACATCTTGATACGCGTTTAGGAAAAGAGTTTTATGACAGAGTTACTTATGAAGAATATAGAACGGATACTCTTTCCTCCAAAATAATAAATTTAAATTGGACAAATTCTATTGGTCCGATTGATTATTATTTTGAGTATTCAGGAAATAATTATTCAAAATTATTAGGAGATAATACTGATGGTTATAAAATTTATGGCACACTATCCACTTATCTCGCAGGATTTGGAATTACTTATGAATACAAAGATTATAATGAACCTTATTTTATTCAATCTTTAGGAGGTGCACCAATTGTTTATCGAGAATCTACATCCATTCTTGGATCACGATATAATCATTCAATGAATTTTAATGATGAAATTGGTCATCAAATAGAAATTCAATATGCTATAAATGAAAACCTAAATTGGATGTTAAACGCATCGCAATCAAATTCACATGTTGGAAGATATTTATCAATTGATATTGATTCATTAGCAAATGAATCAACCCAAAGTTATATTCACTCAAATCCATTTAATTTAGTGTTTATGCGAGGAAATGATGAGGATTTAGCCTTTAAACCATTTAGACAATTTTACACTGAATTTTCAGGATATGCTTTTAATAATCATTTATTTTTTCAAGTTGGAATTGACCATTTAGATGATGTGTTTAAATATCATGATACAAAAGTATATGATTATGGTGATATTAATATTGATAATTATATTCATTCTGTAGATTCATCACTTTCTATTTGGAATATAGAAGAATTAAATCTTGTAACCGAAAATTACAATAATAATCAATCTGATTTCATTGACATTTGGAACGGTTATTTTGAGGCATGTTCCATTTGGGGATTATGTAATAATTTAACCCCTGAAGAATATGCAAACTCCCAAATTTTAGAATATTATGGAATTAGTTATGAAGATTCATTAGCAAACCTTTTATCAAATTATGAAATTAATTATGCAATTAGGGAAAATGAGTTAGAAGCTGAATCAATAAATGCTAGAACTGAAAACTTAAAATCAAAAAAATATGAATACACTGAACAAACAGTCATCACCTTACCCATGCGTTTTTCATGGAATTTTGGTGATGGCAGTTCAATTTCTACATATTGGGAACACCAATGGCGAAATGTAAATGCAAGCCATGATATTTTATTACTCGATGGAACTATTGATAGTAGGCTAACAAATATCGAAAATTACTATAATCAATACTTTTCAATATCATACCGTCACCCTAAAAAGTGGTCAATTACTTTATTTTATGACGGAGAGACACATGATAAAAAATTAGGTGGAGAAATTTGGTCTGATAAATATAATGATTGGAAAGGTGCAGATTTCACTTTTGACATGAATTCGAGTAGTCAATTATCTATTTTTTATGGAAGCCAAAAAGGTGGGAGAATTTGTGCAAATGGGGTTTGTGCAGATCAACCCGGATTTAAAGATGGTTTCAAATTAACATATAGAAGTTTCTTTTAAATTGTTACAATTTTATAATAAATATACTAATATCAATATATTAATATTAATGTAATGTTACATAATTTATTTTAAAACAAAACCAAGGAAAATAAAAAAATGAAAATAATAATAATTATAATGATGTTTTTTACAATCATAACTGCACAAAATTATAATGTAAATGAAATCATTAGCATTGAACATCAAAATCAAAATTTTGATGTATGTTATGGTGAGGATTATATATCATTTAAACTTGCAGATTTAAATGGTGCAATTAACGAAGACGGGAAATATTGGGTTACAGTAATAGAACTGGCTGCCACATGGTGAGTATCATGTTACGCAAACATCGGTACGATGGACGCACACACTGATTATTGGATGGAAGCTGAAGATGGTGAAGATAATAATGAGAATGGATTTATTGACGAAAGTGTAAGATATATGGTTGCCCTAGCAGATTTAAATCAACCCTACTCATGTGAACAATGGGGAGATGAAGGGATTTATGGGATTCCGTTAATTGTTGAAGACCCTGGAACAATTAATAATTGGTTAGAAACAGGTGGTTTTTTTTATGGAGCTTATTCAGTATTAGATCATAATATGAGGCTAGTGCATAAATCTAATTCTTATGGTGCTATTGATAATATAGTTCAAACTCTTTATGAAGATTGTGAAGAAGAAGGATTATGTGGTGTTTCGGACACTGATGGTGATGGTTTGATTGGTCTTGATGATAATTGCCCAAATGATTTTAACCCTGATCAAGAAGATACAGATGATGATAATATTGGAGATTTATGCGATGAATGCCAAAATTCATTAGGTGATGTAAATGAAGATGGATTTATCAATATTACAGATGTAGTTAGTATTGTTAATATTGTTCTACAAGGTGGAATAAATTCTTCTAACTTTTCTGATTGTGAAAAATCAAATGCAGATATAAATGAAGATTCAATTATAAATGTCATTGATATTATTCAAATTGTTAATATTATTTTAGGAAATTCTACACAAACAACTCAATATTGAATTGTTTAGAATTTTATGATATTAAATTTAATATAAATGCTTCTTTATTAAATTGGATTTAATTATTTTAACTATAATACTAAACCATTTTTAACCAACAAATGAATTTAGTTTTTGTTATTAAGAATATGGAAATAATTTATTTTTTTTCTTGATATGCAAATTACCTTTAACAAGGTGTATATTATATCAAATTGACAGATAGTAAAAATCAACAGTTTAACTAAATGAGGAAATGAAATATGAAAAAAATAACTCTACTAATATTACTAATTTTAGCGATTGTAAGTGCACAAACTTATGATATCGGAGATGTAATTAGTGAAGACCATCAAAATCAAAGTTTTGATATTTGCTATGGTGACGACAATTCATTATTTCATTTTTCTGAATTAAATGGCGCAATAAATAATGACGGAAAATATTGGATATCCTTTATCGATATGGCTGCAACTTGGTGAGAACCATGTTATAACGACATCGGTTCGATGGACGCACATGCTGATTATTGGATGGAAACTGAAGATGGTGAAGATAATAATGGGAATGGACTTATTGATGAAAGTGTAAGATATATGGTTGCACTTGCAGATATTGGTCAACCATATACTTGTGAACAATGGGGTGATGCAGGAATTACCGGAATTCCATTAATTGTTGAAGACCCTGGAACTATTTTTGGTTGGTTGCATGATTTTTATAATGCATATCCTACTTATGCTATTTTAGATCATGAAATGAGAGTTGTTGATAAACCTTGGCCTTACGGGTCAACAGATAATTTAATTCAAAGCCTATATGAAACATGTGAAGAAGCTGGTTTGTGTGGAGCAGTTTCAGATTTAGATGGGGATGGGTTTGTTGGCTCAGACGATAATTGCCCAAATGATTATAATCCAAATCAAGATGATAATGATAATGATGGAATGGGTGATTTATGTGATGAATGTTTAAATTCAGCAGGGGATTTAAACGAAGATGGATTTATCAATATTACGGATATAGTTGTTACTGTAAATATAGTGTTAAATGGTGGTATAGATTCAAATGCATTTACAGATTGTGAAAAATCCAATGCAGATTTTACAGGTGATGAGATAATAAATGTATTAGATATAATTCAAATGGTAAATGTTATTCTAGGGAATTCTATACAATTCTGTAATTGTAATAATGGCAATTTAGAACTAAATAAAATCTCTGGTAATGTTGAGGCATCATTTGTAACACAATCAAATGATTTAATTGTTAATCTAGATGCTTCACATTCTTTTAGTGGTGTTCAATTTATGATTCCTGGGAAAAATACAGATATTAATTTGCTTGATAATAGTCATATTAAATTAGAAATAAATTATTTAAATAATGCTACTAATGTTTTAGCATATTCAATATTAAATCAACCATTTGATAGTAAAAAAGCAACTTTTACTATTGAAAATGGATCACAATTAAATACTCAAGAGATTGAAATAATTGTTGGAGATACACATGGAAGAGGAATGGAGCTTATAAAATCTAATAATGGCTCTGTATTCCAAAAGGGACCATATATTTTTGAATTATCAAATATATATCCAAATCCATTTAACCCAACAGCAGAAATTAGTTTTTCACTTGCAGAGTCAGGACATGTTACATTAATGGCGTATAACACAAATGGACAACAAGTGGGCACTATTTTTGATGGCTACCAAGAAAATGGATTACACTCATATTCATGGCATGCAAGTAATCTTCCATCAGGCGTATATTATATCAAACTTTCTGATGGTATTAATCAACAATTTAAAAAAGCAATATTATTAAAATAAATAAGGAATAAAGTATGATAAAAAAAATAATTTTAGGATTCGCATTAATTTCAACCATTTTTCCAGCAATTTATGGAGTTGGTGATGTCGTTAGTTCATCTCATCAAAATGTAAATTATCCAGTTTGTTATGGTAACTATGAAACGGAAGGATTTAAACTCTCCGATTTAAATGGTGAAACAAACGGAGGAGTTTATAAAGTTTCATTAATTGATATGTCAGCAACTTGGTGTGACCCATGCGTTGCTTTTATACCCGAATTTGATGGCATTGTAGATGATTGGTCTGATAATGATGGCGTATTTATATTTAATGCATTAATGGATATGAATCAACCTTACTCATGCGAACAATGGGGAGATATGGGGATTATTAATATACCTGTAATTGTTAATGATGGTAATGGTGGCGGAAATAGTATTTTCAGTTTTTTTAATACAGGAAGTGCAATTCCAAGTACAGTATTTATTGACCATGAAATGAGAGTTCAATATATGTCAAATCAAGTTACTAGTAATCAAGCTAATAATATAATAGAAAACATGCTAGATGATTGCACTATGTGTGGAAATCCTGATTATGATAGTGACTTTGTTTTAAATGAGACCGATAATTGTCCAAATGATTATAATCCAGAACAGGAAGATGAAGATTATGATAATATTGGAGATGTATGTGATTCCTGTCATAATATGTCTGGTGATCCTAATGATGATTTATTTATAAATATTACAGATGTAATTTTAACTGTAAATTTAATTTCAACAGGTGGAATAACTTCAGAGTTTTATAACGAATGTGAGAAAGCAGATGCAAATTTTAATGGTGATGAAACAATTAATGTTTTAGATATCATTCACATGATTAATATAATTCTTGGAAACACTGTGCTAAATTCTAATATTGATAATATGGCTACTGTTAATTTTAATCAGGATAATAACCAATTACTAATTAATATTTCTAGTGATATTGAAATTTCTGGAATACAATTAAATTCTAACTCACTATTTTCAAATGTTAAATTATTACAAAATAATGAAAAAGAATTAATTTCAAATGAAGACGTTATTTTAGCTTATTCATTACAAAACATTCCATTTGAAAATAATAAAATAGAATTGATTTTAGATAATACTCATAATTTAAATATTGAAGATATTCAAATAGTAGTGAGTGATATGTTTGGAAATGAATTATCATTAATAAAATCAGAAAATGGTAATATTTATAGTAATGGAGTATATGAGTTTAAATTAAATAATTCATATCCAAATCCATTTAATCCAGCAACAAAATTGGATTTCTCCTTACCAATAGATGCAAATATTCAATTAGTTGCATTTAATATTCATGGGCAAAAAGTTCAAGAAATTTATAGTGGATTTCAGACTATTGGCTCTCATCAATTCACTTGGGATGCATCTCATTTATCAAGTGGAATATATATTGTTAAATTAATTTCAGAAAACCATCAAGCAAGTATTCAAACAATACTAATGAAATAATTTCACTTTATTTTTTTCAGTTTTTTTTTAAAGGCAGAGTTATCTCTGCCTTTTTTTATTTAATAAATTTACTTCAAACGACTATCAAAATAAACCAATATTTAGATAGTTAAATAATTCGTAACTTTTATTGCTTTGGAACCCCTCAATATTACATATACCATTAAAAAATATTGTTATATAATTATTTTATTTTCAATAATCCTATCATACTTAAGTGCAAGCAGGCTTTGGGGGATTATTCAAAAAGAAAATAAACCTTTTATACATGATTATGAAATAATTTATTCTCAATTACTCGAATTTCAACTTCAAGGTAATTTAGGAAATTATCATGATTGGCCATATAATAGTAATGACGGATGGGGATTGGTAAAATATAAAAATAAAATTCTTAACGAGTCATTTGATAATATTCATTCTTCAATTACAGCAATCAATGACTCTCAATTTATTCAAGAAATCCATCATATATTAAACCCAACAAATAATATTCGAATTGCATTTGGACATGTTAGAAATGCAACCACAGGGGCTTTTTCCATACCTAACCCCCATCCATTTACTTATCAAATTAATAATAAAACATATTCATTTGCACATAATGGGACAATTGATAAAATAGGTTTATTAAATTTATTAACAGAAAATGGTACAGATTCGACTTGGATTTTTGATAATTCACCGAATTCATATAATTGTGGTAATTGGAATGAAGATGGATTTAATTGTGTTGTTGATTCAGAATTATACTTTTTATGGGTTATGAAAAATATAATCGATTTAAATGATGAGTATAGAGGAATTATGAATGCCATTAATATTATTGAAAATACCGAATTTGATATTGATAATATTAACGGAGAGCAACGAAATTTCATCATGTCTAATGGTACAGAATTATTCGCTTATAAATCTTCAGATGACATACATGAAGAATCCAGATATGAATTATTTTATCGATCATTTCCAAATCATTTTTCTATAATGTCAACCCCACATTCCGTTGATAGTGGATATATTCCAATAAATGATCAAGAATTGTTAATATTTCAAAATGAAGTAGATGTTCCAATATCTTTATATCCAGTCAATGAGTTGAATTATGCAAATGATAATCAAATTCTTCAAGATATAATTACAATAAATAATTTAAATGAGATAAATTGTAATTCATGTAATGGTGATGGCATATTACAACCATCGGAATTAGGAAATCAGGTCTGGGAAAACAATCGTTTAATTGAATTTAATATTTCAGATTACACAACAGATGAAATTAAATACTACCCTAGTTCAATAAAATTATTATCTGAATTGCTTTCTTTTAATGGACCTTTTGCTGAAATAATTCCTCAACTAAATTGCGATGAATTAAACAGTCCGCTATCAGATTTTTTTCAATGTAATTCTATAAGTTGTTTAGATCCAATTGCATGTAATTATAATTATTTTTCAAGTGGAAATGATGGATTATGTGAATATGCTCCTAACAATTATGATTGTGATGGGAATTGTTTAACAGCAATTAATGAAAATAATGATTGTATTGAAATTAATGAATTTGGTTGTGTAGATACATTAGCTTTTAATTATAATCCATTAGCTATTTTTGATAATGGAAAATGTATGTATGATAATATTATTTTATTTAAACGAGGAAATAATTTAATCAGTTTACATGGAATACCAGAAACAAGTAATACTGAAATATTAATGCAACCACTCGAAGAAAGTGGTCTGGAAATAAATTTTATTTTAAGGCAAGGATTAGGATATTTTAAAATAGATGGTGAATGGTCAGGGAATTTACATTCACTCGATATTAATTCAGGCTATTGGTTCAATGTTGGTTCAAACTTCACATGGCATATCCCATTGCAAAATAGACCTTATTTACCAACAGATTGTATTTCATATAATTTACAGGAAGGAAATAATTTAATATCTTATTCAGGTGAACATGATAATTTTACAATTAATTCATTAAATGGTGATGTGTTTTCTGAAAATTTCCAATTTATTTTAGGGCAAACCGTGGGATTATTTAAAACAGAATCTGGATGGTCTGGTAATTTATTTAATTTAAAAAATAAAAAGGGGTATTGGATAAACTCCCTTTACCCAATAGATTTTTATTGGGGGACAAATTGCGAAGAATCAACAATTATTGAAGGGCTAAATAAAAATAATCAATCTAAATTTTCTTATAATCAATCGACAAATCAAGCCTTTTATTTAATTGATGAATTAATAATTGAGAACTATTCACCCAATGAAAATGATATTATAATCGCTTACCATCAAGATCAAATAATTGGTAGTACTAGTTGGTCTTTAAAAAAAATAATTCTACCAATAATGGGCAGAGATTTATCTTCTCAAACAGAGGGATATATTGAAGAAGGTGATGTCCCTGAAATAAAATTATACCAAGATAACACAGGAAAATTTATCAATTTATATGGTGACATTAACTCTTGGTATAATTTATCTGTAAATCATATTAATAATCTTCATGCAAAAACAAAAATTACACCAACTCAATTTAAAATAAACCCTGCATACCCCAACCCATTTAATGCAAAAACTAAATTGAGTTTTACAATACCAAATGAATCACAAATAAATATTGAATTATTTGATATAACAGGAAAAAAAATAAAGTCAATTATAAATACAATTTATAAATCTGGAAATCATAAAATCCAAATTAATGGAAATAACCTTTCAACAGGAATTTATATCGTTAAAATATCTATGTTCAAAAATTCAAATAGTTTATCACCTATTTTTCAAAGCACTCAAAAAATCATTCTTTTAAAATAGAAATTGAAATTAATGTTGAAATATTTATCTGGGTTAATTTTAATAATTTCTATATTTTATTTTTGGATATTACCTTTATTTTCTCAAGATACCATTTTTATTAATGGTAAAATTATTACAATGGAATCACAGAATAGTGAGTTTGAAGCTATTTATATTAAAGATGGGTTAATTTCTGAAATTGGTAATAACGAAGATATTATTAAAAATGATAATTGGAAAACAAAAGTTATAGATTTAAAAGGCAAGACGATGATGCCTGGTTTTATTGAAGCACATTGTCATCCAATCGGTACTGCAATAATTGATCAAGTCTTAAATATTAGTGGATATAACTATAATACACGAGCAGAAATAATAAATGCAATTAAAACGGAAATTAATAATTCGAACAATGATGATTGGCTAATTGTCTTTGGGTGGGATCCTGTGATGGTTGATGATTTAGAAAACCCATCATTATCTGAATTAAATGACATTTCACCAAATAGACCATTGCTCATACTTACTCAAATGATGCATCATGGGTTTATCAATTCGGCAGGATATAAAAGAGCTAAAATAACAAAAGATTATCCAAAATTATCAGGAGCTGGTAAATTTTTAAAAGATAATAATGGTGAGCTTAATGGAGTAATATATGAAGTTACAGCCCTTCAATATATTTTAAAACAGCTCCCAAAAACACCTTCATCGGCAATTCAATTATTATTAAATATACAATATTCAAAATATGCTAAAGCTGGTTTTACCTCTATTGGAGTTCTAGGCCCAATAGAAAAAGGAGGTTATCCTTTAGATTTCATGTATAATTTAGCATCTCAAAAAAACATGCCTATTCGAACTTTTATATATGGATTAGAGAACCAAATTGATAGTGCAAATTGGCAACCCAATTATGGTCATGATAAATTCCGCCTTAAAGGAGTAAAACTCTATATGGATGGTTCTCCATATACTGGTGGTGCCGCATTTAAGGATGCCTATGAAAATTCACATATTACTTTAAATCGAATTGGGTTAAACCCAAATCATTATGGTGAAGTAAATTATAGTTTAAATGAATTTATTCCGCTTGTTGAAAAATACCATAATCAAGGCTTTCAAATTGCTATCCATGTACAAGGTGAAGTTGCAATAAATATCGCTTTAGATGCAATTGAATATGCGTTAATTAACCAACCAAGAGAAAATCACAGACATAGATTAGAACATAATGCGTTAATCACAACTGAACAAATTAATAGAGCAGAAAAATTAGGTGTTACCCTGAGTGTATTTATTGACCATATTTATTATTATGGTGATAAGTTAGACCAAATTGTTGGAAAAGAAAGAACACAACGATATATGCCTTTAGGAACTGCAATGAAAATTGGGAATTATACAACTATTCATACAGATAATCCCGTTACACCTGTAAATGCACTTCGACCCGTAGAAACTGCAATTTTAAGAAAGACACGAATAACAGGAAAAATTGTGGGAAGCCAGGAAAGATTAACTAAATTCGATGCTTTAAAAGCAATTACCATAAATCCAGCATGGCAATTTATTGAAGAAAATAACATAGGGAGTTTGGAATTAGGTAAGTTTGCAGACTTAGTTATTTTATCAGAAAATCCGTTTGATATAGATGCTGAAAATTATCAAAATATCAAAATTGAAAGTACTTGGTTATCTGGGAAAAAAATAAATACTTCAATTTATAATTGGACAAATATAAAATTATCCATTCTCACTTTATGGGAAATGATGTAAAATCAACTGATTAAGTATCTCATCATCTGACGAAATACAAATTAGGTTTAGGCTATAAATAAATAATCCCCTGTCTAAATAAAACAAAAGTATTTCTTCGGGGATACTTATTCACATTTAAAATAAACCATATTATCAATCAATTTTACTTGAATGCCTATGTATAACACCGTTTATTAGATATTCCACATCCTCGGCAATATTTGTACAATGATCAGCAGACCTTTCTAAATACCTGGAAATCCCAAGCAATTGAATCCATTGTGTTTTTTTATCTGGCTCTTCTTCAATTTTCGATTCAACAAAAGGATACATTTCTCGATGAAGGTTATCTACTTTGTCATCATCTGCACAAACTTTTTGAGCCAATGTGATATCTAATTCA